>Ga0302270_10000004_pt1 | contig 294655 bp, 231 predicted proteins | sample III_Bog_E2_3_FD_198773 | JGI IMG/M metagenome (GOLD analysis project Ga0302270, IMG submission 198773) | Peat permafrost microbial communities from Stordalen Mire near Abisko, Sweden - III_Bog_E2_3 | ecosystem: Environmental > Terrestrial > Soil > Wetlands > Peat | place: Sweden: Abisko... | reverse complement strand
TTTCGGAGTGTTGATGCCTGATGTAGCGGGATCGCCGCTCTGGCTGGTAAGAATGCTGGTTTCCGCTTCGAAGTTCCGGTATGCCTTGTTTTCATGCGTGGCCGCATGATGAAGTGTAAGCAGGGCTGTGCTTGCCGGGGGTGGTTTTACGGCGAAGCGCAGCCCGGTAACCGCGTGACCGGCGACTGCAAAATCGACAGAGCCAATTGAAGCGTTCGCGTTGGTGTCCATCCCACTAGCGCCGGAATTGCCAGATGCAGTCTGGAAGTTTATTCGCTGGTTGGCGAATTCCATCAAGGTGTAACTGCCGTTGGGCAAAAAAGCCTGGATCTCCTGTGAGTTTGGGTTGACTTCGGTCTTGTAGGGAAGTATCTGTCCTGCCGAGTTCAATACCTGATCTTCTGCCGGACCGTCTGCTGCAACCGCGTTCTTCTCCTGCGGTCGAACAACCGTCGCCGTCACGCTATAGAACGGCTCTTCGATCAAAGCGAAGTCCGCCTGCGCTTGTTCGCCGGGGCCCAGGTGGATGATGGACGCACCGCCAAGCTCCCGTGCGTTGGGGTAAAAGACGCTGGGATAGCCGCGATGCTCGATCTTGGCGCCGGCTTCGACCAGAGTAGTTGCCGGTTCGCTGTCCAGGGTCGGTTCGGTGTAGAGAGCGTAATCGCCCTCGGGCAGGCCCGCAAAGCGAAAAATGCCGTTCCCATTGGCGAGGGAATCCGTCTCTAGCTTCCAAAACGAACGGCCATCCTCGACGGCGCGACGGAGCAGATGCACCTTCAAGCCCTGGGCCGTATCGCCCGTCGAGAGCGCGATCTGGCCGTGAATCACTCCGGTCGGCGTGAGCCGAAAGGTCAGCTCCGGCATCTCGCCGGCGACCAGTACATTGTGCTCCACATCTTGCTCATTAAGCTGAATGCGCGGCAGCGCCGCGATATCGCGGAAGCCCGGCTTGAGCACCTCGAACAACTGCGGGCCAATGGGCAGATCGGGAATCTCGAAGCGCCCCTGGCCGTCGGTGAGCGCTCCCGCCTCGGCGTCCCCCTCGATGCGAACCAATGCGCGGGCCAGCGGCTCGCCGGTGGCGCCGTTGAGCACCACGCCCCGCACCGTCGCCAGCGGACTGGCCGGGGGTACTGTTTTTTGCGGTTCATCCGGGCTGGGCGTTTGCGGCAATCTTTGCGGAACGGCTATTTCGGGTTCTTGCGCCGTCTGCTGATCGGTGTTCTCAGCCTGCGCCGGCAGGTGTGCCGGTAACACCAGTATTCCGCAGAACAGCAGCGCGAAAAGGCAAGCCTTTAACCTTAGACGGCTTGCGGTCTTGTCGTTGATCTTTGCGGCGCGATGGGAGGCAATAAGGTCCACACCCCATTGTCCCCGCTGAGGGTGGTGAATGGCGCCAACGGAGAGATCTTATCGGTAAAAATTCCGGACTATGGGTGCCCCCGGTCTCAAAAGCGAGACCGGGGGCATCCAATCAAATTGAATTAGGTTATTCAATCACAGGTTCAATCTACTCGCCGCTCGCTTCGGGCAGTGTGAAGTAGAAGCGAGCGCCCTTGCCGGGGGTGCTTTCGGCCCAGATGCGGCCGCCATGGCGTTCGACGATGCTGCGGCAGAGAGCCAGGCCCAGGCCGGTGCCGCCCAGGGCGCGGGAGTCGGAGGCGTCACCCTGCTGGAAGCTGTCGAAGATGGTTCCCAGCTTGGAGGAGTCAATGCCCCGGCCCTGATCTTCGATGCCGATGCGGATCTCGCCCGGTGTATCAACTTCGAACTCGTTGGCCGGTTTGGCCTCCAACTGTTTGCTGGTGAGGCTGATCGTGGTGTTGGGTGGGGAAAACTTGATGGCGTTGGCTACCAGTTCGTTCAACACTTGCAGAATACGGTCTTCGTCGGCCAATACTCGGTTCGAGGTGCCGCCGATGCAAAATCCGATATGTGCCTGAGTAGCCGCGTTGTGGGCCACATCGGCGGCGCGGCGCAGCAGGTTGAGTGCATCCACCGGCTCGGGATGCAGCGGCAAGTCGCCCTTTTTCACATGGTTGAAGTCCAGAATGTCGTTGACCAGCCGCACCAGCCGATCGCAGTTGCCGATGGCCATATCGACCATCTGCTTGCGCTTCTCCGGTCGTTTCTCCAACGCTCCCGATGAGAGCAAGCCCAGTGAGGCACGCAGCGAGGTCAATGGAGTGCGAAGTTCGTGGCTGACGGTGGAGATGAATTCGTCCTTCATCTTCTCCAGCCGCCGCCGCTCGCTCACATCGAGAAACGCGACCACCATGCCGCAGATCTCGCCGTCCTGTTGCAGCGGGCTGGCAGTGTATTCGACTGTAACTGCGCTGCCATCCTGACGCCAGAAGACCTCGTCGCGCATGTGGATGGACTCGCCCCGCTGCATCGCTTGCAGGATGGTGTTGGATGTCCTTAGAGAATGCACTCCATCGCTGTGCTTGTAATAGATGGATTCATGCACGTCGCGCCCTATCAGATCCTCTGTTGAGTAGCCCAGCAGGTTGGCGGCGGCCTGATTGAGAAAGGAGAAGCGCCCATCCAGATCGATGCCAAAGATGCCGTCGTCTACCGACTCCAGAATCAGCTCGCGCTGGCGCATGGCCAGATGCAGCGCCTCCTCGGCCTCGTTTAGTTCGGTGACATCGATGCCGTGATGCAGCGCGAAGGGCTGTTCGCCGGGCAGGTCCATGCGGCGGCTGCGCAGGGCGATGCGGCGATAGATGCCGTCGCGGCGGCGCAATGGAATAGCGCCCTGCCACTCCTCGCGATTTTCCAGCGCCCGCAGACAATCGGCAAAGATCGTCCCACCATGGCTGTCGAGCAGTTCCGCGATAGATCGGCCGAGAAGATCCTCGACCCGGAAGCCCAGCGTCTCGGCGGTGAAGGAGTTCAGCGAAGTCAGCCGGCCATCCAGATTGCAGGTAAAGATGAAGCCCAGGCTGTTTTCCACCACTTGACGATAGCGCGCCTCACTGTTGAGCAAGGCGGCCTCCATCTGTCGCTGGCCGGTTACATCCTGGCCGCTCACGATCAGATAGTGAATCTCGCCGCCAGGTCCCTTGAGCGGGCGCAGGGTCCAACTGACGCACCGTAATTGCTTTTCGTCGCTCTCCCCGGCCACCAGCCAGTTGGTTTCCAGCGAGCCGGAGACTTGTCCGTTGGCGGCATCGCGCAGTTTGCCCGCTGCCCAGTCGCGGTCGCTGGCTTCCAGAACCTCTTCAAGAAAGGATTTGCCCACCGCGCGGGACATCTGCAGCCCGGTCAGTTGGGCGCAAGGGGCGTTGAGACGGACGATCCGTCCGGCCGTGTCGATGACCGCGACCAGGGCGGGAATCGAGTCCAGCGTGGCAGCTACAAAGCAGCGTTCCACGGACAAGGCGCGTTCGGCGCGTTGGCGGGCCTTATGCTCCTTCTCCTGATCGTGAATGCGCTTGTAGAGTTCCAGTCGGGTCATTGCCTGCCGGCCCAGAATCTCTAATAACGTCAGGTGCTGCTGGCTGAAGCGTTCCGGCTGAGGCGAGAGGATCGCAAAACTTCCCACCACCGTGCGATCACTGGCAATCAGAGGTACAGCGGCGTAGGAGCGGCAGGTCAACCCTCCAGAGAGGGGTAAGCCCTCTGGTGGGAAGCGTGAGTCCAGACATGCGTCGGTGATCAGCAGCGGCTGGCCGGATTCCAGCACCCATTGGCAGGCAGTCGAAGCTCGCGGCTGTTCGGCTGCATCAAAGCCAAACCGCGCCTTGAACCACAGCCGGTTGAAGTCCATCCAGCCCAGATAGGCGTAGTCTGCGCCGCTCAGTACCGCAGCCAACTCGGCCAGTTCGTCCAGAGCAGGGTCCAGGCTTCGGTCAAAGATGTCCATCTCCAACCGCGCTGGTGAAGGCTGGAGTGCTCCGGTTTGTCGACTTTGCAGTGCGAACATGAGCGTCGCCTTCCCGATTCAAGTATCCGCCAATTCGAAACCTTTGGCTCTGGCACTTAGGGGGGACCTTTGCAGTCGTTGGGGCTGCAACTAAAGTAATATTACTTATGGCGTAAAATTATCAGTTACCCAGTTGGATGTTTTCTCGTGAACTGGAGTTGCTTCACTGCAAGGAACCTCCTGCTGCTATCTGCCGGGAATGACCTTGCAACAGTCGCCAGTGGCGGCTGGTTCGTTGGCGCCGGCGTCCAGAACAACCTTCCATGCGCCGTTGGACTCTTTGCGCCAGATGGTCATATAACGGCCTGAGGTGGTGACGGGATTGCCGTTGGCGTCCTTGCTGTGGCCTTCGTAGTGGCCCCAGGTGTAGCCCATGTCGCCGGAGGGCCCCATCTCCGCTTCGGTGGGTGTCCAGGTGAGTTGATAGACCGCGGGCAGCCATTTGGCGGAGTCGCTGATGGCCAACTTGCCGATCAGAGGTGCTACGCCGTTGCCCAGAGCCACGCCGTCCTCGGCAAACCAGGCGGCAAAGCCCGCGCCGCCGCGCTCCAGCACGTCCTTGGCGAAGCGCGCCTCCAGATCGAAGAGCAGCATCTTGCCCGGCTTTACCGTAGGGTCCAGCAATGGGTTGGGCGCGGCCGGAGCGGTTGTAGGAAAGGCAAGTTGGCCGTGGGCGATGCAAGGCGAGGCCAGCGTGATTGCCAGCGCCACCTTCAAAAAGTTTCTCGAAACCCGAACCATCATCACGCCTTCATCCTCCCGCGGATCGTCAGCAGCCTACTGCTCATCCTACAACGGGGGGAGTGTGAATCAGAGAGTGGGAGCGACCAGAGCGGTGATCAGCTCGGGAGCTTTTTCGTTTTCGCCATCAAAAGTCTGCACCAGCGCCAGCACCTTGGCCAGCGCGTCCGGGCCCACCTTGTGCAGTGCGACGCCTTCTTTGCCGAATTTCAGAGCGTGGTAGAGGGGGTCGTAGATATGAACTTCATAGAGGTCGGCGCTGATGGGTTCGTTGGCCAGCATGCTGACGATCCATCCATTCTTGAACCGGAAGTGGGTTCCGGCCGGACGAAATGGCACTTCCTTGACATGCCTGCGATCTGCAAAAGTTCCCATGGCTCATTCTCCCCGCGCCGGCTCTGCGGCGTCCCAGCAAGCATACTATCGGCAGCGCATCTTGTGTCGTGAGGGGTTTTCTTTGCTGCGCCGAGGTGTTTGCGCAGAACCATTGCCGGGGCCATGTTGGCGATGTGGCTTATTTGGGGACACTTGAGCCTCTGTGCTGCTTCTGGAGGATGATTTCAGGCCACAGAGGATTTCCTTTCGCTCAATCCACACATTGGTATACTGCTGATTGGCGGTTTCCGCCTGGAAGGCCCCGGTTGCAGGGGGGCTTTTTTCATGGTCGCCCGGCGAAGTTCCGGGGGAAGGGAACGAATGGGTACATTGCTGGAGACCATCGATTCACCGGCCGACTTGAAGCGCCTGAATCCAACGCAGATGACCGAGCTGGCCGAGGAGATTCGCGAGTTCCTCATTCAGACACTGTCCAAGACCGGAGGCCACCTCGGCCCCAACCTGGGCGTGGTGGAGCTGACCCTGGCGCTGCATGCCGTCTTCAATACACCGGAGGACAAGTTCACCTTCGATGTCAGCCACCAGGCTTATATCCACAAGATTCTGACCGGACGCCGGGAGCGCATGGAAACCATCCGCCAGCCGGAGGGTCTCAATGGCTTCATGCTCAGGACCGAGAGCGAGCACGACGCTTTTGGCGCCGGACACGCCGGCACCGCGCTCTCCGCGGCGCTGGGCATGGCCGTGGCTCGCGATCTGGCCGGGGGCACGGAGCATGTGATCGCCGTGGCCGGCGATGCGGCCTTTACCAACGGCATTTCCTTCGAGGCGCTCAACAACATCGCCGATCAGACCAAGCGCATGATCGTGGTGCTCAACGACAACGAGTGGTCCATCGACCGCAACGTCGGCGCCATCGCCCGTTACTTCCACCGGATCGTCACCAACGAGCGCTACAAGAACTTCCACGACTCGGCGGCCAAGCTGATTGAGCGTTTTGGCGGCAAGACCGCGGTGACCGCCATGAAGCGCGCCGAAGAGGCGGCCAAGGGCATGCTCTGGCCCTCCCTGATGTTCGAGGAGTTCGGCCTGCAATACTTTGGCCCCATCGACGGCCATAACCTGCCGCTGCTGATCGAGACCTTCAAGTTCCTCAAGACCGTCGAGCGCCCGGTGTTGCTGCACGTGCTGACCCAGAAGGGCCGTGGCTACCAGCCCGCCCTGGACAAGCAGAAGAAGTTTCACGGCCTTGGACCCTACGATCCCGATACCGGCCTGACCGAACCCGCGGGGTTGCCGACCTACTCCGAAGTCTTTGCCACGACCCTGTCCAATCTGGCCAAGAAAGACGAGCGTATTGTGGCCATTACCGCCGCCATGCCCAGCGGAACCGGCCTGGACCTCTTCCGTCCCCATCATCCCAAGCGCTACTTTGATGTGGGCATTGCCGAGGAGCACGCGGTGATCTTTGCCGCTGGAATGGCTACGCGCGGCTTCAAGCCGGTCTGCGCCATCTATTCCACCTTCCTGCAACGGGCCTTCGATCCCATCGTGCACGATGTGGCCTTGCAGAAGCTGCCGGTGATCTTTTGCATGGACCGCGCCGGCCTCTCCGGCGACGACGGCCCCACCCATCATGGACTCTTCGACATCAGCTACCTGCGCGCCATTCCCGACATGGTGCTGATGGCCCCCAAGGACGAGGACGAACTGGCCGACATGATGAAAACCGCTATCGACCTTGATCAGCCCAGCGCCATTCGCTACCCCCGCGGCACGGTCAGCGGAGTCAAGCGCAAGGCCGAGCCGGCGGCGATTCCCGTGGGCAAGGCCGAAGTGCTCAAGGACGGTGTCGATGTCGCCATTCTCGGCCTGGGCCCGCTGATCACCATGGCCAAAGAGCTTGCAACTCGCCTGGAGGCTGAGGGATTCTCCGCGGCGATCATCAACCCCCGCTTTGTGAAGCCGCTGGACCGCGAAATGCTTGCCGGGTACGCCGGCCGTGTGGCCGCCTTTGTCACCTTCGAGGACCACGTCCGCGCTGGTGGCTTTGGCTCCGCAGTTGCCGAGGCTCTGGAAGAGATCGGAACCACGGCGCAGATCATCCGCATTGGTTGGCCCGATCAGTTCATCGAGCACGGCAAGGTGGATCAACTCCGTGCCCGTCACGGCCTTTCTGTTGAGGCTGCGCTGGAGCAGGTGCGTCCAGTGCTGGTGCGCAAACGCCGTCCGGCTCTGGTGGCAAGCTGATTGGGTGATCCTGAAATCGTCAGTTTGAGGGCATTACCAAGCTGAGACAGAATGGATAAGCGTGCATTATCAATCGATTGTCATGCTGAGCGAAGCGAAGGACCTCAGGTTCCTGTACTCTGCTTTTGGTTGACAATGAAATGCAGATCCTACGCTCAGCGACAGGTTATTTGGTATGAAGCTGCTTCTTGGCTCGACAAGGGACGAAACCCGGAAACAAACTGCCGGATCAAAGATGAGTGCAATTTGAAGGTAGATTCCCCGGTCTCAAAAACGGGACCGGGGGCACCAAATACTCACCCTGCCCAGTGTTTGCTGGTCGGCGATTTTAGCCGAGAATTGACCGTAAACTGTTGGCTCTCTGAACGCTAGCTCGTAGGACTCCGGTGCCGTTGTGCGAGAATTCCACAAGACGTTTCTTTTTACTGAATTCCTTATGCGCCTTGTTCGGCTCTTGGTTGTTCTTTCAACTCTCGGAGTAGGGGCTCTGGCTGGCTTACCGGCCAGAGCGCAGACGCAGCTCGCGCTGACGCCCAGGGTCTCCTCCATTCCTCTGGTGCTGGTGGGTGGTACGGTGGTCGACGTCACCGACTGGGGCCACTCCGCCAAGGATCTGCCCGACGCCGTAGTCATCGTTCGCGACGGCCGCATCACCGATGTCGGCTCGCGCATGGCGGTTTCCATCCCCAAGGGCGCACGGGTCATCGACTGCACCGGTAAGTACCTGATTCCGGGCCTGGTGGATGGCTTTGCCGGGATGAACAGCCAGGGCCAGGCCAGCGCCTTCCTCTACATGGGAGTCACCACGGTCGTCGCGGTCAGCGATAGCCGTCGCGGCTGGGTCGATCTTGCCGCTTCACCGAGTCCGCACCTTTACTTGATGGACTCCATCGGCACCACGGACAACTGGAACCTGTTGGGCAGCCATCTTGGCGGGCGATCCATGGTGCGCGGCGGGCAGTCTCCCGGTGGCGCGCCGGAGTGGGCCGCCAAACTGCGCGAGAATGGTCACCCCTCCGAACTTAGTCCCGAAGAGACCGGCCGCCAGATCATCGACGCCGCCCGCATGGGAACCCGCGTGCTCTGGCTGGGCCACAACCTCACTGCCGTCAATACCCAGTGGATCGTCACCCGCGCTCACCAGATGGGGCTGGTCACCTATGGCGAGTTCGTCGCCACTCCCTACAAGGTAGGCATCGAAGCCGGCGTGGACGCCCTGCCGCAGATGGGCCGCTATGAACTGGGCGTTATCCCCAGCGAACTGCAAAAGCCGCTGGTGGATGATCCCGAAGGCGCGGCGGTGGTTACTGCTTACGACTACTCCGAACGCCTGCCGCCCACCGACCTGCACCTGCGAACCTACGCCAAGCTGATCGCTTCGCACCACGCCGCTCTGCTGCCAGCCTTCAGCCGTTACTACCTGAACCTGCCCGCGCACCGCAATCTGTGGAAGGAGCCGGCAGCCGTGCTGCTCGACCCCGAGCATATGAGCAATCCCTCCAACCGCGTCACCGGCGAGTTGGACTATTCCGTCGGCAGTTGGGTGCATCGGCTGGGACCCATGACCCTGCGCTGGATGGAAGACGGCCAGCGCAAGAAGGCCGACCAGTCCGCCTTGCGCCTGTGGAATATCAATGAGGCCATCTTCGCCTCCTATCCCCGCTACCTGGCTGGTTCGGGAGCGCCCGTTGATGGATCGATGCCCGGCATCTCTCTGCATACCGAACTGGAACTGCTAGTGCGTCTCGGTCTTAGCCCCCGCGAGGCATTGGCTGCCGCCACCAACAACTTCGCCCTGCAATACGACTGGAACGAACTGGGCCTCATCGCCCCCGGCCGCCGCGCCGACATTCTGGCCGTCGATGCCGATCCCACGCAGAACATCTGGAACGCCCGCCGCATCTCCCTGCTGCTGATGGATGGCAATGTCGTGGACCGCGAGGGGTTGTTGCAGAAGCGGTAGGGTGAGTCGGCTCGGTTCGTTTTGTAAATCATTGAAAATAATAATGCTGTTCGCTGCGCTCGCTCAGGATGACCGTTGCGTGTGGTGTAACGTGTCATCTGTCAGGAATATAAGGTCTGTTATCACCTACCCCCGCCTCACCGCCTGTTGTGCCACCACCGCCATAATCTCCGGCAGTCGCTTCTGGCGATAAGCGAACGACTGCGCCAGTTGTCTTCGCACCATCAGGCTGCCCACTTGCCCGATTACGCCCAGAGGCAGGGAAAACTCGATCTCATCACTGACCAGCGTGCCTTCAACGCCTTCGCGCATCTCGGCCTGAATGCCATGCCGGTGGCGGAAATGTTGAAACGGACCGGTAACCTGTTCGTCCACAAAGTGGCTGTTCCACACGAACTCGACGATCCTGGCCTGCCAGCTCAGCCGCTTGGGAACCCAAACGATGGGCAGAAAGCTGATCAGCAACTCCGATCCCACCCCCGCGGCCACGCTCAGAAACCGTCGCGCCGGGTCCTGCGCCACGGGCCGAGCCGGCGGAGGCACAACCCGCGCGTCTTCCATCCTGGTTTGCAACTGGGGCGGCATCAGATGCGGCAGGTTGGCTGGATTGGCGAAGAAGGCAAAGACCATCTCCACCGGATAGGGAACCCATTGGCGCGTCTCGTAAGGTTGCGGCATGGGATTGATGGTAGCGCTGAGAGTTGTCAGTTGTCAGTTGTCAGTTCTCAGTTGTCAGCTTGTTGTTTGTTTTGATCAACGGCTATTCCAGCATCTTTGTCAACTGACAACTGACAACTGAGAACTGACAACTGCTCCCCCCTGTTACCCTAGAACTACGCAGCTCCATCGCGCCTACCACCTCAAACCATGATCAAACTTCCCTGGCGTCGGTCCTCGAAGCAGCACCAGCACAACTCCTGGCTCATCCTGATTGCCGCCTTCAAGGTGGCGCAGGCGCTGCTCTTTGTCTCGATTGGCGTGGGCGCGCTCAAGCTGCTGCACAAGGACGTAGGGGATGAGTTGATGCGGCTGGTTGACCATCTGCACTACAATCCCGAGTCGCGGCTGGTCCACTTTCTGCTCTGGCGTGCCGACCAGCTTGATGATCACCTGTTGCGGCGCATCGGCGCGGTCTTCTTCATTGAGGCTGGGCTGGACCTGGCCGAGGGCATTGGACTCTATCTGGAGAAGGTCTGGGCCGAATATCTGACCCTTACCATCACCGGTTCCTTCCTTCCCTGGGAGATATTTGAGGTTTTTAAGCGCATAACCTGGGTCCGGGTGGGACTTTTGGCGATCAATCTCTTAGTTTTCTTTTATCTTCTCTGGCTGGTTGCTGCGCGGAAACGCGGCAGGCAAAGCGCTTCCTCGGCGGCATAGTCGCATTTTCTTTGCATTATATTCGCTTTTAATTCGCCATGGGGGCGGGATGCTCGATTTTGGAGCAGTCCTCGTGGATAAGGAATCAAGATAATTAACTCCTACCTCCGATTGTGGTCCAACCTCTAAAAATCCCTATCCCTTGTGCTTTTTGGGATGCCCCTACCTGTTGGTCTGCCTTTTGCACAGGTCGCTTCAATTTGCACCGCGTTTTGATTTACCGCAAGGGGGCAATTTGCGCGATACTGGGTCAGGGCGGGACTAAACGGGACTGTTTGGGATACGGAGTAGCAAATTATGGGTATGAGCAGCAGCCTTGGCGGTTTGAGATCGATCTTTGGAGCGGGCGAAGTCACTTCGACCGCAACACCGGTCAGGAGCACTCCCACTTCCGGCGCCACTTCCGTAGGCGACGATATGGCCACGTTCAGCAACATGGGCAGCGCGGTTTCGCTTTCCGGCACCGGCAGCGGCATTCGTCCCGGAAAGATCGCCAGCATTCAGGCAGCGATGAACTCCGGCGGCTATTCGGTTTCGGCTTCGGCGGTTTCCACCAAGATCGTCGATTTCATGATGGGCAGCAGCGCATAGCAAGTTCATAGCGTGAATCCTTACCGGGCCAAAGGATAGAAAAAAGCCTGGATGAGAAATAAATGACCGAGCATTTCGAAAATCGACCGGCTGACGAACAAGAGACCTCTGTCGAGGCCGCTGGTGGAGAATCGAGTGCCTGGGACGACCTTCAGGTTGGGTTTATCGGCAACCCGAAGACCAAGATGGACGAACGCGGTCGGATCAAGATGCCGGCCGAGTTCAAAGCCTTTATCGACAAGAAGTACGGCAAGGGCTTCAATGCGTTTTATATCACCAGCCGCGATGGTTTGACGGCAGAGATTTATCCCATGCCGGAGTGGATCAGGCACCAGGCGAAGATCTTCAAGATGCCGCCCAGCCTGCCGGCCCGCAAGAAGTTGTTGGAACGCTACAACCTGTACGGCGATCGGGCGGACATGGACCCACAGGGTCGAATGCTCTTTCCCGATGAGTTGCGCAACAAGGGCGTGCTGACAGGGGAAGTCAAGGTTTCGGGCGAAGGCCATTTTCTTCGCGTGACCAGCCTGAAGATGCTCCGGGAAAGCGTGGAGCAGGGCGAAATCACCGCGCAGGACGAAGAAGCGCTGGCGCCGTTTGATGTGTAACGAAGAACAGGGAACAGGGAACAGGGATTAGGGAACAGGGATCAGGGGTGGAATGACGGAGTTTTTCTTGTAGTCGTAAGGCGTAACAGGAATCAGAAATGATCCAACCTTCCCTGATCCCTGTTCCCTGATCCCTAATCCCTAACCCCACGCCCCTCAGGGGGGAGCGCATGACGAAAACGACGGAACGCCATGTGCCGGTTCTTTTAGAAGAGACGATTGAGTATCTCCGGGTACGGGCAGGCGGCACGTATGTTGACTGCACGCTGGGCCTGGCAGGGCACTCCAGCGCGATAGCGCGCTTGCTGGGACCGCAGGGACACCTGATTGCATTTGATCGCGATCCCCAGGCGCTGGAACTGGCCAAGGAAAAGCTGGACAGGGTTTGTGAGGAACTGGGCGCCCAGGCGCCGAAGGTGACGCTGATTGGCGATGCCTTCAGTTCGGTCAGCAAGCATCTGCAACCGGCCTCCGTGGATGGAATGCTGGCGGATTTTGGCGTCAGCAGCCTGCAGTTGGACGAAGCCGACCGGGGATTCAGTTTTAGGGCGGATGGACCTCTTGATATGCGCATGGACACGCGCCAGGGGCCGACCGCCGCACAAGTGGTGAATGAGGAAAACGAGCCCGAGCTCGCCAACCTCATTTACGAGTACGGAGAGGAAAGGAGGTCGCGGAGAATCGCCAGAGCCATTGTCCGCGGGCGGCCGCTGACAACGACGGGGGAATTGGCCCGAATCGTTGCAGCAGCCGCCCCGGCGATGAAATCCGACAAGATTCATCCAGCGACAAGAACCTTCCAGGCTCTTCGTATCTTCGTAAACCGTGAATTGGGCGAGATCAAGGATCTGCTGGAGGCCGCACCTGCGTTGCTGAAGCCCTCCGGCCGCTTGGCCGTCATCAGCTTCCACTCGTTGGAAGACCGTATTGCAAAAGATGCATTTCGCGAAGGCGCGCGGCTGGGAGTCTGGGAGATTCTGACCAAGAAGCCGGTCATCGCCAGCGATGAAGAGAATTACCGCAACCCCCGCTCACGCAGCGCCAAGATGAGGGCAGCTGAAAAGCAGGGAGCGGGAAAGAGTAAAGGGCCTAAGGAATTGGGACGCAGATTTTTGTAAGTGCAGCTTCTAGCCGCTAGCTTCTAGCTGCTAGCTAAGGTGGGATTTGTTGAGGCGAGGCTTGGTTTTGTGAAGCCTAAAGGGTCGATGATCAGCAGATTGTGGGCAGGATGAAGCTAGCGGCTAGAAGCTAGCAGCTAGAAGCTGGAGAAACCATGGCGGCATGTGCAACATCCTATTTCGAGTCGGGCCGCGGCCGTGGGTACGGAGTCGCGGAGCGCAATGCCGAGCTGATGGCTCAGCAGCAGTTGCGCCGTCGCGGAATACGCACGCCGGAGTTCTACTTCTCCAAACGCTTTGACAACACCCGTCTGGTGAAGGCCTCCGATCCGGTGCGTGTGCGCCAGATGCGGGTCTTTTCTGCCGCAATCACCGTGCTCTTCACGCTGGTGATGATCTACGGATTGCAGCACTTCAGCGCCATCGAGAGCAGCTACCGCGTGGAATCCGAGAAGCAGACCCTGGACCAGTTGCGCGAGGAGAACCGGCAGTTGCGCCTCTCCGAAGCGCAGTTGACCGAGCCGGGCCGCATCGACCGCATGGCGCGCGAACTTGGCCTGATGGAACCGCAGCCGGGCCAGGTGATTCACCCCAACGACGCCGCTCCCGAAGGCAGCGCGCCGGTGATCGCGCAGGCCATCGCGCCCTAAGTGCAGCTTCTAGCTGCTAGCTTCCAGCTTTTAGCTGCGGTGTGAATCAATCTCCAGCCCCGTAGGGGCGGAACGAAAAAGCTTTTGTAGCGCACCAATCTGCAAGCCCAATAAGAACAAGAGACAATAGGACAGCAGGAGGAGCACGGGAGCGGGATTTCACCAATCCTCAGCTAGAAGCTAGAAGCTAGCAGCTAGCAGCTCAAACAACCTTCCCGGAGCGAATCGCAATGGCGTCCAATCCCCGATACAGCCGAAACCGTATGGGCGCTGCCCGCGTCATTCCCTTTCGCCGCCCGCGATTCTGGATGGTCTGCCTTTTCTTTCTGGTTTGGACGCTGGTGATCGTGGCCCGCCTCTTCTGGTTGCAGATCGTTCGCCATCAGGAATACATCGACCGCGCGCAGAAGCAGCAGCAGCGCACCTTTGAAGTAGCGCCGCGCCGTGGCGTGCTCTACGACCGCAACCTGCGCGAACTGGCAATGACCGTGCAGGCGGACTCCATCTACGCCGTGCCTACCGAGATCGACGACAAACAGGCCGCCGCGCACGCCCTGGCCCCCATCGTCCACACCGACCCCGAAGACGCACAGACCACCGAAGACCAGATCGACAACCGTCTGGAAGCCGGGCACAGTTTTGCCTGGGTCGCCCGCCGAGTCAGCCCGGAGAGCGCCGACCGCGTTCGCGATCTGATCAAGGCCGGGACGGTCAAGGGCATCTACTTCCAGAAAGAGTTTCAGCGCTTCTATCCCGACAACCAGATCGCCGCGCAGGTACTGGGCTATGTGGGAGTGGACGACAACGGCCTGGGCGGCCTGGAGCAGAAGTTCGAACCTCAATTGCACGGCATGCCTGGCCGCATGTATACCGCCGTCGATGCGCGGCGCAAGGTGCAGAGTTCCAGCGAACGCGAGCCGGCGCCGGGCCGCAATCTGGTGTTGACCATCGACGAGAACATTCAGTTCCTCGCCGAGCGTGCTTTGGACCACGCCATGGAACGCACCAAGGCCGACAACGGCACGGTGGTGGTGCAGGACGTGCACAGTGGGCAGATTCTGGCTCTGGCCATCCGGCCGACCTTCAATCCCAACCAGTTTCGCCGCACTACGCCGCAGTTGTTGCGCAACCATGCCGTCAGCGATGTCTATGAGCCGGGCTCGACCTTCAAGCTGGTCACCTACTCCGCGGCGCTGGAGCAACATGCTGTCACTCCCGACGACATCGTTGACTGCCAGGGCGGCGCGATCACTCTGGCTGGCCGGGTGATTCACGACGACAAGGGCGACCACTTCGGCAAGATCACGGTGCATGAGGCGCTGGAGCACTCCAGCGATGTGGCCGCCGTCAAACTGGCTCTCAAAGTCGGTCCCGACCGCTTCTATCAGTTCATCAAGGACTTTGGTTTCGGCAGCCGCACCGGCGCGGAGATGCCCGGTGAGACGCGCGGCCTGCTGCGTCCGGTGAACAAATGGAGCGGCTCGTCGATTGGCTCCATCGCCATTGGCCAGGAGGTGGGTGTAACGCCCATCCAGTTGGTCACCATGGTCTCAACCATCGCCAACGGCGGTGTCTATCTGCCTCCGCATATTCTGATGCCCGGCCAGGTGGATGCGGCCCCGCAGGGCTCCGCCGCACCGCAGGTGCCGCCGAAGGAGCCACAACCGTTCCACCCAGGCCAGGATCTGCCCAATCCGCTGCCCACGGGGGCGCACCGTGTTCTATCCACCATGACCGCAGCGCAGATGCGCAAGATGATGGAGGGCGTGGTACTCTTCGGCACCGGCAAGGAAGCGCAGTTGAACGGCTACTCCTCAGGCGGCAAGACCGGGACGGCGCAAAAGATCGATCCCGCCACCCACCTCTACTCCAAATCCATGCACGTCGCCTCATTCGCCGGCATAGCTCCGGTGAACAATCCGGTAATTGCCGTGGCCGTCATTATGGACAACCCCAAGGGCGAGTATTACGGCGCTACTGTCTCGGCCCCGGTCTTCACCGAAGTGGCCCAGCAGACGTTGGAATATCTCGGAGTACCGCATGATATCGATGTGCGCCTTCCCCGCGCCGGAGCCAAATCGCCCGTTCATGTAGCCGAAGACGAAGCCGGCGAGCACACCGGTGACATCAACGCCCTCTACAATGCCGTCAACGAACTCCCCACCGACGACCCACTGCGTGGGGGCGAGACAGCAAGCCAGCATGTAGCAGCGAGTCAGCCAGTCAGCGTAGCGCAAACCGCTACGCCGGCTGCGCAGGTTAAGGCCGGGTCGAATTCCAGCGCCAAGCCCGCGGGTGCATCATCAAGCCCACCTGTAAGTGCTCCCACCAATGCGCCGTCCGTGCAAAAAACGGTGGTTGTGGACGAGAGCAAAAAACTGCGTGTTCCCTCGCTGATCGGCTTGCCGGTGCGCAAGGTGATCGAGCAGGCTGCCACCGCCGGGCTGGAAGTACGCATCAACGGCAGCGGCACGGTGCGTGAGCAGGCTCCCGCCGCGGGAACCATGGTGACGCCGGGAACACAAATAGTGGTTCGCTGCGGTCGATAAGGTGCTACGATCCTGCCCTATGCGGAGGAAGTTGCTTGCCGGGCTCCTCGCAGAAAGGTGGGTTCCCGTGATTACCGAAGCCAAGCCAATGGTATGTGTCAGCCGCAACTATACCGAGTCCACCGAGCGCGTCTTCGATGCCTGGCTGGATAAAACCAAGGCCGCCAATTTCTTCTTTGCTACGCCTGAGGGCGAGATGGTGTGCGCGGAGATTGATCCCCGCGTGGGTGGCTCCTTCATGCTGGTGGATCGCCGCAACGGCATCGATGTGGAGCACATCGGCGTCTATCTGGAGATCGACCGCCCCCATCGCCTGTCTTTCATCCTGAGAGTGCCGCATTATCACGAAGAGAGCACACGGGTCAGCATCGGCTTTGTGCAACTGGAGAGAGGCTGCGAGCTGATCCTCACCCAGGAAGGCCCGGAGTTTGTCAGCAGCACCGAAGAGGGCTGGAGAGCCATCCTCGATGCGCTGGATGATGTGCTGAGCTAAAGAGTCTATCTCCGGGCGGAAAACTGTTCTCTTCAAGGAATTCAGTTGCAGATTACCGATTCCATCGCGTCTCAGGGGCCTTCAGGCCCCTGAGACGCGATGAAGCGAACTGGCCTTTAGGCCGGAAAGCCGTTCTACCGGCGATGCATCCCGGCAAAGTCGTAGACCACGCCTATGGTCACGCCATTGGGCTCGATGCTGCCGCCATGATAAGAAAGCTGGGGCCAGAACTGGTACTCGTAATCGGCGCGCACCCAAAGAGAATGTGTGGCATAGATGTCGATGCCCACGCCCGGAGCGGTGACGGTGCGGGTATCGTGCTGATAGCCCGGAACTCCTGGGAAATCAACACTGCCCAGACCCATCAGGTACTTTGCATAGGGATGAAAGAGGTGGTGTTTTTGCCATGCGTAAAGCAGGCCCACTTCGGCGGTATCAAAGCGCATGTTGGGCAGTTGCACGGGGCGGGCGAAGCTGATGTCTCGGCCCTCGACCTCGGCCGACAGGCCGTTCAGATGGTGTGACAGGGTGCGAAAGCTCCAGTCGGCCCACAGCGTGGCGCCATCCATCCTGCGCGAGTAGTTGCCTGTGCTGTCTACCCAGTTGGTGTCGAAGTTGGAGATGCCGACACCTACTGTGAGAGGAACACCGCCTTTGGTGGCGGAGTACGTGTTTTGGCTGTGCGCGGGAAGAATTCCAACACAAAGAACCGCAATCCATGCAGTCCGAAACCGAATCATCATTGATTCAATACCTCGCAGCTTGAGTATTTTCAGAGATCGCGGAGTGGGCGGTCTGCCAATACCGGCACTCCTGTATTTCTGGAAATGCTTTGTGAAACGCCTGACTCGCTCCTTCTGCCTGCGAGGCCGACCTGTGGCTCAGTGTACAAGATGAAGCCCGAGTATGGGACGCGCCACAGGCAGGGGAGTGTATGGGCCTGAATCCTGTCAGTTACGGGCAGTTTGACCGGAGGCGGCAACATACAGCATGGATGAACATGACACGCGCCATCAACTCCGTAGGGCGGGAGGAGTAGACTCTTGTTCGCTCCAGCCATCTACAATGGAATCCGTGATGAAGTGGAATGAATTGCTTGCAGAAGTATCGTGTGTAGGGAGCAGTGGCAGCTCCGATGAGCCCGTGCTGGGCATTGAATACGACTCGCGCCGGGTGCGTCCGGGCTCGGTCTTTGTGGCCATGAAGGGCGGCTCGACCGACGGCAACCGCTTTGTCGAGAAGGCCATCGCCAGCGGCGCGGTGGGAATCATCACCGATTCGTCGCTGACCTTCGACCACCTGACCGTCTATCGCCCCGAGGTTCCGGTAGCTGAGGTCGAACATGGACGCCGCGGGTTGGCTGCGGCGTCCGCAGCCTTCTTTGCCCACCCCGAACGCAAACTGGCCGCCATCGGTATTACCGGCACCAACGGCAAGACCACCACTGCCTTTTTGACGGAGGCCCTGCTCAACGCAGCGGCGCGCAAGACCGTGTTGATCGGCACGATCGAATACCACGTCGTTGGCGAAGTGCGCCGTTCGCTGCACACCACCCCCGAATCCCGCGATCTGTATGAACTGATGGCCGAAGGCGCGGCGCTCGGCGCGACGGAACTGATCTCCGAGGTCAGCAGCCACGCCCTCGATCAGGGCCGCGCAGCTGGAGTGAACTTTGATGTCGCCGTCTTTACCAACCTGACCTGCGACCATCTCGACTACCACGGCACCATGGACAAGTACTTCGCTGCTAAAAGCCTGCTCTTCGACGGAACCGTCTATCCAGCGCCGCGAGTAGCCGTGATCAACGCTCACGATCCCCGCTGTGCCGAACTCTCCGCCGCCGCATCCAAAGCAGGAGCAGAGGTTCGCACCTACGGCATCGGCTGCGGCGATTGGAAGGCTGCCAGCCACAAACTGACTCCCGGCGGCGCGGAGATCGAACTGCAAACCCCGGCCGGTTCTGCACTGTTGGTCTCGCGGTTGGCCGGCGAGGTGAACATCCTCAACCTGCTGGCGGCTTTCACCTCGGCTCATGCCCGCGGTGTAGCCTTCGCCGATCTGGTGGCCAGCGTGCCCCAGCTTCAGCCGGTTCCCGGGCGCTTTCAGCCCGTCGATGGCGGCCAGCCCTTTTCGGTGATTGTGGACTATGCTCACACCGACGATGCCCTGCGCAATCTGACTTGGCTGGCCCGGCAGATGACCGCGCAGAGCGGCGGACGGGTGATTACCCTTTTCGGTTGCGGCGGCGACCGCGATCGCACCAAGCGCCCCAAGATGGGGCAGGCGGCAGGCAAGGGAAGCAACTTCGTGGTGCTGACCAGCGACAATCCCCGCTCCGAGGAGCCCACGGCGATTCTGGCTGAGATTGAGCCTGCGGTAAAGGCGACCCGCGTGGAATACATCGTCGAGCCCGACCGGGCGATAGCCATTCATGCCGCACTCAAGATCGCGCAGCCGGGAGACGTGGTGCTGCTGGCCGGCAAGGGCCACGAGAAGGAACAGATCCTCGCCGGTCGCACCATTCCCTTTGACGACGCCGAAATTGCCCTTTCCGCATTGGCTGATTTGGGATATGGTGGTTTGCGATGAAACTGACCCTGGCAGAAGCGGCAATTGGCGCTGGTGCGGTGCTGGAAGCGCCCGCCAGTGCCGCCAATGCGGGCGCGCTGATGGCGACCGGCTACTCCATCGATTCACGCACGGTCGCGCCAGGGGATCTGTTTTTTGCTGTACGCGGTGATCGGCTCGACGGTCATGACTACGTCGCCGCTGCCGTAGCGCGGGGAGCGGTGGCCGCCGTCGTCTCGCGGGCTCGCGTAGCCTCACTGCCCGATGCGGCGCTCTCTGTGCCGCTGCTGATTGCCGAAGACCCGCTGCCGGCCTTGCAGTCGCTGGCCTTGCATGTACGTCGTCGCTGGGGCAAGCGCGTGGTGGCGATTACCGGCTCAGCCGGCAAAACCACCACCAAGGATGCCATCGCCGCCGCGCTGGGCGCAAAGTTCAACGTCCTCAAAACTCTGGGCAATCTGAACAACGGCTTTGGTCTGCCCCTGCAATTGCTCCGACTGGAACCGGAGCACGAGATTGCGGTCATCGAAATCGGCATGAACCACACCGGCGAGATCGCCGGCTTGGCTCGCATTGCCGCTCCCGACTGGGGCGTGGTCACCAATGTGGGCACGGCGCATGTAGAGAACTTTGCCGAGGGTCAGGCGGGAATCGCCCGCGCCAAGTTCGAACTGGTAGCGGCCCTGCCCGCCAATGGTGTGGTCTTCCTGAATAGCGCCGACCCTTATGTTTCGCAGTTTGGCCGTGATTTTCCCGGTAGCGTGGTCTACTTTGGCGGCGGACCCTGCGCCGATCCCCGCTTTACCGAGGTCAGAGAAGATCTCGACGGGCTGCACGTCAGCTACCGCGCCGGGGAGCGCGAAGGCCGCTTTACCCTGCATCTGCTGGGCGCGCACAATGCCGCCAATGCCCTGGCTGGCCTGGCCGTGGCGCTGCAGGCGGGCGTCGATCTGGACGCCGCCGTGGCCGCTTTGGAGACCCTGACCGCTGGCGATAAGCGCGGCGAAGTGCTGACAATTGGCGGTGCGACCATCCTCAACGACTGCTATAACTCCAACCCCGAGGCCCTGCGCTCCATGATTCACACTTTGGCCTCGCGTCCTGCTTTGCGCCGCATTCTGGTGGCCGGCGAGATGCTGGAGATGGGCGAGCAAGGGCCCGCGCTGCACGCCGTCTGTGGCAAGGCCGCCGCGGAAGCCGGCCTGGATCTGGTCGTGGCAGTGCAGGGGAATGCCGTCCATCTGGCCACCGCTGCCTGCACCGGCGGTGTAGCGGCAATCTTTCTGCCCGATGCCGAGACGGCCGGACACTGGCTTGCCGAGCGCCTCTGCTCCGGTGACGTGGTGCTGATCAAAGGCTCTCGCGGCGTCAAGCTGGAGCGCGCCATCGAGGCTCTCCGCGTCCATGGCGCAGTGCTGGACTCCGCAGCGCTCTAACTGCTTTTTGCGAATGCAGTTTCACGCGTGCATCAACTGTTGTTTGTTCGACCGTTCTTGGGCGAGCCGTTCCGCCAAAAACACTTTCAGCAGCGATTGGTAGGGAACATCGCGCTGATTGGCCAGAATCTTTAAATCTTCGATCATGGAGACGGGCAGGCGCACCGAGATGGTGCGCAGCGTGGGCTTAAGGTTCGGCAAACGCGCCCGCTCAGTCTGCGACCAATCCACAAATTCGGTCGAGTCCGCGCCCGGCCCGGTGGCCGACCAGAACTCGAACTCCTCGGCTTCGCTGGCAAACTCAGGAATCGGCTTCTTCATGGCGGCGGTACTCCTCGCTTTCACGTTGGTTCATGTCGCGTACTGAGATGATGCGAATCAGCTTGCGCCGTACGGTGAAGGCCGCGAACAGCCAGCGTTCCCTGTCGGTTCTGCCCAATGCCATATAACGTTTTTCTCCCCTTGAATGCCCAGGATCGGTGCGGCAGAGAAAGGGATCGTGGAAGAAGATCGCTTCGGCTTCCTCGGTCGTCACGCGATGGCGCTCCCAGTTCTTTCCGATATTCGACTCATCCCAGTCGAAGCCGGTGCAGCCGATCAGCGGATCATTCGCGCGCATAGAATGTATATAGCACAAATATACATACCGGGTACGGAATTCTCCGTCACGCATTTTTTGTTGCTGGATTTGCCAAATGGCGCGATAATCTTGCCAGGTGGCAATTATGAGCATCGCCGGGATTGTCGAAGTTCTGGGAGGCGCGGGCGTCTTTGCCCAGCCGGTTCTCAAAGTGGACGACTTGGTGGCGGAAGTGCGAGCTGGATTGCCCGCCACGACCGTCGATGTGCTGGCCGGGAAGCTCTGCATGCAGCGGGCGCAGGTGGCGGCGCGGCTGAATATACCGGCACGCACCCTCAGTCGCAGGCTGGCGACCCACTCCCGGCTGACCCACGACGAGTCGGATCGCGCCCTGCGCATGGCGCGGGTGATGGCGATGGCTGCTGAAGTCCTGGGCGCGGAGGACAAAGCCTCGCGCTGGTTCTCCAAGCCCAACCGCGCTCTGGGCGGCAAGATCCCCTTCGAGCAAATGGATACGGAGATGGGCGCACGTTCGGTCGAGAGTGTTCTCTACAGCATTGCCTACGGAATGTATAGCTGATGGATCTCTACCGTCTCTTTCCCGGCCACTATCGTGAAACCGCCTTCACGGGAGTCGGCGGACTTTACGCCGCCAGACGGTGGAACCATCTGGGTACTTTGATGGTTTATGCCGCGACCTCGCGGGCGCTGGCCGCGTTAGAGTGTTTTGTCCACCTCGACCCGAACGATTCCCCCGTCGACCTGCTGATGGCTGAGGCCGAGATTCCTGATGAGTTGGTCGCCGATCTCGATTTGGCCAGCCTGCCGGAGAACTGGCGGGAACTGGACAATCGAGTCTGTCGCGATTTAGGCACGGAGTGGGCGCGAAGCGGCCGGTCGGCAGCCCTGCGAGTTCCCTCCGTAGTGATAGAGGGGGACTGGAATCTGCTGCTGAATCCCCGCCACACCGATTTTAGTCGCATGGAGATACGCAGCTTTCGACCCTTTCACTTCGATGAGCGGATGTTTCGATGAAGCCGAATCTATTTGGTTGAATGATTTTGCTCTGTTGGGAATAGCTCGTCGAGCAATTCGCGTGCGCTGACGACTTTTGTGCATTTCCATAGGGCCGGAAAGTGGCGCTTATTGCCAGTGATCAAGAAGTTGGCGTTGGCCGCTTGGGAGCACTTCAGAAATCGGTTATCTTTGCTGTCAGGCGAGATATTCAGAACGAACTCCGGGTGGACAATCAAACCTAGAGAAAGTCCCTGCAAGAGAACGGAAACTTCATTCTTTGGAAGTTTGCTGAATTTACTTCGACCCAGCACTTCGCGGTACTCCGCAAGAATCTCTTTTGTCACACAAGGCAGCAGGATTCCATGCAACGAGAAACGCAGCACCTGCGCCTCGTTGCCTCGTCTGGTCAACATCGCGGAGACAATGACGTTGGTGTCCAGAACGACGCGGATCATTGCGTGGCGGCAAGAGCCTTTTCGCGCGCCTCTTGCTCCCGGCGGGCAGCATCGATCTCGGCGTCGATCTCATCCATGCTCATCTCGTTCAAGCCAGCCTCTTCTGCTGCTTTCCAGCACTCTTGGAGAGATTCTGGAGCAGGGGCGATGAGGTTGAAGTAGTCTTCCAGACCAATCAGGACGGCCTGGGTTTTGCCCCGGCTCTGGATAAAAATGCGCTCCTTGTCCGTAGCAACCCGATCAAGAATCTCACCCAGCCGGGTACGCACAGCATGCGCAGAGACTGCGTTCGGATTTAAAATTGGCGGGGTTGCCATAACACCCTCTCCAGAGACTCTTTGCTTGGACTATACCCCCGCTCCAGAATAGGGTCAACAGCATTCAGCTGCGCGTTTTCCACCTCCCTGCCGCTGTCCGGCCTAGTAAAATCAAGCTGAAACCCACCCGTCAGGGGAGGACCCTTGCTTTACTGGCTGCTCTACGAGAAGTTGTTTCCGTTCTTTCACCCGTTCCGTATCTTCCGCTATCTGACCTTCCGCACGGCCTTTGCCTCGCTGACCGCGCTGCTGATTGCGCTCTTCATCGGGCCGTATGTGATTCAGAAGCTGCGGGAGTTCCAGATCGGCCAGTTCGTCCGCGAGGACGGCCCGCAGTCCCATCTGAAAAAGACCGGCACGCCTACCATGGGCGGCGTTCTGATCGCCATCGCCATCCTGCTGCCGACCGTTCTGTGGTCCGATCCCACCAATCCTTTTGTGTGGATCACCGTTTTCGCCACTCTGGCCTTTGGCGCGGTGGGCTTTGCCGACGATTACATCAAGGTGGTCAAGCGCCGCAGTCTAGGCCTGACCGCCCGCGCCAAGCTCCTCGGTCAGGGATTGGCCGGAGCGGCAGTCGCCATCGCGCTGGTGGTCCTGCAACAGTTCAAGATGTTCTCCACGCAATTGACCGTGCCCTTTGTGAAGAGCTGGCAGCCCGATCTGATCTGGCACTGGGCGGGCACAATCCCCCATCTGGGTTTTCTGGCTTATCTGCCCTTCGTCGGCTTCGTGATCTTCGTTCTGATGGGCGCGTCCAACGCCGTCAATCTGACCGACGGCTTGGACGGCCTGGCCATCGGCTGCACGCTGATCGCGGCAGCGGCCCTGACCGTTCTCACCTACGTCAGCGGTCACGTGGTCTTTGCCGATTATCTGGAATTGCAGCGCATGCCCCTGGTTGGCGAGCTGACCGTCTTTTGCGGCTCCATGGTGGGGGCCTCGATCGGCTTTCTCTGGTACAACGCCCATCCAGCCGAGATCTTCATGGGCGATGTCGGCTCATTGGCGCTGGGTGGGGCAATCGGCACAGTGGCTGTGGTCATTCGCCAGGAGCTGCTTTTGCCCTTTATTGGCGGCATCTTCATCCTGGAGGCGCTCTCGGTGATGTTGCAGGTGGGCAGTTACAAACTGCGCAAAGGAAAGCGTATCTTCAGGATGGCGCCTCTGCATCATCACTTCGAGCAACTGGGATGGCACGAGTCCAAAGTGATCGTGCGCTTCTGGATCGCGGCCCTGGTGTTTGCACTGTTTGCACTCACCACCTTGAAACTTCGTTAGATTCGCTACGCTCCGCGCCGGACGCGGTGCACAATGAAAGAAACCATCGCGAGCATTTCCGAAAATGCTCAAGGCCAGCCGGTCGAGGATCGATAGATGATGGAATTGAAGGGCAAAAAAGTTCTGGTTGTGGGGCTGGGCAAGTCAGGTCTGGCGGCGGCGCTGTTTCTGCGCCATCACGGCGCGCAGGTGACGGTCTCTGATGTGCGCAGTGCCGACCAACTGGCCAAGGATATCCCCGCGCTGCTTGAAGCGGGCATTATGGTCGAGGCCGGCGGCCACGGCCTGCTAACCTTCCGCCGTCAGGATTTGATCGTCGTCAGTCCCGGCGTGCCCCTGGAGACCCCCGAACTGGCGCAGGTGAAAAGCTTCGGCCTGCCGGTGATCGGCGAGCTGGAACTGGCCGCCCGCTTCCTGCAAGGCAAGTCGATAGCCATCACCGGCTCCAACGGCAAAACCACCACCACCGCGCTGCTGGGCGAGATTCTTGCCGGCGCTGGACTGCCCACCCTGGTGGGCGGCAATATCGGTGTCCCGGTCGTTGCGCTGATCAACCAGAGCACTCCAGAGAGCTGGTCGGTGCTGGAGGTTTCCAGCTTCCAACTGGAGACCACCGAAGAGTTCCGGCCCACCATCGCCGTGATCCTCAACATCACTCCCGATCATCTCGACCGTCACGGCAGCTTTGAGAACTACGCAATGGCCAAGGAGCGCATCTTTGCCGCCCAGACCACCGCCGACAATGTGGTTCTGAACGCCGATAACGCCCGCACCGCCGCCGCAGCTGCTCATGCTGCTGGCAAGGTCTGCTGGTTCTCCTTCGAACACCCGGTCGCGCAGGGCGCATGGGTCGAGGAAGGCTGGCTGGTCTACCGTGCCGAGTCGAGCGGCGTCATCGAAAAGATCATCCCTCTCAACAACATCCCGCTCAAGGGCGAGCATAATGTAGAAAATGTTCTGGCCGCGGTCGTCGCCGCCCGTTTGGCCGGAGTCTCCGCCACAGCCGTGCGCAGCGGCATCGAGAACTTTCATGCCGTCGAGCATCGCCTGGAGTTCGTCGCCACCCGCAACGGCGTCGAGTTCTACAACGACTCCAAGGCCACCAATGTGGACGCCACGGCCAAGGCTCTGGCAGCCTTCCAGGGTGGTATTCACCTGATTCTTGGCGGCAAGGACAAGAACTCCGACTACCGGATGCTGACGCCGCTTTTGAAAGAGCGCGTTCGCGCCGTCTACACCATCGGCGCGGCGGCGGAGAAGATCGAGTCCCACCTGCGCGGCGTGGTCTCGTTGCACAGTTGCGAAACCCTGCAAAACGCCGTCCGCGCCGCCTCGGCCGCCGCTCGTCCCGGCGAAGTGGTGCTATTGGCCCCAGCCTGCTCCAGCTTCGATCAGTTCGAAAGCTACGAGCATCGCGGCCGGGTCTTCAAGGAACTGGTGGGGGCGTAAGAAGCGGAGTTAGTCGAGTTAGCGGAGTTGGCGGAGTTAGAGTGGTTAGCGGGGTTTGCTGAGTTGGCGGAGTTAGCACCTGATGCGTAGACTTCGGTCTTTGCCTTGGCGACTCCATCAAAACTGTCATCCTGAGCGAAGCGTAGCGGAGTCGAAGGACCTGCTTTTCGGGTAATTTTCAACGGAGCGAACCGAAAGATCTGCATTTGCGAATCAAACATTCAAAGCAGATCCTCCGTTGCGCTCAAGATGACAGTTTTTCTTAGGAAGATCTACAAATGAGTCACGCTGTTGGAACGTACTCTACAGGCACAGACGAGCCAGCCAGCGCGGTTGCTAACTCCGCCAACACCGCTAACCCCGCTACCTCCGCTAACCCCGCCAACAAGATAGGAACAAAAGATGGCCAAGCGCGTCGGCGTCGATAAATGGATGTTCTTCATCACTCTGCTGCTGGTTGTAGCCGGGCTGGTGATGATCTTCTCCGCCTCTGCTGTCGTGGCGCAGGAGCGCTACAACTCCCCGTACACCTTTGTCGTCAAACAGGCCCTCTGGGCGCTGTTGGGCGTGGGGGCGATGCTGGGCCTGATGCACTTCGACTACAACCACTTCAACTCGCCCAAGTTCATCTATCCCTCGCTCTGCGTCACCACCTTTCTGCTGGTGCTGGTCTACTTCTTCCGCGACTCGCACAATACCCATCGCTGGATACGCTTTGGCGGCTTCTTCACCTTTCAGCCCTCGGAGATCGCCAAGCCGGTGCTGATTCTCTTTCTGGCCTGGTTTCTGCATACCCGCCTGCACGCCATCGCCGACTGGCGGCGCACTCTGTTGCCCGCGGCGATCATGCCCGTGCTCTTCATCCTGCTCATCGTCAAGCAGCCCGATCTGGGCACCGCCTTGGTGCTGGCCGGAGTAACCGCGATGATGCTGATCCTCTGCGGCATGGAGTGGAAGTACCTGGCCTTTGCAGGACTGGCCGCTTCACCGGGATTGATCGCTCTGCTCTTCATGGTGGGCTGGCGGCGGCAGCGGATGCTGGTCTTTCTCAATCCCGACTCCGACCCCCAGGGCGCTGGCTTTCACATCAACCAATCCCTGATCGCTGTCGGTGCAGGCGGTTGGACCGGCCGCGGCTACATGGAGGGTCTGCAGAAGCTCTTCTACCTGCCCGAGGCCCATACCGACTTCATCTTCGCCAACATCGCCGAGGAACTGGGCTTTATCGGCTCCGTGGCCATCGTGCTGCTCTTTGTGATCTTCGGCATTCGCGGCCTGCGCACCGCCTTCCGCGTCCAAGACCCCTTCGCCCGCCTCACCGCCTTCGGACTGACCACGGCGATTCTCTTGCAGGCCTTCTTCAACATCAGCGTAGTCCTGTCGCTGGTGCCCACCAAGGGCATTCCCTTGCCCCTGATCTCCATGGGTGGAACCTCGCTGGCAGTGACGCTGGCAGGAATCGGGATTCTCTTGAACATTACGAAGAAGGTGGACTGAGTCACCAACTGGAGGACGGGTTTTGTATCTACGATGCGCTTCGTTGCAGGCCGAGAAGTCAATGATGGTGCTCCGGTTCCAGCTTGAGGGCGCTGAACTTTACGTGCGATCACGATCTATCTTTATGACGGACTCCGGTCGAAGTGCAACAGTTCAATCAGTCAATCTCGGGCACCTGTGCGTTGCCGTAATTCACGAATGAGCAGCAATGAGAACTCGGTTCGAAGGAGACTTTATGGTGCAATCTGTGCGGAGAAGAATAGGATTGATGACGCTCGTCTGTGCTTTAGTGTTTGTATCTGGGTGGAGAAGCAATGCCCAGAGTGTCCCTAATGATACGTTCACGATTACGATATCGTTAGTGGCACCGACTATACACGTCGGAGAGGTTCCGGCAGTAGATGAAATTACTGACAACAAGACAAGTCATCTCGTATATGCGGGTTGGAGCGAAGGCGGTCCTGTTGTGGAGCTAATCAATAGCAAAGGAGAAGATGTTAGTCTTCATATTCTAGGAAATGAACGAAAAGAGACTGACAATTATCTGAGGCCTCCAGCAAAGCGACTTGAGCCTGGTTATCACAAAAAGGGTCTTTGGCATATTAGTGCGGAACAAGGATATCTAGCTCCGGGGATATACAAAGTTAGGATTCACAGAGTCGCTTTCATAAATGGCGATATTGAATCGCGCGTAGAGGTGTACTCAAATGCTGTCACACTTACTGTTGTTCCTTAACGGTATCCTACGTGTGGCGGTTGCTCTGCTCTTCCGCGCGTGCTGCGGGCACTAGGGTAAGATCTGACCCGTGACTGACGGTCGTTAGTGTGTTTTTTCGACCCTGTTTTACCGGCAAAGAACGCGATACCATCCCCCATCCCATCACGTATTACAGTTAAATCTGGATCTTTTTACTCCTCCATTCGAAAGGCACGGTTTTGTCGAAGCTACGCGTACTGATAGCCGGTGGTGGCACTGGCGGACACATTATTCCGGCGTTGGCCGTAGCGCGGGAGCTGCGCGAGCGTTACGCGGCGGAGATCCTCTTTGTCGGCACGCCGCGTGGTATGGAGAGCCGTCTGGTTCCCGAGGCGGGTTTCCAGTTGCATCTGGTGCAGGTGGGCCAGCTCAAGAATGTCTCGCTTAAAACCCGCCTGCGCACCCTGCTCGACCTGCCACGCAGTTTTTTCTCTTGTTTGAAGCTGCTACGTGAGTTCCAACCGGATGTGGTCTTTGGAGTGGGCGGCTACGCCTCCGGGCCGGCAATGGGCGCGGCGATCTTCAAGGGGATTCCCACCATGGCCTTTGAGCCCAACGCCATGCCTGGCATGGCCAACCGGCTTGTGGGCAAACGGGTGCAGGCCGCCGCCGTGAACTTCCAGTCCGCGCTTCAGTGGTTTCGCAACGCCGAAGTGACCGGAATCCCCGTCCGCCCGGAGTTTTTCGTTCTGGATCAACCTGCGTCCAGCAACCCTCATCTGCTCATCTTTGGCGGCTCACAGGGAGCGCGTATCTTCAATGAGCGCCTGCCGCAGGTCGTTGTTGAGTTGTTGAAGGCGATCCCCGGTCTGACAGTGCTTCACCAGTGCGGTGCGCGCCATCTGGAAGCCACCCAAGCCGCCTATGCCGCCAGTGGCGTTAATCCCGCACGCTGCCAGATTGCTGCCTTTCTCGACGACATGCCCACGCGCTTCAGTCAGGCGAATCTGGTTCTGGCGCGCAGTGGCGCATCAACTGTGGCTGAACTGGCCGCCGCCGGCAAGCCTTCGCTGCTGGTTCCCTTTGCCGCCGCCGCCGATGATCACCAAAAGCGCAATGCCGAGGAGATGGTCCGCGCCGGCGCTGCTGTAATGATCGAAGAGCGGGAGCTGGACGATACAACCAAGCTGCTCTCTGCTCTCAGCAGCCTTTTGCAGAGCCCCGAGCGTCTGGCCGCCATGTCCACCGCCGCACGCACTCAAGCCCATCCCGACGCCGCAGAGCGCATCGTCGCGCGTCTGGTTGAACTGGCCAGGAGCCGCAAATAGAAAATGCCTGCCTCAACTCACTGGGGTAGGCCATCTCGGTGCTTTCAGGTATTTCTGATCAAGAAAAAATCTTCCCAATCAGCCCGAACGCGCTCATATTGTTTGCGCGGCAAAAGTACGCCGCAAAAACGGCGAAAGCCCCGGTTCGCCGCCGGAGCCTTCGCTTAATTGGGAGGGTTGCGATGTCTAGATCATCGTCACCGGACCGTTGGGTCAGTACAGTAAACGCTGTACTGAACTCATTGGGGACTCTCCTTGATTTGGCCGCCAAAGCTGTGAGGCCTTGGATGTCACTTCATCGATAGTCCGTTTTGCTCCGGTTCGCAGGTCCCCGCCTGCGAATCGGACTACATACATGCTAGGCCCATTTCAATCGCTTCGCAAGACTCTTTTTCATCCCGCGGATCGTTCTTACGCCAGCAACTGCCTGGCCACCTGAACGTACAAATCGACCGACTCCAGCAGCTCTTTTTTGCTCAGCTTCTCATGCGGCGTGTGCGCCACGTGAATCGAACCCGGCCCGAGCAGCACCGGTTCGCCCCAGTTGGTGAGGTGGGGAATGTCGGTGGCGAATTTGGCAACCATGGTGGGCAGTCCTTCGACAGAGCGCAGGCGCAGGAAGGGCGTGTCCAGAGTGAAATCAACCGTGGCCTGGTCTCCAGCTACTTCCAGCAACTGGGCCTTGACCTGGGCGGACTCCGTCACCGTCCGCACCAGCACCTGAGCTTCGGCATGGTCGGCGATGACGTTGGGAGCGTAGCCGCCACTAATCTGGCCGATATTGACCGTGGCCGGCCCGATCCCTTCCAGCTCCGCCATGGGCATGTTGAGCACTTTTTCCATCAGATGGACGATCTTGTGCACCGCGCTGTCGCCCAGTTCTGGATAGGCGGAGTGGGCCATCTTGCCGGTGGATTTGAAGGCCGCGCGCAACGCGCCCTTGGAGGCTACGGCCAGACGGTTGTCGGTGGGTTCGCCGTTGATCAGAAAGCGGCTGCCCTTGGGAGCTTCATTGGCGGCGCGAGCGCCGGCCGAGTCCCGTTCTTCACCCGAGACAAATAACAACCCGACTTTATATCCCGCCGTCCGCAGGACTTCGGCGGCGGCAACCTGGGCGGCCAATATACCCTTGGCGTCGCAAACCCCGCGCCCGTAAACGAACTCCTCATCCTCGCGGAAGGGGATATAGGGCGGAACAGTATCCATATGGGTCGAAAAGACCAGATCGGGCGTCTCACCCGCCTTGCCGGCGTAGACGTTCCAACGCAGCCCCAGTTCGGCGGTAATAACAGGCTGTTCGACGGGGGTCTTTTCCACGGCCCAGCCGCGCTGGCTCAGAAAGTCGGCCAGAAAATCGCCCACAGCGCCTTCGTGAAAGGTGGTGGACTCGATTTCGCACAAGGCGCGGGTAAGCTGGATAGGGTCAAGTTTGTCCATGGGAGGGTCGAGCGGCAGGCGATCAGTCATAGTATTGCCAGAATATCCTACACAGTCGGACAAAAGGCGGATGTGCCCGCATCCTCAGAGCGTAAAATGAGCAGTGGCATGACCACTCACAACGCATTGCAAAACCCTGCTGTACTGCGAACACCCTTGCGGGTGCGTGCGCTCGACCTGCAGGGTCCGGCTGGCCGGCTGGAGGCGCTCTTGAATGAGGGCGTTGGCCACGCGCCCTGTGCCGCGCTGATCTGCCATCCCCACCCCCTGGGCGGCGGCACCATGCACAACAAGGTGGTCTATCACGCCATGAAGGCCATCAACGATCCCCTCTGGGGTCTGGGCTGGCCGGTCTTGCGCTTCAACTTTCGCGGCGTCGACCTGAGCCAGGGTGAGCATGATGGTCAGGCGGAAGCCGACGACGTGCTGGCGGCGTTGAATTGGCTTGAAAACGAATTCAAACTTCCCATAGCCGCGGTCGGTTTCAGCTTTGGTGCGGCGATGACCCTCTCTGCCTGTTGTCGTCCCGATGCAGCCCCTTCTCGCGGCAGGCAATATGTGCGCGCTTTGGCCTCTATCGGACTGCCCACGCATGCCGAAGGCAGAGACTATTCATACCCCTATCTGGACACCTGCCCCCTCCCCAAATTCTTTCTTAGCGGAGACCGCGATCCGTTTGCGCCAGCCGATCAACTGGCCAACGTCGTAGCTTCTGCCGCGGAGCCCAAACGGCTGCAGTTGCTGGCGGGCGCCGATCACTTCTTTACTGGCCAGATGGAGTCCATGCAGTCAGCGCTCTCCAATTGGCTCAAGGAGCAGTTGCAATGACCCAGGTTAGCGATTCAACGCTTGATGCGCTTCACACCACGGCCACTGCGATCTTTACGGGCGCTCTTGAAGCCTGCAATATCGGCTCCGCCTTTGACCGCCGTATGCGCTTTGAAGGCAATGTCCTGCATCGCCTGATGCCCGATGGCAGCGGGCCGGACACACTCAATCTGGCCGCCTACAAGCGCATCTATGTGATCGCCATGGGCAAGGCCGCCGGCCCCATGCTGGAGACGCTGCTGGACCGCATGAAGCGCCGTCAGGGAATGCGCGGCATCTGTTGCTCGAATCACCTGCCCAAATCGCGCAACTGGCGCATCCGCTACTTCGAGGGCGGTCATCCCTCGCCCAACGAGGAGTCTTTTGCCGCCGCCCGAGCCACTCTGGCGCTGCTCAAGAAGGCCAAAAAAGACACGTTAATCTTCTTCCTCATCTCCGGCGGCGGTTCGGCGATGTTCGATCTGCCTCTGGACCCCAAGATCAGCCTCAACGACACCATCGCCTTCCATCAAGCGCTGCTGGCCTCCGGCGCTCCCATCAACGAGGTCAACACCCTGCGCAAGCACTTCTCCGCGGTCAAGGGAGGACGTCTGGCGATGGCCGCTCGCGATGCCGCCAAAGTGAGCCTGCTGGTGCCCGACGTGCCGCTGCGCACGCTGGATGCCCTCTCCTCCGGCCCCACCTCGCCCGATCACTCCACCGTTGCCGAGGTGCGTGAGTTGCTGGCCAAGTACGACCTTCATGCCAAGCTGCCCCCGGCCGTCTCTGCTTTCTTCGAGCGCGAAGATCTGCCCGAATCCCCCGGCAACAAGGGCTGGCGTCCGCCCTTTCTGCCCCGTTTGCCCTGGGGATCGCCGCACCCTATCGTGCCGCCTCGCCGGATGACCTCGGCCACCGTGCTCTCGGATGAGGACCCCGCCTTCCGCGATTCGGTCTACGAGATTCTTGTCTCGACGCACGACATGGTCGAGAACGCCCGCGCCCTGGCGCAGAAGGCCGGCTACCATGTTGTTGTCGACAACAGTTGCGACGATTGGGACTACAACGCCGCCGCCCGCTACCTGCTGGAGCGTTTCCACGCCCTGCGTGCCATTCATCCCCGCCTCTGCCTGATCTCCGTTGGCGAAGTCACCGTCAAGATGGACCGCACCCCCGGCGCCGGTGGACGCAATCAGCAGTTCGCCATGACCTGCGCGCTGGAGCTGGAGCAATACGAAGGCCAGTTGCTCACCGCGCTCAGCGCCGGTTCTGACGGCATCGACGGCAACACCCAGTCCGCTGGAGCGATCGCCGACCCTACCACCGTGACCCGTGCTCACAACTTCGGCTTCCATCTCAAGGCCTCGCTGGCCACCTTCAACTGTTGTCCCATGTTCACCGCCCTGGGCGATGCGGTAGTGACCGGTCCCACCGGCCACAACCTGCGCGACCTGCGCCTCTTCCTCGCCGAAAAGCCCGAGGACTAAAACCAGATTTCGGGTGCCTCCGGTCCCGATTCTGGGACCGGGGAAACTCGCACACCATGTACGATCCTGTAACATGGTGGTTCATAGATTGCTGCACGATAGGACTGGTCCGTGGCCCGTAAAACTTCTGCCAAAACAGTCGCCAAGACGCCCGATATTCGCACCGTAGCCGCTTTGGCCAAGGTTTCCATCGCCACTGTCTCGCGCACCATCAACCGCTCTCCAGCGGTTAGCGACAAGCTCTCCAAGCGCGTCTGGCAAGCAATCGACCAGTTGAATTACTTCCCCAATACCCATGCGCGGACCCTGGTTTCAGGGCGCAGCCATCTCTTTGGGGTCATCGTTGAAAACATTACCAACCCCTTCTTTCCCGAACTCATCCAAAGTTTTGAAGAGATTGCCGTAGCCCACGGCTACGAGATTCTGATCAGTTCCTCCAATAGCGATCCGGTCATTCTCACCAACTGTGTGCGCCGCATGTTGGAGCGCAAGGTGGATGGCGTGGCCGTACTGACCTTTGGCGAAGAAGAACCGGTGCTCGATCAGTTGATTCAAAACGACATTCCCATGGTCCTGGCTGAGTTCAAGCCGGAGAGTCCCAAGACCAGCACCATCCTGATGGACTACAACACTGGCATCCGTGCCGCTGTCGATCATCTAAGCGAACTGGGGCACCAGAAGATCGCCTTCCTGGCCGGACCGCACAGCCTGCACTCGGCGTTGACCCGCGAAAACGACTTTCGCGCCGCGATGAAAGATGCCGGTCTATCTACTGAGAAGCAGTGGGTGATCGAGTGCGACCACACCTTGAAGGGTGGTGTGGCCGGCTTCGGCAAGCTCTGGGCCCTGCCCACGCGTCCCACCGCTGTTGTCTGTTCCAACGACATGACCGCCATCGGCGTGCTGCGCGCCGCCTACATGGGCGGATTGCACGTACCCCGGGATATCTCCGTGGTGGGTCTGGACGATATCGACTTTGCCGAATTCACCCTGCCGCCGCTAACCAGCATTCGTCTCTCCCGTGTGGATCTGGCCAAAGCCGCCTTCGAGGCTCTGCGCCTGCAAGCAGAAGAGCCCGGCAACCCCAGGATGCAGCGCGAATTTCTGGTCTCCACCAGTTTGGTCGTCCGCGGATCGACCGGCAAGCCGCCGCAAGCCTGATTTGCCTCGAAACCTTTAGCGTTTTCCCACGCTTAAGAGATGAGGCTGCGTCATGTCGAGTGGCGTGACAAGTCGCATCGAGTTGGATCAGCGATGAATGGCGTTTGTTACGAGTGAATAGTCCCCCACCGGTGTTGCCGACCCGCTGTGCATGAAACCAGTGGAGGGAGCAGGGGCCTTCAGGCCCCTGAACAGAGGAAGGTGCGAGTCCAGCCTTTAGGCCCGGGCTTCTATCTGGTCTATTCGAACTAACAAAATCTGAACGGCAAAGCAAGCCCAGTGAATTCTTTGCCATGGCAATAGCTGAGAGTGGCTTTAGGGTGCAGGTTGCGGCTCGCCACGAAAGATTGTCTGCGAATGGCCCTTTCAAATCAATTGGAATCAGTGCAGACCAGTTGTTTTGGACGAACTATAATGTTGGCGATTGCCCATGAGATTCTCAATTACCTTATTCCTCGTCCTTGCGTTCACTCACTCGATTTGTAGTGCTGCGGCTCCATCGCCTGTCGATTTTGAATTGCCGGCTTCTGGAACGGTCATGGTTCCCGCGAAAGGCGGCGTTGAGTTTGACGCACTGCTTAACGGGCAGGGGCCATTCCGATTGATCTTCGACTCAGGCGCGTCGGCGAATGCTCTGAGCCCCGCTGTTGCAAAACAGATTGGACTGCGAATGGAAGGCCCTGTTATCCAGGCTACCGGCGCCGGCAGCGGGTCGATCGCAACTCAAGCAGCAAACGTCGCCCAGGTTCGAATTGGCGATCTCGTTTTGCACGATCAGACGTTCCTTATTGTTCCCCTGCCATGGCAGGACCGTCCCGGTCCGGTGGGTGAAGTTAGCTACGAAATGATGAAAAGGCTCATCGTTACAGTCGATTACGAGCATGAGCAGCTTGGATTCACCTCGCCCCTCGCGTTTTCCCACTCTGGAAAAGGTGTAATGGTTCCAATTGAGCCTGCACCCTCCCAGATCGAAGTCCGGGCGAGCATCGATGGCGCGAACGGCGTTTTTCTTATTGATACTGGCGACGAGGCAAGCTTGACCCTGGAACAGAGATTTGTGGCCCAGCACAATCTGGTCAAGAAAATGTCGCCGCGTTATCACGGGTACTCCGGATCTGGAGTAGGCGGCCCCGAGCCTGCGGCCTATTATGGCCGCGTGAAGACGCTGCGGATCGGCGAAGCCGAAGTGAACAACGTGATCGCCTTTCTTTGCGACGGGCAGGCTATATCGCCTGAGAACGCAGGCAATATAGGAACCCTGATTCTTCGCCAGTTCAACATCACATTCGATGTCCCCCACGGCGTGCTTTATTTTGAAAAGAATTCGAACTGGGGAAAACCAGAAGTCTTCAACCGGGCGGGCATTGTTGTCGACTCAATTCAGCAAGACCAAAAGGTAATGACCATTCTACCGGGGAGTCCTGCTGAGATCGCCGGGGTTGCCGTTGGCGACATCATTATGGCAATTGACGGACGTGCTCCGAATGACAATCCGCTTCAACGGGATGATCCTGCTTTTCTGCAGCCGGTAGGAACTGTGGTACGGCTCACCATCCAGCACGGAGACAAGATTCGGACGATTGATTTGACACTGCGGGACCTTCTTTAACAGAGTCGTTGCATCGACGAGCTACCAAGACCTTCGCAGGCTTGCTTCTATCGGTGCATGATTTCCGCCGAGTCACTCACCAACACAGATCACTAACCTGAAACCGCCTTTGTTCTCCCTTTTCATACCGAACATTTCTCTAATGGGCGCAAAATCTCTGCAAGGTGCGAGTAAGGCTGAGGTGAATGCAATCCTCTTGGGCCGGCCTGTCAGGGATGCGCTGGGCTTGAATTGCTCTCAAATAGATGAAAATCCACAAAAAAGGAAATCCAGGAATGCATTGCCAGGAAATCGAAGGCGAACCGTAAGGGCACCCGCAAAAATACAATAGGGAAGGGGACAACTTGAATCTATGGTCGGGGCGGAGAGATTCGAACTCCCGACCCTCTGCTCCCAAAGCAGATGCGCTACCAGGCTGCGCTACGCCCCGACGTACTCTAAATATTGTATCGCGGATTGCCTGACTGCTGTTGGCGTTTCTGACAACTTGAGCCGGGGAGCGGCCCCTGCTGCCAAGATTCGGATTCTTTGCTACAATGAAAAAGGAACATGGCGGCTATAGTTCAGGGGCAGAACGCCTGTCTGTGGCACAGGATGTCGTGGGTTCGATCCCCACTAGCCGCCCCAATTTAAAATCAATAACTTACAGGTTTGCTCCTCCTCTGGCGTGCAATGGGTGTAAAAAGGTGCCAATTTTGAGGACAGATTATGGCGCTCAAGATCTACCGTCGCCATCGCAAAGAGTGCGAAGCCGGGCGCATTGACACCAAATCAACACAACAACTTGGCCCTGGCTGCTACATGGCGGGGCAGCCTGACCTTTTCACTGCTTAATAGGTTATCTTTCGGTTTTCTTTCAATGCGAACTCCTGTTACTTCGCTCTTTCGGGGACTGGCCATGCCGGCTTTTCTTCCAAGCCCCAAGACAGATTCTTCAATCTGGTCAATCTCCTGATCAGAAATCGTTGAAAAGGAAATTCACTGCGCTTCATCAGAGTTGTCTCTATCTTTGCAGGACCGCTCTGACCCGCAGGGATGCGCTGTGATTCGGCATGTTGAATAAGTGCGAAGTGCAGCATCAAATACGGTAAGGAGTCTGATCTCGTCGCGCAAGTCTTGGAGTACATCTTCTATGCAGCGCAGTTAACCATTTTCCTGCACTTGCCGAAGTTGATGATCTTCGCAACGTATGAATCGGAAGATTGACTAGGGCCAGCGAGTTGAAATCCGCAGCAGATCCTGTTTGTCCAGGCATTTCGAGCGGCACTGGTCTTCCACGACAAACGGATATGCGCGGGATGGGATAGCCATGTCGTTTTGTTCACGGTGACGGCCTTTGCCTGCCTGCTTGCTTTGTTGTGCTTGTGGCTGATAGTTCCACAACTGAATCCAGCGGAAGCCACGCAGTGTGTGGAGATGGAAGCCTCCTGCTGAAGAAGGCAGGGGTGCCGGCTCAGAGTACGTATTTTGTGGCAATTAGTGCATTTTGGGGGCGTTTTTTGAGCAAAGATGGCAACGATCATAATATCGTTGCCGTTCTGTCAGGATGGCGGGGCCACCGCAAAGTTTCCAAGTAGCCATAGGGCGTTGGGTTGTTAGTCCCAGACATTGAAGTGCATTTGCACAGCATTCGGAGGAATTCAGAAAGCGAAAGACATACCCCCAAGTCGACACGAGCAGCAGCGAGTGGCGACCTTTCACAAAGCCAGCCTGGGTTTCGTTTTTCTGAAACCGCTCTAGCTGTGGAATGTCGTAGATTGATTGCTTCAAAGGCCGGGAGCAAAAGTTGTTACTCTGACTCATCAATCACTTCGATTGCTGACACCGTTGCATAATTGTTGATCGGATCGAAGGTTATATCCAACTTGCCTTCCGAGGAAGGACGCAAGTGAGAAAAGGTTTTGGTCAGGGCATGCAGACTGCCGGCTTCGTGGTAGATATCCAAGTTGTCGAGCAGCGTTGAGCCATTGCAATACACCCGGAAAACCCGATCTCCAATACCGTGAAAATCGGTCGTCTGAGGCCCCCAGTACAACTCGGCGAAATGAAGAACCAGGGTGTAACGACCGTGGGTGTCGACTGGAATTGCATAGTCGAAGTGGCCGTAACGCTCCTGTGCATAAATGTTGGGGTCTGGAGTGCCGCTAACCTGTCGCGGCGGATCGGATTGTGCTCCGTTTTGAAAATAATTGTCGGGATGCCAGGGGGTACCGTTGTGGTCCGTGACCGCGGAGGGCTGCATAACCATGCGAATGGGAAGTTGTTGATGCGGCTGGCTGGGCAGAATTTCGAGGGCATTCAGGGTTGGCGCGGATCGTTCCATGAAAAAGGCCAGATGAAGAAGGCCATCTTTATCTGGAGAGATGTCTTTGAAGATGCGTTCGTCGGCGATATTGGCGCCGAGCGCATCGGAACGAATGTTAAATGATTTCAAAAGGGGTTGATTGTTGACGTTCACATTGAAAGAGGATTTCTTGAAATCATCTGCCGGCGAAGCCACGAAGTATAGATGAAGTTCATAGCTCCCTGGCGCAAGGGGGATATCGTAAGAGAAGTCTCCTGTTCGCCAGGATTCAAACAGCATTGGATCGCTGGTACGCTCGACTGTATCGCCCGGCCGCCGGAATGCGCCTCCGCCTCGATAGTAGCGATCTGCCTGCCAGTACGCGCTGGCACTGTCGATCTTTGGAGCCCCGTTGTATCCGGCAAGCAGGCGAAGCGGTACCTGCGCCGCGTTCTGCGGTGAGGTTGGACTGGCATTGAGCGGAAGGGACGTGGCTACGCCCGGCCAATGGCTCGACTTGCTGTGAACAATGGACCAAAAGATGCCGAAGCTCACTGTGAGCAGCGCGGCAATTCCTGCGACGCCATAAAGCCATGGCTGCTTGTGAAGTACGGACAATCCCGCAAAACTCGATTTGGCCGCGCTCGTCTTGGGCAAATCAAGCGTTTCTTCTTCCTCGTCTCCCAGAGTCTCGGCCAGGATGTCGATTTCCTCCTCTTCCGGGAGAGGAGGTGCAGCAGATGATCGCTGCGGCATTGCATCGAGGCGGATAAACGCCGGAACGTAGTTTCCCGATGGCAGCGAGATCTGAATATCGTGATCTTTACCTTCTGTACTGTAGTACTCCTTTAGTCTTTTTCGCAGTCGGAATGCCTCGACGCGCGCGATGGCATCCCGCGAGGCGTCAAAGGAGCTCTTTGATCGTCCTAAAACCTCGGTGGCTAGGTTGTACTCGTTGATTTCGTGGGCTCTGTTCTGAAAGTGCTTTTCTGCTATGTACCTCAGAATCTTTACCAAACGCGGTGTTCGTGCGAGTGCGGCCAAAACACGTTCCAGTTCGGCGTGTTCCTGTTCCGCCGAATGAGAAGGAAAGCTCTGCTCCATAAACCCACTCCAAAAGGATGTACCCATTGTACGAATCCGTTTGTGGGGCCGCCAATGTTAAATCACCGATTGATGCTGTTAGTCAGCTTTTTATAACAATGTTAAATGGCATGGAACATGCTGACAATAAACAGATTAAACGTTTTACTAAAAAGCAAACAATTCTGTGCTTTTTTAACGATTCACAGTCTATATCCAACCCCCTATAGTTCGCATCGGTTCTCCTTGCGTCGAGCCAGGAGCGGCAAAGATCGCCTACAAGGACGGTTATTGCAACCTGCAGAGTAAGTGAAGTTCATCGGGAGACTTTGCTCGCTCGACGAATGGTCTGAACGATCAAGAACAGAAGTTTTTGGAGGCAATCTTGTCGGGAACAATTTGGCGCAACTTTGCAAATCTATACGGTGGACGGCTGACCGGGAGAGGTGCTCGGCGGTTTCTGAGCATCTGTGCTGTCATGCTCTTGCTGGCTCCTTTGGGGAGCACGCAGACCTCATCCTCGATCTCCGGTACGGTAAAGGACTCATCCGGCGCATTGATTCCTGGAGCCAAGGTTGTCCTGACCAACCAGGACAACAAAGCCAATCGCTCCATGAAAAGCAATGGAGAAGGTTTCTTCTTCTTCGCCGGCGTTTCACCTGCCACCTATAGTCTGGAGGTTTCCTTCAAGGGCTTCGAGGCCTGGAAGGTGACCGGGGTAACCATTCATCCCAGCGACAACCTGACGGTGGCCAAAATCAGCCTTCAGGCTGGCGCGATCTCCGAGTCCGTGGTGGTTACTGCGGACGTGGCTGGGGTCGAACTAGATTCCGGAGAGCACAGCACCCTGATCACTGCGGATCAGATCAAGCGGCTTTCCACAGTGGGCCGCGATGTGAGCGAGTTGATCACCATGCTGCCAGGATTTGCCATGGTTCAAAGCGGAGTTGAGAATCAGGGGTTGGATTTTCAGACCACCAGCTTCGGAAGTGGCAATCTTACCGGGGTTGTTGGCAATGGCGCCGCGCCACAGGGCGGGTCGGTCAACATCACATCCGATGGCGCTAACCTGATTGATCCGGGTGACATGGGTGGCCAGCTCTCCAACGTGAATATGGATCAGGTGCAGGAAGTCAAGGTCCAGACCTCGAACTTTGGCGCCGACGAGGCCAAAGGCCCCATTGTTATCAACGCCGTCGGCAAGGCGGGCGGCTCCTCTTATCATGGCTCGCTTTACACCTACATCAGGAATTACGATCTGAATTCCAATAGCTGGATTTCGAAACATGACGTGCTGGCCCGCCCAGAAACCAAGTACATGTATCCGGGAGGCAGTTTTGGCGGACCGGTGAGAATTCCAGGAACCGGGTTCAACGAGAAAAAGAAGCTGGTTTTCTGGGCTGGATACGAATACTACGGGCAACATATGTATAACGGTGTGGCAACAGCGTTTGTGCCCACCAATGGCGTGGTGAGCAAGTTTAATCCTTCCGGCACTAACATGCTGGCTGGCGATCTGAGCTCCGCCACCATCGCCCTGGCGTTGGGCGTAGGTGTAAACGACCTCACAACCAACTGCGCGGGCACCTCACCGTCCAGTACCTACCTCAACGTTGCCGGCATTTGCAACACCCCTTCAGGCTATGACGTAGCCGGTGTGCCAATCACCAATGGTCAGATCAAGGACTTCGATCCCGGTATTGGCGCGTATACCCGTTTCTATCCAACGATCAACCATACTCCGCACGCCGTGCAAGGCGCGTCGGGAACCGCCTCGGCCAGTGAAGGCTTCAACTACGCCGAGAACAACATCACCAGCAGCAATGGTTTTCAGTTCCACAGCCGCGTGGATGAGAGCATCTCCGATAACCTCAAGCTCTATGCCACCTACAATTGGGAAAAGGTCAACTCCACCCAGAACCTGAGCAGCTCCTATGATTACAATGTCGGCGCGAGCGCCCCGCTCCCGACGCTGTTTGATTCCAACACGACGGCGCAATACCTGACCCTGAATCTACTCAAGACGGTTGGCGCTACGCTCACCAATGAATTGAACGTCTCCACCGTGATGTTCAAAGAGCCGGCTCAGTATCAGGATCGCTCTAAAGTCCTGGACGCAGGTACGGCGTGGGCCGGAGCAGGATACAGCGGTGGTGTTACGCCGCAGCTTCTGTACGGATCGAAAACCACCAAGAGCAAAGTTCCCCAAGCCCAACTGCCTGAAATCGGCGGATGGGAGTCGGTCAACATTCCCAGCTTTGCCGAAGCTTATGTGCCCGCAAGCGGCCAGTTCATCAATAAATATTCGTGGAATGTGGCTGACAATGTGACCAAAATCTATAAAACGCATTCCGTCAAGGCGGGCTTCTACGCGGAACAGACCGCCAACAACAGCATGAACCTGGGCAGCAACATGAACGGCCGGGCGGAGTTCATGCGTTGGGGAAGTTGCAATCAGAATCTGCTTGTAGGCCACCCACCGGCGAGTGGTACGGTGCAGAGTGTTGGAACCGGGAATGAGGTTGGTCAATTCCTGAGTGGTTGCCCCTTGAGCTTTACCCAGGACACCTCCGACGTCAACACCAACCTGCGCTTTTCCACCATTGAAGGCTATGTAACCGACGAATGGAAAGTCAACGCGAAGTTGACCGTGACTGCCGGCATACGCCTTTCGCACATTGGACCCTGGGTCGACCGTCACGGTGTAGGACTGGCGGTCTGGGAACCCTCGCAGCTGACGCAACATCTGCCTTTGACCAACATCACGTCAGACCCCAACACCTGGGCAGGATTCAGTTGGCATCAAAAGGATCACAGCATTCCCAATGCCGGTGTTCCCACCCGTCCGCTGTTTTACTCGCCCCGATTCTCGCTGGCCTATGACGTTTATGGCAACGGCAAGACCACCTTGCGTGGCGGGTGGGGTGCATATCACATTCACGATAGCCTCTTCTACGCACCGGGCATATCGACACCCCTCGGAGTACAGACCTGGACGGAAGGTAACGTCGGCAACAACGGAAGTACATGTACGTTTGCGCAGTTGTTCAACGCCAGTTACGTTCCTTGTGGAGCCTACACCACCGGTTCGCCTGCGACCGCGCCCTTTGCCGTCTCCGCACAGGACCCGCACGATGACCGGATGCCGGTAACCTACAACTACAACTTCACCATCGACCAGAGTCTGCCGGGCAAGATGCAATTCGAGCTGGCCTATGTGGGCAACCAGAGTTTGGACCTGTCGACGCTGGGCAACCTGCAAAACCAGAACGTCATTCCCATGGGAGCCTTCTACGGTCCTGATCCAGTTACCGGAGTGGTCAACGCAACTACCAATATTCCCAACAGCGGCGCGGACTATCGCCCCTATCCGAATTACACGCAGATCAATGTTCCCACCCACAAGGCATGGGCCAATTACAACTCCATGCAGGTGTCGCTCAACAAGCAGACCGGCAACTTCATCTTCGGCGGCAACTACTCCTGGTCGAAGACCTTGGCGGTGCGCGGCAGTTGGGACACAGGCGCCATCGGCGATCCCATCGACATGCACCACGATTATGGAACGACCTCGTTCGATCGTCGTCACATCTTCAATCTCAATTACTCCTGGCAAGAGGGAAACAAATTCCGCGGACACAAGGCCCTGGATGCGGTTGCCAACGGGTGGGAAGTGTCTGGCATTACGACGTTGCAATTCGGTCCGGATCTTGCCGTACTGAGCAACAACAACTTCAATCTCCAGGGCAGTGCGACCTACTACTTCACCGCCAATGGGCAACAGAAAACGGAGTCTGTCGCGATCGGCAGTGCGGAGTGGCTTGGCTCCACGGATTACACCCTTCAGCCCACCGTGACCTGTGATCCGCGCGCCAACCTGAAAAAGAACCAGTTCATCAACGGCTCATGCTTCGGCCTTTCTCAACAGGGTTCACAGGGCCAGTGGAATCTGCCTGACGTGCGCGGACCGAAATTCTTCAAATGGGACATGACGCTGATGAAGAACATCAAGATCACTGAACGGCAGAACATGCAGTTCCGTTTTGCCGGATTCAATTTCCTCAACCATCCTCTCACTTCCTTCAGCGGATCGGATCCATCCAATCCTCTGACTCTTCAGGTAGCCGATCCATCCACTTCTCACTTTACAACGCTTCAGCAGGCGCTTAACGGGGCCACGGTGATCAATCCCAAATCTTTTGGTGGAACCACCTACAAGACGGGGCAGCGCATCCTGGAACTCGGTTTGAAGTACAACTTCTAGCCGCGGCGGGAGAGCGTGATGAGCGTTCTCCCCGCGCAATTGAGCCTGAACGGAAACCGAAGGAGTAAGTGATGCAGAGATTGGATCAAGAAAACAGGACGAATATGCGGACACAGCCCGCACTTTGGAGGTTTGAGATGTTGAGCAAAGTTAGGATGAAGGGTTGGACGCGTCAGGCGATCGGGATGCTGATGCTGGCAATGTTTGCCGGCGCGGCAGGCGCGACCACGCCGCCGGTTGTCGCGTCGATAACCGATGGAACTGTAACTGCGACCGGCCTGCCGGGCGGAATGACCAACAGCGTGGCCATCGATGCTTGCGGCAATATGTACACCATTCAAGGAACCAACAACGGTGCGGTGTATGGCGGATCAATCTACGAGACTCCCGCGGGAGGAGGAGCCGCGGTTAAGGTCTTGACCGGAACCGGATCGAATTTGAATTGGGATAGCAATTATTCCCTGAATTTGGATCCCTCCAAGTCGAACCTCCTTGTTGCGAATGGCGAGTCCGTTAACGGCGTGGGGCCGGCGGAGATCATTCCAATCGCCAACTGTGTGCTGCAGACAAGCCAGCTTGTTGCTCTGCAGAATGTCTGGTGGAGCTATATCAGTGCTCCTCTTGCAGCTGATTCCTCGGGCAAGATTTATATGGCGCTGGGGGGCACCCAAATCATCCAAACCGATTCGAAGTTCGCGACCCAAAATACTCTGGTCAGCGGTCTCAGCGCCAATGTTACATCGATAACATTTGATGCCCTCAAAAACCTCTATTTCACTCTTGCGGGGGATAGTCATGTATATGAGTTGTCTTATAGCTCGAATGCGTACTCTTCTGCGCCCATTCAATTCGCAAGCGGATTTGCGAGTCCATCGGGACTCTCAATGGATGCCATCGGCAACATGTATGTCGCCGATGGCGGCAACTCCTGGGGTAACAACAGCACGATTTATGTTATTCCCAACCAGCTAACGGCAGGTTCTGCATCGCTGAATCCCAGCGCTTTCTATCCGGTTATTACGGGCATTACCAATGGCTGGTCCGGGCAGTATCCTCTGACCAATCCGGTGGCGTTCGATGCCTCTGGCAACTACTACTGGATCACCTCGGGGAACGCGATCTTTGAACAGGCTTCCTCGACGGCATTCGGATCGGTTGCCCTTGGCAGTTCGGTCAGCAAGAACATCGAGCTGACCTTCAATAGCGCCATGACCCCAGCCACGATCACTGTCCTGCCTGCCGGAGTCTTCACCAATAATTGGAAGGGATCCTGTTATGGAAATGCTTATGGCGCGGGATCGAGCTGCACGGTAGGCGTTACCTTTGCACCCACCGTGCCCGGAATTGCGTATGGCAGTGTGATCTTGTCCGATGCCAGTAATAATGTGTTGGCCACTGTTAACGTGTCCGGCACCGGAACAGGCGCTGGACTCACCATGGATCCGGGCTTGGTTACTTCCCTCGGATCGGGCTATTCGGCGCCGACCGGCGCGGTTGTGGACAATAACGGAAATCTCTTCTTTGCCGATTCCGCGCAAAATTCTGTTCTGGAAGTAGTAGCGGGAACGACGACTCCGGTTGCTTTGGGCACGGGCCTCAACGCGCCCACGGGCGTTGCCGTGGATGGCGCGGGGAACGTCTATATCGCCGATACAGGCAACAGCGAGATCGTGGAAATCCCTGTTATCAACGGCGCACTGAGCGCCTCGGCGCAAACGGTCCTGATCTCCAACAGCACTGTTGTAGCCGGTTCAAAACTGAGCAAGCCCGAGGGGATCGCTGTTGATAGTCTGGGCAATCTCTATATTGCCGATTCAGGGAACAAACGTCTTGTCTACTTGCCTTACGTCGGCAGTTGGGATCTCTCTCTGGCGGGTACGCTGGGGTCGAATCTGAGCAGCCCCTCGGCTGTTGCCGTAGATGCAGTGGGAAATGTGTATGTTGCTGATGCGGGAAGTGGCAAAGTCTATGAACTCACGGTTCCGCTGACTGCGGGAACCCAGACCACAGTCGTTTCAGGCTATAGCTCTCCCTCCGGACTGGCAGTAGATGCATCGGGAGCACTGTTTGTCGTCGATCAAGGCAATAAGAAGGTTTGGCGCATCCCGAATCTATCCGGCACGCTGAATTCAAGCAACGCACTCAATGTCACCGGTCAATTGAATGCACTCGGAACGCCGGTTATCGCCGATCCATACGGCGTTGCGCTGGATAAATCCGGCAATGCCTATGTCACCGACAACATGAACGCGGCCGTCTATTCGGTTGCCCGCACCAGCAGTTCGCAATCGGCAGGGACCTGGAGTTCCGGCACGGTCAGCGGTGTTCTGACGTATTCGGTTGAGAATTCGGGTAACTCCGTGCTCACCTTTGGCAGCCCGTATGAATCGGCTACCGGAGATACTACGCAATTCAAACTGATCAGCGGAGAAGTCGGCGCCTGCGCCAGTGGCGGTTCCGTGGCGGTCGGTTCCAACTGCAATGTGGAAGCAACCTTTGCCCCTGCCGTAAATGGCAACTATGCCGAGACACTGGCGCTCAAAACCAACGCCGCCAACAGCACGCAATCATCGCTTGCCTTTACCGGCCTGGCTGCGGTGACCGCTGCAACGCAAACCACAGTGCAGCAAACCTTGCCGAGTGGCTCGCCCTCCTATGACCAGGCTGTTACCTTCAAAGCCACCGTCTCCTCCGTGGTGGCTGCCAATGGCGTGCCATCGGGAGCAGTTAGCCTGGCGGTGGATGGCATTACCAAGCAGACCACCGCGTTGTCCAATGGCGTGGTGAGCTTTACCCTTGCCAGTGGCGTCCTCGCTGGCGGCAACCACAGCATCGTAGCCAACTACGTGGGCGGCACGAGCGGATTTGTCACTTATTCGGCAAGCACCTCGGCGTCACTGCCCATTATTGTGACTACTGTGGCAACAGCGACGACTCTGTCCTATACGCCTCAGTACATCCAGCCGGCCAGTCAACCGGCAACGACTCCAATGCTGCTCACGGCGACGGTTGCATCGTCTTTTGCCGGGACTCCGACCGGGACGGTAACCTTCTCTATCACCGACTCGGGTGGCAACTCGACCATCAAAACCGCCACGCTTGCGCCGGCAACATCGGGATTCCAGGCCACATATTCCTATGCTCCGGTGGCTCCCGCTGCAGGCGTGGGGTACGACGTGGTTTCGATCACGGCGACCTATTCGGGAGATGTCAACTTCAGCACCTCCACTTCGCCCGCCGGTCCAACCTTCGACGTTTCCGGGCCGCAGGGTGCGGCGGTAACCACCTCGAACACCTTGAGCCTGACAACCAGTGTCAACAACGCCGGCTCGGTAACCTTCGTCGGAACCAGTTACGGTGGATGGAATGGCATTGTGGGCTTTGCCTGCGATCCCGCGACTCTGCCGGCCCATGCTGTCTGCACGTTTTCTCCAGGTCAGGCAACCGTGCTGGCAAATACCACTTCGTCGCTCAACCCTCCGGGAACGGTAACGCTTTCGGTGGCCATCAATCAGGATCCTCAGACTCCCACGGCAAGCAAGATGATCTGGTGGGTCGCTGGGTTTAGCGGCCTGGTCCTGCTGTTTGCCCGTCGCCGCATGATAAAGCTGCCGATCGCCAATGGCTGGAATGCCTTCCTTCTGGTTGTTGCAATTGGCGCGATGTCGGCCTGTATGATGGGCGCCACCGGTTGCGCAAGCAGTGTAGCCTTCGCAACGCCCAAGGGAACAAGTACTGTGACGGTCAATGCTTATGCTGATCCCTTTATCTCGGGAACCAGTGGCAACACCGTTGCTTGCACGACATCGGCAACTTCACCTTGTTCAATGACTTCATTTAAGGTGAATCTGACGGTGCAGTAACCTTATAGCGGTTCCAGAATCGGTGTACCTGGGGGAGCTATACTCTCAAGTCGACACGAGCACCAGACCGGGGTCCCCGGCGACAGGTCTTCGTCGCTGGGGTGGAGAGAGTGGCGACCTGCGACAAATCTAACCTGGGTATAGTAATTCTGGAACCGCCCTAAGCATTAAGAGGAAAATATCCGCAATGTCTTGGACAAATCATCGGAAAAGTTCAATGCTGGCCACGGCCTTTATGGTGGCTGTGGCTTTTATGCCTTCGTTTTCTCAAGCTCAACAGACTTCATCCCGAACCATCGTTGTGGATCTCAAAGACACGACAGGTCCGGTTGACCGCTTTTATGATTTGTCGGTTGGATCCGATTATCCCGGAACGCTGATTCGCGATGACAGCCAAGGTCAGCTCAAAATCACTACGGACGAACTCGGCTTCCGGTATATTCGTTTTCATGCCATCTTTCATGATGTGCTGGGAACAGTGCGAGTCGAGAATGGAAAGACCGTTTATAACTGGACCAAAATCGATCAACTGTATGACGACTTGTTGGCCCGCCATATCCGGCCGTTTGTCGAGCTTGGTTTTACACCGAAGGCTCTCGCCACCTCACAGAACAGCATTTTTTATTGGGCGGGAAATACTTCGCACCCCAAGCCGGATGCATGGCACGACCTGGTCGATGCATTCATTCGACATATAGAAACACGCTATGGCAAGGATGAAGTGCGTACCTGGTTCTTTGAAGTGTGGAATGAGCCCAACCTCGACGGCTTCTGGGAAAAAGCCGACCAAAAGGCCTACTTCGAGCTCTACGATATATCTTCGAACACCATCAAGGCCGTTGACCCTGCATTGCGTGTTGGCGGGCCGAGCACTGCTGGTGCGGCATGGGTTCCTGAGTTCCTTGCTCATGTGAAGCAAAGTGGCGCCGCTGTTGACTTCATCTCCACCCATACCTATGGCGTGAATGGCGGATTTCTGGATGAAAACGGTGTAAGCGACACCAAGCTCGACCCATCACCCGATGCGATTCTTGGCGATGTGCGGCGGGTGCGGGCGCAGATTGCAGCCTCATCGTATCCCCGGCTGCCTTTGTACTTCTCCGAGTGGAGCACAAGTTATACCCCGCGTGATTTCGTGCATGATTCCTATATCAGCGCACCTTATATCCTGACCAAGCTCAAAGGAGCTCAAGGTCTGGTCCAGGGCATGAGTTACTGGACCTACACTGACCTGTTCGAGGAGCCCGGACCGCCGCATGAATCCTTTCATGGCGGATTTGGTCTGATGAATCGTGAAGGCATTCGCAAGCCGGCCTATTTTGCCTACAAGTACCTTCACGCGCTGCAAGGAAGCAGCATAGCAACGAGCGATCCTCAGGCAATGTTGGCCACGGAGAAGGGAAGCGCCACTGCACTTCTGTGGGACTTCGAACAGCCGGAACAGAAGCAGAGCAACCGTTCCTTCTATACCAAACTGGTTCCTTCTCATGTGGCTCCTCCGGTTCAACTGCGCTTTACGCATCTTGAACGCCAGGCCTCGTATCGCCTGCAGGTGTATCGCACCGGGTATCGCGCCAATGATCCACTTTCGGCATACATCGATCTGAAATTGCCCAAGGATCTGACAACTGCGCAGATTGACCAAATGCAGTTGATCACTCGCGATATGCCGGAAACCGACAAGCCCATACGTAGCAGCTCTGATGGTGTAGCTGAGATATCGGTGCCGATGAACAGTAACGATATCGTGCTGGTAAAGCTGGAGAGCACCGAAAAATAGCGTGTGTTGACCAACAGACGAACGCAGCAAAATATGGCCTTCCGGCGCTGCAGCCGGGAGGCCGATTGTAAAAAGCATGTTGACCACGGTGCCAGTTGTGAGGCATATCTGTTATTTGTTTAGGATTTATGAGGAGCAGCTATGCAGCATCGCACTCTGCGTATTCTTTGTACACTCATTACGGTGGCGATCATCGCCTTGTCCACCGCCCAGGCCCAGAGTTATAACGCCGTGGTTGACATTAACGTACAGGCCAACCGGCACTCCATCAGTCCGTACATTTATGGGGCTAATGGAATGACCAATGCGGCGCAGCTTTCGGATCTAGGCCTTTCGTTTGTGCGCTGGGGTGGTAACGCTGCGTCGACATACAACTGGCAGTTGCATACCTACAACTCAGGATCAGATTGGTACTTCGAAAATTACCGAATGGGCGGCGTCGAACCGGACTCCGTGCAGTTCATCAAAGATGTCAAGAGCGCTGGCGCCCATCCGTTGACGACCATGCCCATGATGCCATGGGTGGCTCGGAACGCAGAGGACGGATCAAACCGCCAGTGGAGCTATCCCATCGCATCCTTCGGCGCGCAATGCTCGCACGATCCCTACAATGCGGATGCTGGCAACGGCCAGAAGGCTGATTGTTCAACTCCGGTTACCACCTCTCCGGTGACGGCAAATTACTTTCCGCTGCTTGATAGTCCAAGCCAGCCTTGCCCCTCAGTAAATTGCGTGTACCGCAGTACGTGGACGGAGGCGCTTGCAACCGCTTTTGGCGGCGACACATGTCCGGTGCCTTATTCAGCCATCACCTCCTGTCACTTCTATGACCTGGACAATGAAGCCGATATCTGGTCTGGATCGCATCGGGACATTCACCCTGTGCCTGCTGGATTCGACGAACTAGCCAATCTTTTTGAGCGCGAGAGCGCCGCACTGAAGATGTGGGATTCCTCCGCGGTGCGCTTTGGCCCAGTCTCCTGCTGCTGGTGGTATTACTGGAATATTGGCCCCAAAGGCGACGATAGAGAGTCTCACGGCGGTGTAGACTTCCTGCCCTGGTGGCTTAACCAGATCTACTGGATGGATCAGATCAACGGAGAGCGCACTCTTGATGTGTTTGACATCCACGCCTATCCCGATGCCAACACCTCGGGCCTCACCACGGCGCAACTTCAAGCGCTTTCCGCCAAAGTCTATCGTGATTACTGGGACCCCACCTATAGAAGCACTTCGGGAATCATTAATCAAAACTGGGCCACGCAGATTCAACCCAATAAGACCATTCCCTTCCGCATTCCGCGCTTCAAGGCCATGGTCAACGCCATCTATCCGGGTACTCCTCTTGCCTTTACCGAGTGGGGTGCGGCCTTCTATAAGGAGTCGGACTTCTCCACTGCTCTGGGCGATGCCGACGCGCTGGGCATCATGGGCCGGGAAGGTGTGGCCTTTGCCTCGCGCTGGGGTGGGCCGGAAGCGGAGAATCCCAACTATCAGGCATTCAAGCTTTATACCAACTTTGATGGAACCCATCGCCAGTTCGACGCCATTTCAGTGGCTGACACCAACAACGGCGATCCAAATCTCTTCTCCAGCTATGCGGCAGTCAACGCAGCCGGAAATGAGATGACCATCATGGTCATCAACAAAGATCCAGTCAATAGCGTTACGGTGCAGTTCAATCATGAGGGTTTCAATCCAGCTGACTATCTTTCCTACACGCTGACCAGTGCAGTACCTCGCTTGATTCGAGCCTCGGCTTCGCAGCATTGGACTTCCACCCAATCTTTTGCTCCATACTCTGTCACCCTCCTGGTATTGCGCGGGACCGAATTCAGTGTGCCGGCCAGCGAGTGGAGCCTGAATCCAGATGACCTGATGATTCCCTCCAGCGGCTCAGCCCTGCTGCATCCGGCCATCGCCAGCGGCAGCACCAATGTATTGCTGCAATCAGCAGTCTTCGATAGCTATGAACACGCTCCAACTTGCAGTGGAACGATGTCGATCACCTCTGCAACCGTTACCCCGAGTCAGCCCGGAACCATCGCCGTCACTGCGCCGTCCATGGCAGGATTCTGCCATTACACTGTTTCGGCTTTGGTCGGTTCCGTTTCTCAAACACAGGGTGGATGGATCGTGGTTGGCAACCCACCCGCCACGCTGTCAACCAGCGGCAGCAGGCAGACTGGCAAGCGTGGGACGACGCTGCGGCACCCTCTCAGCATCACGCTGTCTCCGGGTTCATCGGGAGGCACAGCCTCAGGTGCCGGCATTTTCATCACGACTTCAGCGGGAATGCTCTCGAATGGAAAATCCAGTGGAAAAAAGCTGATCGTTACCACCAACTCATCGGGTGTCGCTTCGGTCACATTGACGCTGCCCTCGTCGCCCGGAACTGTCACTGTTACCGCACAGACGGAGTTCGCGCTGGGTGGAGCTATCGCGACCTTGGTTGAGACGGCTCAATAGCTTTTCCTCTCTGCGGATTGATGCAGTAAATGCTGCAACCACTGCAAATGAGGCCTCTAACGGAGATCTGCAGGAACTTTAGTACACAAAACCAGATCTCAGATCTTGAGCGCGGCACTTACTCGCCACAGCAGCGCCTTCTGGCTCGCAGAATGCCTCTTTCCCCACTCAAACGGTGTTTTATTTGCTTCCGTAAGCTCACCTTTTAGTTTCTGTTGCCGCTGGCCACATGCCACCCGCAACAAATCAGTTCGGCGCTCGGCGGCGGAGTGTCTGCGCAGGTTCGACGGAGGATTGTAATAGCCATTTCGTAGATGGCCTGACACGGGAGCAGGCGTTCAGAATTCGATCCTTCCCTGAAAGCCGATCATGCGTGGCGAGCTGTCGCCGCCGAGACCGACGCCAAGCAGCCCAGTGGGCGGCGAGATGGTGCTGGTCAATGCGCCAAATCCCGTTTGCGTCGCGGGTTTTCCAGGCGTGCCCGCCTGATTGCTTGGCAGCGCAAAGTTGGCATGATTGAAGACGTTGAAGACCTGCGTGTCCAGACGAAAATTTACGTGCTCGGTGAGGGGGATCTTCTTCGTCAGATACATTTCGGAGTAGGTGAAATGCGGTCCGCGGAAATTGTTGCGGCCGGAGTTTCCGAACTGGCAGTTGGCGGGCGAATCGCCACCGGCGCAGGCGCCGGTGCTGGGGTCAACGACCGAGGCAAAGGCATCGGGATTGAGCCACTGCCGGCTGCCGGTTTGAGTGACGCCAGAGACAGCCGTCTTGCGATAGAGCGGAACACCCGGCACGCGGTTTGCATACTGCGGGCCGCTGCCTTGAAAAATGCCGTTGTTGTTGGCAGTGTAGGGCGCACTGAGCACACTGAACGGAAGTCCGCTGTGCAGGAATGCCGTCTGCGAAATTTGCCAGCCGCTCAGCGACTGCCGTAGTAGCCAATGGCTGGAATGGAAGGGAATCTCATAGATCCCGAAGGCCGACAAGTTGTGCCGCACGTCGTAATCGCAGTTGCCATATTCCTTGTGCAGGCTTCCCGGTAGTGGAGTGAGAATGCCGAGGCTGGAGAACGGCAGCAACCCGCCGTTTGAGACCTCATCCAGACAGTGACTGTAGGTGTAGTTGGCGCGCAGCGTCAGCCCGCTGATCTGCTTGGTTGCAGAGGATTGCAGGCCGCTGTAATGGCTGCCCGTTCCGGTGCGAAACTCGTTGACGTTGGCGAATCTCTGGTCGAGCGGCTGGTTAAAAGCAAATGGCGCAAAGCAACCATCGCACACCGTTTGATAGCCGTTCAACTGCACCTGATAAGGTTCCTGGACGGAACGTGTGCCGACGTAATCCACGTGCAGCGATCCCCGCGCTCCCAACTCGCGCTCCACGCCGAGGCTCCATTGCAGGAAATACGGCGTCTTCAACGTGCCGCTGGGAAAGGTGTTCATGTCCACAGCCAGGGGGCAGATGGGCGCACCGGCATGGATTCCTGTACAGGGCAAGCCTCCAGATTGAAAGATTCTTTGAAAAGTTCGGTTGGCTGCGACAGTCGCATCGACCGCGCTGATATCCACACCAGCGTTGTTGGTCGCACCGGGAGCAATGCCGACGCCACCCACCTGTCCGTTGATGCCGCCTACGAATACCGGCGCATAGGGAGCATTGGTCGCGCCCAGGTCGGCAATCTGCGCTGGGATAATGTCGTTGAAGACGCCTCCACCGGCGTGTAGCGCGATCTTCTCCGATACTTTGTAGGCTGCTGAAACGCGTGGCTGCCAACTGAAGAGCGGGGTGCCGGGAAAGAGCGAGTGCACATTGGTTTCGATCACCTGGTTTAAAGGCTGGTCGATGGAGTGCTGCATATCGAGAAATGACCCAGCGGGGCGCGCGAAGAGGCGATGCTGATTCACCGGATTGGTGTTCCAGGATGCGCGCAGTCCGGCGACAACGCTCCAGCGCTGGCCCAGTTTGATGGTGTCCATGGCGTAGACGTCGAGGTTGCCGAGCGCGATGCTCTCCTTCTGCGTTACCGGAAAGCCCGCCGTAGCCGTGGCTGCCGCGCCTGTTCACACTACCCCAGCGGGTGGCGCTGCTGGTGAAAATCGGGCCAGACGAGGTGGAGGCCGAAGGCTTTGGTGGTTCCAACGTCGAGGCCGAGAACGAAGTATGGCCCGATTTTCGCCGCAGCCCGAAGGGACGGGGCCCATTTTCCCCCTCTCTTCGTCCATTGTCGCCAGGATGCACCCGGCATCCGTCGCTCCTCACTCCTCGATATGGGGAAAATGGGCTCCCGTCGCCGCCCACCGGGGTAGTGTGAACAGACCCTAGCGAAGGACAAACCGATAAAAGTCTTCGCCGAACCCAGATGGCAAGTTGAATTGTGGTTCTTCCAAGAGCGGAAAACAACGGTTCGTATCCACACCGGCCGCACGGAAGCGTTGCACTGTGTAGTGCGTAACTCCTAGCGAAAGCAATAGATCGCGCTGGGCGAGTAACTCTTCGCCCGTAAGAAGATCTGGGTGAACCGTGGTGCGCACCTCATAGGGAACTCCGCTTGCAAGCAGCAGGCGCAGGCTCTGGTGGGCTCGCGCACCGCTCTGTTCGATGCCAGTGATGCGGGAGTAGGCGTAGAAAGGTGCCTTCACATCGAATCCTACCCAATCCACCCAAGGTAAAACCGCAGAGAACCGCTCCGGCACAGCGCCTGCGGTGTGCAAGCCGACGCGAAAGCCGAGATCGCGCACGCTCTGGATCGCGCCGAGCAAGGCGGATTGCAGTGTTGGTTCGCCCCCTGAGAAGATGACGCCATCCAGCAAGCCCTTGCGGTTTTCCAGAAAGGTCAGAATCTCTTTCCACGAGAGTTGTTCCTCACATTGCGCCGGGCGCAGGTGTGGATTGTGGCAGTAGACGCAGTCCCACCCGCAACCCTGGCAAAAGACGGTGGCTGCCAGTTCTCCAGGCCAGTCGCAGGTGGAGAGGCGCGCCAAGCCGCCCACCCGCAACTCCGGTGATCTAGGCTCTGGGTTCAATGAAGCAGTTGCGTTCATGGAATTCGCCTTGTTTGCCGCGGTTGAAGGAAGAAACTGGACGATGGTAGCCCATTACGCGAGTCCACACTTCGCAAGGTTGGCGTTCTTCCGGGGTCAGAGTGGATGCGGCTTCCTGATCGATGACATTTGAGAGAGTTTGCATGGGATTTCCTTTCGAGTTACTTGATTGCGGCAAGTTGTTTGCGAGCGATCACGTCGGCGTCGCACTTGGGGCAATAGCTGTGTTCCCCATCGAGATAGCCGTGTTTGGGGCAGATGGAGAAGGTGGGCGAGATGGTGATGTAGGGCAGGCGATAGTTCTCCAAGGCCCGGCGCACCAGCTTCTTGCACGCCGTGGCTGTCGAGATGCGCTCGCCCATGTAGAGATGGAGCACGGTGCCGCCGGTGTACTTGCGCTGCAGCTCTTCCTGCCGCTGCAAGGCCTCGAAGGGATCGTCGGTAAAACCGGCCGGAAGCTGGCTGGAGTTGGTGTAGTACGACTCCTCTGCCGTGCCAGCCTGCAGGATTTCGGGAAAGCGCTTCTTGTCTTCGCGCGCAAAGCGGTAGGTTGTGCCCTCGGCGGGCGTTGCCTCCAGGTTGTACATGTGGCCGGTTTCTTCCTGAAATTTCACGATGCGGGCGCGCACGTGGTCGAGGAAGCGCACGGCAAAGTTGTGTCCCCACTCCGTGGTGATGTCGTCTCTGTCGTCACTGAAGTTGCGGATCATCTCATTGATGCCGTTCACGCCCAAAGTCGAAAAGAAGTTGCGCAACGAGCCAAGATAGCGCTTGGTGTAGGGAAACAGGCCGTTGTCCATGTGACGTTGGATGACTTTGCGCTTGATCTCCAGGCTGGTGCGAGAGATCTCAAGCAGTTCATCAAGACGCTGCAAGAGTCCGGCTTCGTCGCCGCGATGCAGATAGCCGAGCCGCGCGCAGTTGAGCGTGACAACGCCTACGGAGCCGGTCTGCTCGGCGCTGCCAAAGAGGCCATTGCCGCGCTTGAGCAACTCGGAGAGGTTCAGTTGCAAACGGCAGCACATGGAACGCACCATGTTCGGCTTCAATTCGGAGTTGAGAAAATTCTGAAAGTAAGGCAGGCCGTATTTCGCCGTCATCTCGAAGAGAAGCTCGGCGTTTTCGCTCTCCCAGGGGAAGTCTGAAGTGATGTTGTAGGTGGGAATGGGAAAGGTGAAGACGCGCCCCTTGGCGTCGCCGGTGGTCATGACCTCGATGTAGGCGCGGTTGATCATGTCCATCTCGACCTGCAAGTCTCCGTAGACGAAGGGCATGGTCTGTCCGCCAATGACCGGAATCTGATCCCGCAGATCTTCCGGGCAGGTCCAGTCAAAGGTCAGGTTGGTAAAGGGCGTCTGCGTACCCCAGCGCGAAGGCACGTTGAGGTTATAGACCAGCTCTTGAATGCACTGTCGAACCTCGGCAAAGCCGAGACTGTCCTTGCGGATAAAGGGCGCCAGATAGGTGTCGAAGGAACTGAAGGCCTGCGCGCCGGCCCACTCGTTTTGCAGGGTACCGAGAAAGTTGACGATCTGCCCGACGGCGCTGGAAAGATGCTTGGGCGGTCCTGCTTCAACCTTGCCGGGAACCCCGTTCAAGCCTTCAAGCAGCAACATGCGCAGCGACCATCCGGCGCAATAGCCGGCCAGCATGTCCAGATCGTGGATGTGCAGGTCGCCCTCGCGGTGGGCGCGGCCTATCTCTGGCGAATAGACATGCGAGAGCCAGTAGTTGGCCACCACCTTGCCGGAGACATTCAGAATCAATCCGCCCAGGGAGTATCCCTGATTGGCGTTGGCATTGACACGCCAGTCGGCGCGCTCCAGATACTCATTCATCGACGACGCCACATCAACCAGGGTGCGCTGATCGGTGCGGGCGCGGGTGCGTTGCTCGCGGTAGACGATGTAGGCGCGTGCCGTGGCAAAGTGATTGGCGCTGATGAGCACCTGCTCGACTACGTCCTGCACCTGCTCAATATGGGGAGCGCGGTCATGGAAGCGGTGAGCCAGCACTTTGAGCGTCTGGCTGGTCAGTAACCGGGCTTCGGCGGCATCAAATGCGCCGGTAGCTTTACCGGCCCGTTCAATGGCGGAGGCGATCTTGCCTCCATCGAACGGGACGACGGCGCCACTGCGCTTGACGAGAGAAGAGGGCGGAAGTATGGAAGAAACGGACATCGGCAAACCCTTTCATCGGGAAGGGGATGCCGGATCGGGTGCAGGTCGGAAGCGGGAGATGATCCTGAAAATATCCAAGGAGCCAAAACCTGCAAGCGCGCAATCGACCCAACGGTGCACCCCGCCCGTGGACAATTCGTGTGCTACGGCAGGTCTCCTGGCTCGCGGGTCATGGCGACAATCCCGTCTTCCCACCCCCCTCGGGAGGCAGTGACATGAAGGGATTGCAGCTCTTCGCTCACAGTTGCGGGGGCAGCGCCGGCATGGTCAAACAACAGTACCGGCTTCCCTCTTAGCCCCATATCTAGTATCTATGGGGAACCGTAACGCTACTGATTGTATATGGATCGCAGTTCGGTGTCAAGACCCGCTTTCTTTGCATCGCTGGAGTGGATTGATCGCCTACCAGAATTCCTCGCCAGGACCTTCCTGGATTTTCCGCCGACTCAGAAGCCGCTTCCCCTTGGAATTGCTGATTTATCGATTGGTCACCGTCTATCGTCAATCTCAGGCGTATGATTGCCGCGACAAACTATACGCTGCCGGGCAGGTCGAATATCTGAGCTTTTTGTGAATGAGTGTGAACTTTTTGACAGCGTCGCAGGCCGTCGCTCACTGATGTTTGCGCCGACTTGAGGGTGTTGGATTCGGTCTACTGCATTTCCGAAAATACGATAAAGTCCTGCCGTACAACGCGGGATTCACAACCCATTGCACCGAGGAAACCAAGGAGACGCCGCGGAGTCGGAGAGAGTGACTACGACAGGCGATGCTCAGAAGGAGAGGACCATGTCAGACGAATCAAAGTGCCCGTTCTCAAGCGGCACTCGCAAACCTACGCTAGCCGGGACCTCAACGAACGCAGCTTGGTGGCCCAATCAACTGAACCTGAAGATCTTGCACCAGCACTCCCCGCTGTCCAATCCTCTGGGCGAGGGGTTTAACTACGCAGATGAATTCAAGAGTCTTGACTTGGATGCAGTGATCAAGGATCTCCATGCCCTGATGACCGACTCGCAGGATTGGTGGCCCGCGGATTATGGCCACTATGGGCCGTTCTTCATCCGCATGGCGTGGCATAGCGCAGGCACCTACCGCATCGCCGATGGCCGCGGCGGCGCGGGCTCCGGCGCGCAGAGATTTGCTCCCCTCAATAGCTGGCCCGACAATGTGAGCCTGGACAAGGCGCGGCGGCTGCTGTGGCCGATCAAGCAGAAGTACGGCAAGAAGATCTCCTGGGCCGACCTGATGATTCTGGCCGGGAATGTGGCTCTCGACTCCATGGGACTCAAGACCTTTGGCTTCGGCGGCGGACGGCCGGACATCTGGGAGCCGGAAGAAGATATCTATTGGGGTCCTGAGGGCAAGTGGCTGGCCGATGAACGCTATACGGGCGACCGCCAGCTTGAGAATCCTCTCGGTGCAGTGCAGATGGGGCTTATCTATGTGAATCCGGAAGGGCCCAACGCCAAGCCCGATCCCATCGCCGCGGCCATCGACATTCGCGAGACCTTCGCGCGCATGGCGATGAATGACGAGGAGACGGTTGCGCTCATCGCCGGTGGTCACACTTTCGGCAAGGCGCACGGCGCTGCCGATCCGCAGAAGTACGTCGGACCAGAGCCCGAAGGGGCCGACATTGAAGAGCAAGGCCTCGGCTGGAAGAACAGCTTTGGCAGCGGCAAGGGCGTCGATACCATCAGCAGCGGCCTGGAGGGCGCATGGACCACCAATCCGGCGAAGTGGGACAACAATTACCTGGAAAACCTTTTTGCCTATGAGTGGGAACTGACCAAGAGCCCTGCCGGCGCCCAGCAATGGACGCCCAAAGGCGGAGCGGGAGCGGATAGCGTCCCCGATGCCCACGATCCAATGAAAAAGCACGCCCCGATCATGTTCACAACCGACCTCTCGTTAAGGTTGGACCGCATCTACGAGAAGATCTCGCGACGCTTCCTTGCCCATCCTCAGGAACTCGCCGATGCCTTCTCCAAGGCATGGTTCAAGCTCACCCATCGCGATATGGGACCAGTTTCGCGGTATCTTGGCCCGTTGGTCCCCAAGGAGCAGCTGTTGTGGCAAGATCCCATTCCCGCGGTCGATCACGAACTGATTGGAGATGAGGATATTGCCGCTCTGAAGGCCAGGATTCTAGCCTCGGGTCTTTCGATCTCCCGGTTGGTGGCAACGGCCTGGGCGTCGGCATCGACCTTCCGCGGCAGCGACAAGCGCGGCGGGGCCAACGGAGCACGCATTCGCCTTGCGCCGCAAAAGGATTGGGAGGTTAATCAACCCGATGAACTGGCTGGGATTCTGCCAACCCTGGAAGCAATCCAGAGCGATTTCAACGGCGCGCAATCCGGTGGAAAGAAAGTCTCCCTTGCCGACCTGATCGTTTTGGCCGGCTGCGCGGCCGTCGAAGAAGCTGCGAAAAAGGCCGGCCATGAGATTAAGGCTCCCTTTGCGCCGGGGCGCACGGATGCATCGCAGGAGCAGACCGATGTAGTCTCATTTGCCGTACTGGAGCCGACCGCGGACGGCTTCCGCAACTACATTCGCAAGGGGCAGGAATCCTCTGCCGCCGAATTGCTGTTGGACCGGGCGCAGTTGCTGACGCTGACCGCTCCCGAAATGACGGTTCTTATTGGCGGCTTACGCGTCCTCAATGCGAACTATGGGCACTCCAAAAATGGAGTCTTCACCGAGAGACCTGAAACATTGACCAATGACTTCTTCGTGAACCTGCTCGACATGAACACGAAGTGGCAGAGGTCCGTTGCGGCGGAAGGCGTGCTGGAAGGGCACGATCGCGCGACCGGCAAGCTGAAAGCTACGGGGACCGTCGTCGATATGGTCTTTGGATCGAACGCGCAGCTCCGGTCACTCGCGGAGGTCTATGCCAGTAGCGACGGGCAGCAGTCATTCGTGCAGGACTTCGTGGCGGCCTGGAACAAGGTGATGAACCTGGATCGCTTCGATCTTGCCTGATCTTATGTGAGATCGGAGGACAGGCTTTAATTCATCCAAGTCCTTCTCTGACTGCTTGATTTGTAGCAACAAGCTGGCTGCGCGGAGCAAACAGGCACGCACCCGGGAGGCCTGCATCCTCTCAGGGTTGCGTCCCGGTTGCTTCCGCGCGGGCCAGCGCAACCGCCGAGTTTGGTGCTGCCTGCTCACAGTAGTTTACAAATTGGTCCAGAGAGTCGATCTTTGCGAAGTGAGGCAGATATAGTGGACAGGATCGGTGTCATTGACTTTGCCCTCTATCGATCCGTCTACATGAAGTTTTCCAGATTCAAAGAGAATGCGGCCATCGGCCGTGAGCACGGTAACATGCAACCAGGCCCGGCGCGAGGGAAAAGAGGTAGGCAGTTTGTGACCGGTCAGAATACCCACAGCTCGCGGCAAACGAGTACTCTTGCCTGAAGGTCGCGGAACAATGCGGTCTGGAAGTTCCCCGCTACCGGTTATCAGAAGACGCACTCGCGCTTGTCATTGATCGCTTTGACTTGCGACCGGACGGAACCTGTCGTGGTTTCGAGGACTTCTGTGTGCTCAATGCCAGACGTACCGGCCAGAAATACAGCGGCAGCTACGAAACCTCGGTCCTGAAGCGGTTTACCCAATTCGCAAATTCATCCCATATGGTAGAGGATCTCGAACGGCTCTTCACCCTCCTCAGCATCAACGGCGCAATCCGCAATGGTGATGCACACCTCAAGAATTTTGGCGTTGTCTATGACGATGTCGAGGGCGAGGCGAGGCTGGCTCCCGTCTATGACTTGGTGACCACATCCGTCTATCTGCCAAAAGACAGTTTGGCTCTTACACTCAACGGCACTACCCGATGGCCGACCGCCAAGGAACTTCAGCGTCTCGGCGAGACCAGGATGGGCTGTTCTCCCGCCCGCACTCGCCAGATCCTTGAACGCATCGCTCATGCAATGAGGACGATTGCCGCGGAGATCAAGGTCTACAACAAAGAACATCCTGAATTCGAAGACATCGGTACCCGTATGATGGAACATTGGGAGTTGGGAATTGCCGCTTCACTCCAGCCGGCATAGCTCACACAATTTCCTTTGTTTTCAGCAAAGAGCCACGCATTTGGCTGGGCTTCCTGTCGAGCTCAAGCGTTGCCGTCGGCTGTAGCTGGTACTATCCCGGTTCCGCAACCATCGCTCGACTTGCGTTCTTTTACATTTTCTTCGGCCAAGAGACGCCAGTTGCGCGCTTAAAAGGACTAAGCTAGGTGACAGTTGGTTTTTCAGTAGCGTGCAATGGTCGACGGCAACCTTGGCATTTATTGCAAATATGGTAACCTGTTTTCTGTAAGCTATGGACGACAAAGGGGGCCTGAACGTTCGATCCCCACTAGCCGCCCCAACTTTTTTCTTTAAATACTACATGGTTCACTAAAACCAACCTCTTCGTTGTGAGTCCCCGTGACCCAGGCCCCTCTATCAAACTCAGTGTCGAAAACCCCGGAGAACGTGGCGGATTTCGTCATGCCCGACTTTACCCCCTGCCGTGGATTGAGCAACGGGCATCTTCAAACCATTGTTGGTAATTTTTTGCCCCGCCCTGCTTTCCAGCTCCCGTCAACCCCTGAAACTGTGCTCGTGGAGCCTGCCGATGGCAGTCGGGTGCTTTGTCATTGTCACTGGCAGGCCACTCCGGCAGAGCGGCTTACGATGGTTTTGGTGCACGGGTTGGAAGGCTCCTCCGATTCCCGGTATGTGCAGGGCATCGCCGCCCGCGGATGGGAAGCAGGCTGCAATGTGGTTCGCATGAACATGCGCAACTGCGGCGACACCGAGCATCTGACCCCGACACTCTACCACTCCGGCCTCTCTGGCGACGTGGCGGCGGTGGTTCGCCATTTTAGTGCGCGCTTCAACTTGCGCCGGGTGGCGCTGGTGGGCTATTCGATGGGTGGCAACCTGGTGCTCAAAATGGCTGGCGAATGGGGCAGTCGGAAACCACTGGTTGCGGTCGCGGCAGTATGTCCGGCCATCGATCTGGCGGCGGGCTCCGATGCGCTGCATGAGCCTGTCAACCGCGCCTATGAATGGAAGTTTCTACGCGGCCTTATCGCCCGCTTTGAGCGCAAGGCGAGGTTGTATCCCGACATTTACCAGACCACGGCAGTCGGCCCTATTCGCTCGATCCGCGAGTTTGACGACAAGGTGCTGGCACGCTACTCGGAGTTTCGCGATGCCGACGACTATTACCACCGCGCCGCCAGCGCTTCCGTAGTGGATCGCATTGCGGTTCCAACCCTGATTTTGTGTGCGCAGGACGATCCTTTTATACGTCTTCTGCCCAATACGCGCGCCCGTATTCAGGCGAATCCGTGGATTCAGCTTGCCGAAACGCGCCACGGCGGACATTGTGCCTTTCTTTCCCGCGATCCCGGCAACGAGATTCACTGGGCAGAGGCAGTTCTGATCCGTTATCTTCTCGCAGTAACCGGTTAAACTGTATCGTTGGTCATGGCGGTCCTGGTCAGGATGAGCCGAAGGGACATATGGAAGCGGATTGGGAGATCGAAGTGGGCGGAGGAGCACCAGTGATCGAGGCGCATTGGAGCGGATTCGTGGACCTGCGCGCGCAGCCTGGCCGCATCGTCGAGATCTCTGAAGTTGCAAAATGTGCTCCACTTGCTGAGCTGCTCTTGGCTCTCAATGGAACTGTTTCAGGGCTGTGGACCGCCAAATGCGATCTGTGGGAGCCTGATGCTCCTGTGGTGGCTGGGGAAACTTCTCTGCCAGACGCAGAACTGCGCTGCGGTGCCTTCGGTTCTCCTCACGCCTTGGCCTGCTATGTCGACCTGCTTCCGCTCAATGGCAGGGTTTTTCCGCTGTGGACGGAGGCCGAGAGCTTTTGCCGGGCTTGGGTGGATCGGTTGGCGGAGGTGTCGATTCCCGAAGCTCGTTTGGATTTGGTGGTGCGCCAGGCGATTGCCGGTACGAGCGAAGGTTTTGGCGTGACCGCCTATTTTCATGCCGAGGCAGGGTCTGGCGCGGCTGCTATTTCATCGCTTGCGGCGGCTTTTTCAGCTTTTGCTGCTTCGATTCCACCCTTGCCTGCTCCCGCAGATGCCGTGTCCCGGATACAATGAGAGAGCACGGGCGAGTAGCTCAACTGGATAGAGCACCGGCCTTCTAAGCCGGGGGTTGCAGGTTCAAGCCCTGCCTCGCCTACCATTCATTTCAAAGGGATTGCCTCATCGGCAGTCCCTTTTTCATTTTGACTGTGGGGTTTTGTGGGGACCCTGAAGGTAAGAGCGGGGTAGTCCAGGGGAAATCTTCTACTGGGGCCGCCGATAAGGAAGCTTATTGACCGCGTCCCGATTCGCCAGATTACGTGTGTGCGAACAACCGACTCCCAAGCGGTATAATCACGCGCAGCTACGATCTCTTCAATCACTTGCTCAAAGAGACCACGCCGCAAGGCTCGGTCGGCTACACCTACGACGCCGACGGACGCCGCCAGACGATGACCGTTTCCGGACAGGCGCAGGTAATCTATACCTTCGACAATGCCAGCTGTCTGACGGCAATTGCACAGGGTGCATCCAACGTTTCCTTTTCATGATTTTAATTCAGTAATGCAACTCTTGAATGTTAACCCTTTCAATCCGCCACCTGGTACTAACCCGACACCGCTCTTTTGGCCAGCAGGTGCAGGAAATCCTCCAGCCCCATCTAATCCATGGAACTTTTAGAACGAGTCCTGACGGGAGATATGTGTATGACGTTTTGGAAACGAAAAGCAATTGCGCTCTTTTTGTTGACGATTCCGTGTTGGACTGGAGTTGTTGGCCAAATTATTCACTGCACTCGTTCTGAAGCAGAAAAAGCAGATTATGAGGCGAGCAGACTACGAACCTGGGATGAGCTGTACCAGTCATACTTGCGCTATTCTGGCTGCGATGATGGTTCAATCGGAGAGGGTTATAGCGACTCCGTGGTGCGACTATTAGCCCATCACTGGGAAGCACTTACACAGGCCTTACCATTATTCGCAGGTAATACTGGTTTTTACAAATTTGTACTTAAGCACATCGACCCGACGACTGAAAATAATGATTTAAAGCTGATTCGTATGTATACGGTTCATTCTTGTCCAAAGGGAGGTGACGAAATTTGTGTCCAAATGCGATTAGCTGCAGAAAGTGCACTGAGTGAAAATGGAATTGTTTTTCACTCACAACGCAAGAAATAAGACGGGGTGGCGGGTGTCCACAGTCCCGGTGATCTTTTCAAACCAAGATGAGGGTGCCCCCGGTCCCTCGCTTTTGGGGACAGGAGATACGACGAACCTTACGGCTGTCTATAATGCCAACAACCAGCTTACCCAGTGGGGATCGACCGCAATGACCTACGACGCCAACGGCAACACGCTGAACGACGGGTACTAACAAACCACAATCACGGTACCAATTTCTATAACGTTCCGGAAATGATCGGTGCGGGTTTAGGTGGTGCAGCCGGAGGTGTCATAGTGGCTGGCCTCTCCGCCGCAGGTTTGGCTCTAAACTTGGGATGGCTCTCTGCTCTTCCAAACGCCATTCTTTCGGGTGTGCCTGGTTATGTAAGCACGACTGCGGGCTGGTCGGAAGGTGAGCATAGCGATCAGGGAGGGCAGGGAACGAGCGGCCGTAAGGACAAGTCAAGTTCAGGCGGATGTCAATGAGCCGCAGCCAGCTACAAGCCAAGCTAACCAGCGAGTACAACACGGAGGATGTAGATGCTTTCAACAGATAACGCAGTTGTACTGTCGAGATTCCTGATTCCATTATTGGGAGCACTGGTGTGGACATTTATGTCTCTGTTGCCAAGGTGCGCCTACAGGCTCACTCCAAAAAGTTGGCAGAGACTGATATCGCTCCTCTTGCTGAACATTGGAATATGGAGCGTGTTTATTCTGCAAGTGAACATCATGAACCATTTCGCCCCACAGGATGCTCACGGAGATTATTTTCATGCCTTTATTCTGATCGAAGCCGGAGGTGGGCTGATTCTTGGCTTTTATATGCTTTCTCGGGAGAGTTCGAGGAGCGCGAGGCAAGCGTCGGGAAGCTCGAATGACGCCGACGAGAAGCAATAAGAGAGGGAACGACTTGCTCTCGATTTGGGATCGTACTACCGGGCCAGATACCACAACCCCGCCACGGGCAGATTCCTGAGCGAAGACCCGCTGGGGTTTGCAGGCGCAATCAACCTGTATCTATAAACGGGGAACAGCCTGTGATTTGTATCACAAGGAACTCGCCAGCTCTGCGTTGTCAATCGCTGTTTGTCAAGCGGGGGGCAATTTCTGCACGTTTACAGTGGTAAATCTATTTAGAAACGGACCATGAGAGTCCAAATGGGCCGAATGGGTACTGTCACTGGCGGCCTTCGAGTCCTGTTTGAGAGTTCCTTTTGCGCTCTGCCCTGCGGTCGATTTCGATTGATTGATAACGTTGACGCTTTGCAGGCCTAGTAGTTCCGAACACTTAACGGTCATGACGGCAGTTTCTTCCCGAAGGCGAAAAGTGGGCCCGCATGGTCCGTAAGTGCCTTGTTTTTCAGAATCGTTCATTGAGAGATAAAAATTGCCGATATAGACAAGAGCGCCTCTGCGCCAAGTGGGAGGAAGGGTGTCGGAATTCAACGGCAGCACCGAAAAACTGAGCCTTTTTCCCTGTGCGGAGGAACCCGCAGATGCCATCCTTATCACCGATGCTCAAGGAATCATTGGATATGTGAACGCCCAATTGACAGCGATGACCGGATACAACAGTGAAGAGGTGCTGGGAAAGACACCCTCGATCTTCAAATCTGGCCGGCAATCGCAGTCCTTTTACCAGGAGATGTGGTCGACCCTTGTGACTGGCGAAGTATGGCAGGGAGTGCTCACCAACCGGCGCAAGAATGGCAGCGAGTATGCAGAGAAGATGCGGATTGCGCCGATCAAGAGTCCGGATGGAAAAACTTATGGATACATTGCAACCAAGCGCGAAATCATGGCAGCCGGGGTCACCCGTCAGCACAAGTCAGAGATGACGCAGGCATTGCTGGGGGCGATTATCCAGTCCTCGCGGGACGCAATCTGCTCCACCGAAATGGACGGAAGCATCGTCATCTGGAATCCAGGCGCAGAAGAGTTGTTTGGCTACCGCAGTGATGAAGTGATCGGCAAGAATGCTGCCCTCATGGCTCTGCCAGGGCGCGTTCAAAAACTGGCTGAGTATCTTGATATTGTCTGTCACGGCGGAAGCATCGGTCCGTACGATGCTGTTCTTCAGGGAAAGAATGGCCGAGAAGTCGTAGTCTCTTTTTCCATGTTTCCAGTGCGCAATCCATCGGGAGAGTTAGTCGGCGCATCGGTGATTGCGCGCGATATTCGTGCGCAGAAAGAAGTTCAGGAACTCTTCCGCCGGGTCTTTGCCTTCGCCCCCTTCGGCATCTGTGTCTGCGATATTAATGGCAAATACCTTCAGGTCAATGAGGCCTTTTGCTCGATTGTAGGATACAGCGAAGAGGAATTGCTCACCATGTCCTGGAGGGACTTGACGCTCCAGGAAGATATCGTCCACTCAGAATTAATGACGGAACAGCTTGTCAATGATCCGGGTGAAACGGTGGAGCTCATGACGCGCTACCGACACCACAACGGCAGCATCCTCTGGGTGCGCCTGAAAGTCTCGTTGGTGCGCAATGCATACGGAAGTTCCTGGCATACCGTGATTCACATGGAAGACGTCACCGAGAGCCTGCGGACGACTACGGCATTGTCAGAGTCGGAAAGCAGGTTTCGCCGCATCTTCGAAAACAACGGGCTGGCTATGTTGTTTTCCGATCCACAGAGTGGGCAGATTGTCTCGGCCAATCACGCGGCGGCGGATTTTCTTGGCGTTACTCATGATCAGTTGACCGAAATGTATATAAGCCAGATCGAAACCATGCCCCCGGCAGAGGTGGCACAAGAAACAATTCGCGTCTTGCGCGAAAAGCAGCACAGCTTTGAATCCCGCTACCGATTGGCAGATGGAGCACTGCTCGATGTGGAGGTCTTCTCTTCGGCGATCAATCTGGCTGACAAGCCCATGCTGTTTTCGATCGTAAATGATATCTCGGCGCGTAAACAGGCGGATCGCCGCATGCGCGAGAGCGAGGAAAAATTCCGGTTACTCACGGATAATATTCGCGAAGTCTTCTGGATCATGAACGGTGAGTGCACCAGGATGCTGTATCTGAGCCCGGCATTCGAGATGGTCTGGGGCATTTCTGCCGAGAGTGTGTACCGTGATCTCGACGTCCTGATGGAGGTGATCGATCCCCGGGATCTTGTTGCCGTGCGGAAGACGCTAGAGCAGCAACGGTGCGGAGAGAGTTCGGATATCGAGTTTCGCATCCTGGTCCACGGGAACGAACAGAGGTGGATTCAGGACCGCGCTTTTCCCATCTGTGACGCAGAGGGTCGAGTGCGACAGATTGTTGGCTTTGCCGAGAACATTACCGAGCGCAAGCGGAACGAAGAGAAACTGCGGCAAGTGACGGAACGCTTGACCCTTGCGACGCAAGCCAGTGGGGTCGGCGTTTGGGTGCACGAGATTGCCACCGACCGAATGATCTTTGACGAGCAGATGTTCCGGCTGTACGGGCTGACGGCGGAGACTTTCTCCGGGACTTACGATGCGTGGTACGCACTGGTGCATCCCGATGACCGGCAGAGGATGCGTGATGAGGTACGGGATGCGAATGCCGGCAAGCGAAAATTCGAGTTCGAATATCGCATCGTCTGGCCCGATGGAAGCATTCACTACATTCGAGACTTTGCCATCGGACAGCGGAACGCCGAAGGTGAACTGGTTCGGGTGATTGGCGCCAACTGGGATATTACCGTACAAAAACAGGCTGAAATCGATCTGCGCGAGGGCGAAGAGCGTTACCGCGCGACTTTTGAGCAAGCCGCTGTCGGGATCTTTCATGCCTCGTTTACTGGGAAATTTCTTAGTTGTAACTCCCGGTTCGCGGAGATTGTCGGCTACACACGGGAAGAAATTCTGGGTATGAACTTTCAGCAGATCACTGTGCCGGAAGATGTTGCGCTGACTTTGAACTCGCGCGAGCAAATGGCGGCAGGTAAGTCGGCCACATGGGAGAAGCGTTATATCCGCAAAAATGGCACATTGACGTGGGTAAGAATCACTTCTTCGGCGCAGACAGATAATCAGGGACGCATTCTTCACTATATCTCTGTGGCGGAGGATATCAACGAACGCAAGCTGGCTGAAGAGAATCTGCAAGAGGCGCGTGAGCGCAAACTGCTGGCGGCGCGGGCCGGCGGGGTGGGCATCTGGGATTACGATGTCAAGCGGAATCTGATGATCTGGGATGATCAGATGTACGCGCTCTACGGTTGTACGCGGGGGAAATTTGACGGAGTTTGGGAGACCTGGCTGAGCAAACTTCATGGCGATGATCTCGATCGCACGGCCAACGAGATTAGCGCGGCGCTGATCGGGGAAAAAGACTTCGATACCGAGTTTCGCGTGGTGTGGCCGGACGGAAGCATTCATCACATTCGCGCGCTGGCTTTGACCAAGCGGGGCAGCGATGGGCTGCCGACCCATATGGTCGGGACCAACTGGGATATCACCGCGCAAACCAAGGCCGCGGAGGAGGCGTTGGAGGTCAACCTGCAGCTTGCCGAAGAGACCGTTCGCGCCGGAAGGCTGGCCGCGGAGGCAGCCAAGGCCAACGCGGCAAAGAGCGAGTTTCTAGCCAATATGAGCCATGAGATTCGCACGCCCATGAACGGGATTATCGGAATCACCAATCTCTTGCTGGATACCGAACTCGACCCGCAGCAGCGCGCCCACGCCCAGACCGTGCTGGGATGCGGCGAAACACTGCTTTCGCTGGTCAACCAGATTCTGGATTTCTCCAAGATCGAAGCGGGAAAACTGGAACTGGAGATACTGGATTTCAACCTGCGGGATTTCCTGGACGATTTTGTGTCGGTTGCCGCCCTTCAGGCGCACAAAAAGGGGTTGAGTCTGGATTGTGAGTGCGACCCGGCCACGCCTACGTGGTTGCGTGGCGATTTGAACCGGCTGCGTCAGATTCTCACCAACCTGGTCGGAAACGCCGTCAAGTTCACGGCGCAGGGAGCGGTGGACATTCGTGTCCAACTGATCGAAGAGACGGATCTCGATATTGCCTTGCGCTTCGCCGTCAGCGATACGGGAATCGGGATTCCAGCGGACAAGATCGGTCAACTCTTTAGCAAGTTCACTCAGGTTGACTCTTCGACCACCCGACTCTACGGCGGTACTGGACTGGGACTGGCGATCTCCAGGCAGTTGGCCACGTTGATGGGCGGGGAGATGGATGTTCAGACCGAGGATGGCAAAGGTTCGGAATTCTGGTTTACAGCTCATTTCGGCAGGGGGACCGGTCACGGCGCGCAACCGCTGGTGACTGACGAATTGCGGGGGCTGCGGGTTCTCATTGTGGATGAAAAAGCCGCTGTAAGACAGTCGCTTGAACGGCGCTTGTCGGCTGCGGGCATGAAGCCCTCTCTGGCGAAAGATTATCCGGAGGCGGTGCAGGCGCTTTATCGCGCCGTGTCCGAACACCATCCCTATCGCGTCGTCATCATCGACTTGCAGTCGAAGGCCTTGCGCGGAGAGGCTCTGGCGCTAATGATCCAGAGTGATTCACTTTTGCTGGAAACGCATTTGGTGCTCTTGGAGGCGATCGGGAGCCACTCCGAGTTTCATCCATCAGAGGGACATGGTCACTGCGCCTGCATCAGCAAACCGGTGCGTAGCCAGGAACTGATTGACACCCTGGTGTCGCTGGTCTCAAAGGATGGAAGTTTCTCGACGGGAAGGCGCGCTGCAGGTCCAGTTATTTCGTCCGCTCCGGCACTCTTCAGCAGCGCGGATGCACGAGTTTTGCTGGTTGAGGACAATCTGACCAACCAGCAGGTCGCAACCGGCATCCTGAAAAAACTCGGTCTGAGTGTAGAGGTAGCGTCCAACGGCGCTGAAGCGATTGCCGCATTGGAATCCGGTGAATTCGGTCTGGTGCTGATGGATGTGCAGATGCCGGTTATGGACGGGTTCGAAGCCACACGCAGGATTCGCTGTTCGAAATCCCCGAAGATCAATCCACGCATTCCGATCATCGCCATGACCGCGCACGCGCTGCAAAGCGACCGGGCAAACTGCATGGTTGCGGGAATGGACGATTATGTCTCCAAACCTGTGTACGTCAAGGCGCTGACCGAGGTCCTGCTGCGCTGGCTGCCACGGTCGGAGAGCAGCCCAATCGAGCCGAAGCAGGAGACTCTGATCGATGCGCCAGCGAATGGGCCGGTAGTCTTTGATCGGGAAGGCATGACGCGCCGGCTGATGAACGATGATGAACTGATTCAGTTGGTGACCACCGATTTTCTGGCCGATATACCGCTACAGATCGAGGCACTGCGTGGTTTTGCAGCTCACCAGGATGCCCATGGCGCAGGCAACAAGGCTCATCTGATCAAGGGGGCATCTTCCAATGTCGGCGGCGAGGCATTGCGCGCGGTTGCGTTCGAGATTGAGAAGGCAGCCAAGGAAGGGGACTTGGGATTCATTGCAGCCCACATAGAGGCACTGGAGCTCGAGTTTCAACGGCTGCGTGAGGCGATGACCCAGTCGATCAAACCCTAGACAAGCGGGAATCCTGACGGGGATTGAGGGCAGGGCCACATAGGTATGAGCTGATCGTGGAGGAGGGGACTGCGCACCCTGCACACCGAATGCTCCATATTGGGTCAATTGGACCGTTTCTGTTTTCATTTTTGGGAAGTTGACTCGACTTGGAAAAGATTATTTCCGCATTTCATGCTGTTTCCAGTCCCTCGGCGAAAGTATCTTAAAAAAGCCCCAAGAAACCTGAAAGTTTGCCGATAAGCGGGAAGAGCCACTTTTTGACGGAAGGATCAGCATGGAAGCTGTGGGCCTCGCGAGCAAGGAACAAAGCTCCCTGAGAGTTGTGGAGGCAGTTGCTCAGGACCAGGATCTATCCCCGCTGGTCTTTGTTGTTGACGATGATCCCAGCATTGTTCGCATGATTGGATGGCTGCTGAAACAAGCCGGTTTCCGAACGGCGAGTGCCGGTGATATAGCAAGTGCACTGCAAGGAATTCGCGAGCAGCGGCCGGATTTGATCTTGCTCGATGTCAACCTGCCGGACGGCTCCGGTTTCGAAGTGCTGCGCACGCTGCAGAGCGAGAACACGGCCAACAATACTCCGATTCTGTTCATCTCAGCCAACGATGACATCGCCACCAAGGTGCAGGGGTTTGAGATAGGCGGAGTGGACTACATCACCAAGCCCATTGTGGGCGCCGAGGTCATTGCTCGGGTACGCACCCATCTGCGCCTCAAACGAGCCTATGAGCGGCTGGCCGAATTGCAGACCGAACGGGTGCAATTGCTGGCCAATGCCCAACAGAGCCTGATGCCTCGCCCCGAAGATCGCAAGGATGCGCGCTTTCAAGTCTCGCTGCATCAGGTCTCGGCAGCCGGAGGCGACTTCTACGATGTGATCTCGGCAGGGCAGGGCATTGTTGACTATCTCATTGCCGATGCCAGCGGTCATGACCTGGCGGCCTCCTTCTGGACGGCATCGCTGAAAGCTCTGGCCACCGAGTATGCCACTCCTCTGAACCTCCCCTTGGAGATTGTGCAAGCCATCAACAGTTCGTTATGCCGCCTGCTGCCACCGGGAGCGTTCTTCACTCTGCTGTATGCCCGGCTCAATCACCGGACAGGACGTTTCACGCTGGTCAATGCCGGTCATCCTCCGGCGATTCTGCTTCCCACGAAAGAGGACGCCGCGACCATCCTGCGCCAGGAAGGCGACGTAGTTGGAGCCTTTTCCGACGCGACCTTTGGCGTCATTGAACTAACACTGCAACCAGGCGATCGGGTTTTCTTTTATACAGATGGATTGATTGAAGCAACCGGCATTTACGAAGAAAGATTGCAAAGCCTGGCCGACGCTTGCCAGGCGCTGCGCGGCTTGCCGCTCGATGAGATGGTTCCGGTCGTTGTGAATCAATTAATGGATGGTTTAATTGCTACCGACGACACGCTACTGATGGGGGTGGAGAATTGACATCTTCCCGAACGCATTCTCTGGTTTTCTTTCAACAAATCTCCTCCCGGATGGAGGAGGTAGAGTCGCTGTGCCTGAAGATCCGTGATCTGCTCGAGAATGGCGATCCCAGTCTGGTCTCCTTTCCCCTGGAACTGCTGGCGCGGGAATGCCTGAATAACGCCGTGCTTCATGGAAACCAGAAAAATGCCGAAAAGAAGATTGTCTTGAGGCTCTGGATTGGCAGGGTTTGGCTTCGCCTGCAGGTGAGCGACGAGGGCCCGGGGTTCAATTGGCGCAAGAAGCGCAGCAAGGAAAGAGATCTGGATACCGAGGCCACATCCGGCCGTGGACTGCCGCTCTTTGCGGTGTATGCCGGCCGAGTGCAGTTCAACCGCAGCGGCAACCAGATTACGCTCTGGGTCCAAAAGAAGGCCCAAACAGGAAAGGAACGCTCAGCATGACAGCATATGTAATTGAACAAAAGGACCAGCTGGGTTCGGTGAAGATGATGGGGGATTTGACCGCGGTTCTGGTGCCGGAACTGCAGGCCGCTCTCAAGGATCTGTTGAGCAAAGGCGCGCGGGAGCTGGAATTCGATCTGGCCAGCACGGCCATGCTTGACTCCAGCGGCATGGGGTTATTGATCGCGGCGGCCAACAGCCTGTCGCGCAGCGGGGGCAAGCTGCGCGTCACCAATGTTCGCCCGGAGATCTTCCACTTGCTGCAGAGCATGCGGTTGACCACACGTCTTAATGTGAGCGGTCCGGTGGAATAGGAGAGACCTCATGGAAGTGGATCTGGATGATGAACTGCTTGGAGAATTCATCAATGAGTCGCGCGAGCATCTGACCACCATCGAAACCGATCTGCTGGCGATCGAAGAGGGCGGAGCGAACATTGATCTGGAGCTGGTGAATAAAGTCTTCCGGGCGGCCCATTCCATCAAGGGCGCTAGTGGCTACTTTGGCCTGAACAAGGTCAAGGATCTGTCGCACAAGGCCGAGACCGTGCTGGATATGGTGCGGTCGAAGAAGATGGTTCCCAACGCCGAGATTACCAATCTGTTGCTGGCGGCCTTTGACCAGTTGCGCGAGATGATCAATCATCCGGCAGAGAGTAACAGTGCCGACATTGATGATCTGGTGGTCAGCCTGACCGGGCTTACCTCGGCGCATCTTCCCATGGAACGCAAAGCATCTTTGACCCAGACGGTGGCTCTCCTGCCGGAAGGCGAAAGCGCGGCTGTCGTCGTCTCCAAATTCGACTATGAGCAGGCCAGGGAGTCGGGCCACTTCGTGTACTCGGTGGAATACGACCTGATCCACGATATTGAACGCCAGGGAAGCAATGTGCTGGAGGTCTTCCGCACGCTGCTGAAATCTGGAGATATTCTCGACTGCGATGTGAATTTTGAAGCAGTGGGAACGCTGGACGATCCGCTCGGAAACGTCCTGCCGCTGCGATTGATCTATTCCACGGCCTGCAAGCCGGAGGACATCGGAACGCTGTTTTCGCATAACTCGGAAAAAGTAAAACTGATCTCCGAAGCCAGTCTGAGCGCGCTGTCCGCAACCGCCCATCCGGCACAGCCGCCACAACCGGTGTTCATTCCACTCCCTCCCCAGGTGGTTGAGGTTAAAGCCCAGGCAGCAGCGCCTGTCAAAGCCGTGGTTCCTGCTCAGGCTACCGTCCCGCTTGAAGCCGCTCCTCAACCGAAGCTTGTTTCTCCAGCCAGAGAAGAGACGCCAGTCCCGGCGCCTGCGGTCGCCAAACACGCTGCTGGAACCACCGCCGCACCCTCCGCGGTGGTGGTTGAAGACAGTATCCGGGTGAGTGTGGGAACGCTGGAGATGCTGATGAACCTGGCCGGCGAACTGGTGCTGGGACGCAACCAGTTGCGCGCCTCCATCGCCCAGAAGAATGCCCGGGCGCTGAAGGCCGCCGATCAAAGAATCAACCAGATCACCTGCGAGTTGCAGGATGTGGTGATGCAAACCCGTTTGCAACCCATCGGCAACGTATTTGGCAAATTCCCCCGGCTGGTGCGCGACCTTTCCGCGACCCTCAAAAAAGAGATCCAGCTGGAGATCATCGGCAAGGATGTCGCGCTGGATCGGACCCTGATCGAATCTCTCTCCGATCCTTTGACGCACATGGTGCGAAACTCGGTAGACCATGGCGTTGAGCTTCCCGCGGATCGCGTCAAGGCAGGAAAGCCAAGCCATGGATCAATCACCATCGAAGCACGGCATGAGGCTGGACAGGTGGTGGTGGAGATCATCGATGATGGCCGCGGAATCGATCCGGAGCGCATCGCCAGGGTCGCGCTTGAAAAGGGTTTGATGACCGCCGAAAGACTCGACGCCATGTCGGCGAAAGACAAGGCGGCGCTGATCTTTCTTCCCGGTTTGTCGACCACCAAGCAGGCCAACGACGTCTCCGGGCGCGGTGTCGGAATGGATGTGGTCAAGACCAACCTCGACCGCCTGGGCGGCAAGGTGGAGATCATTTCGACGGTTGGCAAGGGCACAACATTTCGCATCAAGCTGCCGCTGACGCTGGCCATTATTCCCTCGCTGATCGTCTCGGTCGAGGGAGAACGATTTGCCATTCCGCAAAGCAATGTGCAGGAACTGCGCCATGTGCTTCCCGATGCGGCCAAGACCCGCATCGAGGTCGTAGGAGACGCCGAGGTCTTGCAGTTGCGGGACCGTCTGATCCCGTTGGTGCGCTTTGCAGACCTTCTTGGCGTCGTTCCGACTTATGTGGATCCCGAGGCGGGCGGGCGTGAGGTTGATCGCCGCACCCGTCTGGCAGACAGGCGCTCCCGCCGCTATTCGGCTACGGGCGAAGAGACCACGGAGTCGCTGGCTGCCGAGGCGTTGCATCCGCGCAAGAAATCAGACCGGCGGCATATCGGGGGCGCGTTGGAGATCGTGGTGGTAAACACCGGCACACAGACCTATGGGTTGGTGGTGGGCAGCTTTCACGACACCGAGGAGATTGTCGTCAAGCCGCTGGGAACGCACCTGAAAGGACTCGAAGAGTATGCCGGGGCAACCATCCTCGGGGATGGCTCCGTGGCGCTGATTCTGGATGTGGGCGGATTGGCGGTCAAGGCTAAACTGGACGCATTTGCACGCGCTACACGCGCCCGCGAACAGGCTCAGGAAGCCTCTCTGGAGCAGTCCGCCGACAGCCAGCAGTTGATCCTCTTTCACAATCCGCCCAATGTGCTCTGTGCCACGCCGCTGGATACGGTGATGCGCATCGAGCACATTGCCGCAAAGCAGGTAGAGATGGTCGGAGGTCGGCGCACCATGCAGTATCACGGCGGTTCGTTGCCGCTGGTGACGCTGGCCGATACGGCCCAGGTGGATGCAATCGGCGCAGACCAGGAACTGGCCGTCATGATCGCCAATATCCGCGGACACGATGTTGGGTTGCTGGGCGCGATGCCCGTCGACATTGTTGAAACCGACGCCAGGATCGATCAAAGCACGCACCGGCAAAAGGGCGTGGCCGGTTCCACCATCATTCAGGGTCGCACCGCGCTGGTGATCGATTTGTATGAGTTGGTGGATGGCGCATGGCCGGAGTGGGCAGTTGAACAATCGCTCGCACAACCCAAACTCAAGGACGCCAAAAAGAAGACGGTGTTGGTGGCCGAGGACTCGGATTTCTTCCGCACCCAAGTCTGTCGCTTCTTGAATGAGGACGGGTACACCGTTCTGTCGGCCGCTGACGGTGAAGCCGCGTGGGAACTGCTGGAGAAAAACCTGGAAAAGGTTCGCGCCGTGGTCACCGACATCGAGATGCCGCGTCTGGATGGGCTGGGCCTGACACGACGTATCCGCGCCGACAAGCGAACCGCGCTGCTGCCGGTCATTGCACTTACCAGTCTGGCTGGAGATGAGGATATTGCCCGCGGCGATGCCGCCGGTATTGACGATTACCAGACCAAACTTGATCGGGATCGACTGTTGGAACGACTGCGCGAATATTGGCAGAACGGAACTCCACGAGCCGTACAAGTGCCGGTGGCGCAGTAGGAATTGGATCTTCTGCCGTTCCGGCACACGGCGGGATGGTGAACTGAAAGCGGAGTAAGACGGAGAGAATCGCAATGAACCGGAAGATACGTGCACAACTGATTCTGGCCTTTGGCGTCGTCCTGGTGCTGGAGCTGATCGCATCGGCCATCGTCTTTACCATGACCGTTGGCGTCGGCCATCAGCTCAACAAGATGAAGTCGCTGCGGGTTCCAGCTCAGGTTGCAACCAACGATCTGGAATTGAATCTGATGAAGGCCAGGTCCGATACCCGCCAAGTGGCCCTGCTTGTCAGCAGCGGGCAGATGGACAGCGCAAAAGAATACCAAACCAAGGTCAGTGATGACTGGGATGGAATCAATAACGAGGTTGCCAAGCTTACAATCCTGAGCCGGCGATTTGTCTTGCCGCAGAACCGGGATCGTGTGACCAGGTTGACTGCTGAACTTCCGGTATTGCAAAAAGAGCAAACTGAAATCGTTGCCCAATTCCTGTCTGCCGGTCCGAAGCACATCGCGCCTCTTGAACTTGAATTGTTCAAGACTATTGAACCGCACGGTGTTGTTGTTCGCGAGATTGCAGCGGCTTTGACCAGGAGTCAGGCTGATTTGATCTACAGCGATGTCGAGGACGAACGTAAGAGCCAGTCCCGTGTGGAGTGGATACTGGCGATTTCAACGTTTTTAACGATTGCGTTGGGCTTGGGGATCGCGGTCTTTTTTAGCAATACTTTTGTTTCCGTACTACTTCCGGTGGTTGAGCGTCTGAAGATCATTGCCGCAGGAGACTTGAGCAGTGCGAGTTTGCCCGAGGCGCTGCTTTCGCGCGGCGATGAGTTAGGTGATTTGGCCTCAGCCTCGCAGTTGATGACCGATAACCTGCGGCGCTTGCTGCGCGACATTTCCAATGGGGTAGGGACGATGGCAGCCGCGGCCACGGAACTCTCTTCCATCGCACGCGATACCTCCTCTGGAACCGACACCGCGTCGGAACGAGCGACCGCCGTAGGCGTGGCTGCTGAGGCGGCCTGCGCCAATACCTTCTCGATCATTGCGCGCATGGATGAATCGTCCAGCAATCTGAACTCGGTGGCCGGGGCCACTGAGGAGATGAGCGTGACCATCGGCGATATCTCCTCCAACACGTCGCGAGCGCGCACGATCAGTGAACAGGCAACCCAGCAGGCGCAGATCATCAGCGATCAAATGCAAAGGCTGGGACAAGCGGCACAGGAGATCGGCAATGTGACCGAGACCATTACCAACATCTCGGCACAGACCAACCTGCTGGCATTGAATGCGACGATTGAAGCCGCGCGCGCTGGTAGCGCAGGCAAGGGCTTTGCCGTGGTGGCCAACGAGATCAAGGAACTGGCCAAACAGACGGTCGAGGCCACGGAAGACATCAAAGCGCGTATCGCTGGAATCCAGAGTTCAACCGGAATGGCCATCAGTGACATCGAACAGATCACGGGTGTGATTCGGGATGTGAGCGGAATTGTCTCGAGCATCGCAGCCGCGATCGAAGAGCAGGCCACGGTTACGCGGGATGTGGCGGGCAATATTGCTCAGGCCTCGGAAGGTGTGCAGGATGCCAACCGGAATGTCTCGCAAACGATCGAGGTAACGATGGGAATCGCCAGCGATATCGCGGGTGTCAACTCATCGGTTCAAGTGATCCGGCAGGGCGGCAAACAGGTACAGGACAGCGCTGACGACCTCTCCCATCTGGCGGAGAGTCTGGATGCGCTGGTGGGGCAGTTCAAGCTTTAGAACATCTCCGAATATGCTTTAACGTCAAACGGAGCGCAGTCGAACAGCGAATCCCAAACGTTGATCACACTGAGGAAAAGAAACGAGCGTTCACATGTTGAAGAATCTCAAGCTTTCGGGAAAAATTGTGGGAATGATTGTGATCGTTCTCAGCGTCACGTCTCTGATCAGCTTCTGGATCACGCAACACCGCATCAATCAGCAGGCCGAAGAAGGTTTTCGCGACAAAGTGCGTCAGATTACGGGCATGGCAACCGAAACCCAGTTATGGTTTTCGAGCAACCTGCCAACCCTGGTGCCTGATGGAAAGTTCAAGGACCTGAATCAGGTGCCGGTGGTTGCGGCGTGGCGCGTGGCCGAGGAGTATGCGAATAAGAACCAGATGACCTTCCATACGCCCTCGCTGACGCCGCGCAACCCCAAGAACCAGCCCGATGATTTTGAACGCAGGGCTTTGGAGGCCTTTCAGAGCGATCCCTCGCTCAAGGAATTCACGGAGCGGCAAATGTTGGGGGGCAAAGACGTCATGCGTTACGCCCAGCCGGTTCGCCTCACCCAGGATTGCCTGACCTGCCACGGTTCTCCCGTTGGGGAAAAAGGTCCGTTTGGTTACGCCAAGGAAGGCATGAAGGTTGGCGATCTGCGCGGCGCTTTCTCTGTGACAGCCTCGACCGATCAGTTGGCTGCGACCGCAACCTCCAATTCGATTGCGACCTTCCTGTTGAGCTTCCTGACGCTGCTGGTTTCAGCCGGCGCGGTATTCATGCTGGTCCGCAAACTGGTTGTAGAGCCCCTCAGACGTTCAGTTGAATTTGCCAACCGCATCGCCAACAGCGATCTTTCCTCGGCCGATCTGACCGTGGAATCCCAGGACGAGATTGGTGAAGCATCCATCGCCCTGAACACCATGAAGAACAGTTTGCGCAAACTGCTGGGAGGCATCTCGGCCGGTGTACAGACGCTGGCAAGCTCCGCTACCGAGCTTTCTGTCATCTCCAAAGAAACGGCCGCGGGTACGGCCACTGTATCCGATCGGGCTCATACCGTTGCCGCCGCCGCAGAAGAGGCCAGCACCAACACCTTCGCGATCGTTGCAGGCATGGAGCAATCCTCCAGCAGCCTCTCTTCAGTAGCCAGCGCCACGGAAGAGATGAGCGCTACCGTAGGCGATATCTCCGCCAACACCGCTCGTGCACGCGCCATCAGCGAAGAGGCAACAGCACAGGCGCAATCCATCACCGATCAGATGCAGAAGCTGGGTCAGGCGGCCCTGGAGATCGGGCATGTGACCGAGACCATCAATAATATTTCGGCGCAGACCAACCTGCTGGCGCTGAACGCGACGATTGAAGCGGCCCGCGCTGGATCCGCGGGCAAGGGCTTTGCCGTGGTGGCCAACGAGATCAAGGAACTGGCGAAGCAGACGGCCGAAGCCACCGAAGATATCAAGTTGCGCATTGCCGGCATTCAGAACTCTTCCGGAACGGCAATCGGCGAAATCGGAAAAATCACCAACGTGATCAAGGATGTGGGCGGCATCGTATCAAGTATTGCCGCTGCCATCGAAGAGCAGGCTACGGTAACCAGGGATGTGGCCGGCAATATTGCCCAGGCCTCCATGGGGGTGCGTGAGGCCAACGAACGCGTCTCCCAAACGGCGCAGGTCTCACGCAGCATCGCTGAGGATATTGCGGGCGTCAACCATGCGGTGACCGGCATCCAGGAGGGCGGTGAGCAGGTGCAAAGCAGCGCGGCAGACCTGTCCAGACTGGCAGAAGAGCTTGGCGCCCAAGTGGCCAAGTTCAAGGTTTGAGGGAGCAGAGATGGCAACTAGTATCACTGATCAAACCGCTGAAGAAGACCTGCTCATTGCGACCTTCCTGCTTGGCGACGAAGGCATCTTCGGGATCGAAGCAACATTGATTCAGGAGGTGATCATGGTGGGCGAAATTACCCCCGTGCGTCATGCTCCTGAGTATGTTGCCGGTATTCGCAACCTGCGGGGCCGCATCATTACGGTCATCGATCTGTGCGTTCGCCTGGGGCTTGGGTCCGTAAATCGGGGCGTCGAGAGCCGAATTCTCATTGCCGACTGGAAGGGAGAACCAGTCGGCCTGCTGGTCGATGAGGTCGGCGATGCGATCGCAGTGGAGGATGGAGATCTGAAACCTGCGCCTCAAAATCTGCATGGTGTGCAGATGCAAAAGATGCTGGGGGTCTTTCAGAGTGGGTCGCGTTTGGCTGCGCTTCTGGATCCCGCCGCTGTGCTCCAGCCAGACGATCATGCTATCAAACCGCTGACGAACGAAGAATAAAAGGAATCAACGTGAGGGTACTGGTAGCCGACGACGCAATCCTGTTCCGGAGGGTACTCAGCGATGTGCTGGCTTCGATTCCAGGAGTTGAGGTTGTGGGCAGTGCAAACAACGGCAAGATGGCTTTGCAAAAGGTCAAGGAACTCAAGCCCGATCTCTTGACGCTCGATATCGAGATGCCGGAGATGGATGGATTGGCCGTCCTGGATGCACTGCTGAAAAGCAGCGATGCCAAAGTCGAGGTGATAGTCGTCAGCGCTCTTTCTCGGCGCGGGGGTGATCTCACCCTGCGCGCTCTTGAAAAAGGCGCATTCGACTTCATCACCAAGCCGGAAGCGGCTTCACCGGAACTGGCCCGCGAGGCTCTCTTGCGTGAGTTGATCCCGCGAGTGCGCGCCGTTGCGCACCGCATCGAGATACGCACCATTCTGCGTGGCAGCTCACCTGCCTCCAGTCCTGCGCCTCGGCCGATAGTCTCCGCACCCATTGCTTATGTACCCACGGCGCCATCCGGAGTGATGCCGCGCGCCGCATCGGATTCAGCGCAGGGAAGCGGCGGCCTCGATGGAATTGCAGCGCGCATGCAGCGCCTTTCCAATCCGACCAAACCGGAGATGGTGCTGATTGGTGTTTCAACCGGTGGTCCCAACGCCTTGGCTCAGTTGCTGCCACAGATTCCCAAGGATATTGGCGTGCCGATTCTTGTTGTGCAACACATGCCGCCCATCTTTACCAAATCACTGGCCGAACGACTTGACTCACAGTGTTCACTGAGCGTTTGCGAAGCGGTCCATGGCGATATTCCCGTAGCCGGCAATGTTTATATTGCGCCCGGTGGGAGGCAGATGCGGCTGGCAGTGGGCTCAAATAATCGGCCGATGCTTGAAGTAACGGATGATCCTCCAGAGAACAACTGCCGGCCCGCGGTGGACTATCTTTTCCGCTCGGCGGCAAACCGCTTTCCAGGGCGCGCCATGGCCGTCATTCTCACCGGGATGGGCAGCGATGGAACACTCGGGATGCGTCTTCTCAAGCGCCACGGGTGTTTCACCATCGCGCAGGATGAGGCCAGCTGTGTCGTCTACGGTATGCCCAAGGCCGCCGTGGATGCCGGTGTTGCGGATGTCGTCCTGCCACTTGATTCAATCGCCTCGCGCATCACCTCTGTTGTCAAAGGGGGCGGGGGATGAGCATGGCAATTACACGTGAGGAGATGCTCGCCTGGGCCGGTTATATCCAGGAGATTTGCGGAATACAGCTGGACGACTCCAAGAGATATCTGGTGGAGACGCGCCTGGTATCCCTGCTTGGGGAGTTGGGCGCGGCGAACTACTCCGAGCTCTTCTACAAGGTGCGCTCCGACGTCAGCAATAAACTGCGCTCCAAGGTGATCGAATTGATCACCACCAATGAGACCTCCTTTTTTCGCGACCAGGCTCCCTTCGAGATGCTGCGGCACAAGATCATCCCCGATCTCGTCGACCGGCGTAACCGGAGCGGGATACGGACTCCCATTCGCGTGTGGAGCGCCGCTTGCTCGACCGGTCAGGAAGCTTATAGCACGGCCATCGTCTTCAAGGAACTGCTCGGGGATATGTCGCGCTATGACGTTCGCATTCTGGGTACCGATATCTCGAACCAGGTGGTTGCCCAGGCAAGCTATGGTGAATTTAGCCGCCTGCAGATGGATCGCGGATTGCCTCCAGAGACTCTGGCGCGACACTTCTCACTCTCGGGTGAACGCTGGAAGGTGCGGGATGAGATTCGCTCCATGGTCAGCTTTCGCACCATGAACCTGTTGGAGTCTTATTCATTCCCGAATCTGTTTGACATCGTATTCTGCCGCAATGTAGCCATTTACTTTAGCGAGGCGGACAAGATCAAGATGTTTCGCAATCTATCCAGATACATGGCCAAAGATGGCTGCCTGATTATCGGCTCTACAGAGTCGATCACCGGGTTATGTCCTGAACTCGAACCCAAACGCCACTTGCGCTCTGTCTTTTATCAATGGAAGCAATAACAAAACACTCAACTCCTGATATCAGCGCCGTGTGGCCACGGAGTCGATCATTCGCGAAGAAGTAGGATCGACTCCGGCAAGAACCATCTGACGCTGTCAGTACCTGTTCCAGATTATTGGATGAGATACAGTTTGCGCAGTTCATTCAAGATTGCGGAGGCGCCAACCGGTTTTCGCAAATATCCGTCGCAGAGTGCGCTGAAGGATTGCACCACATCCTGCAACTCGTTGCTCGCCGTTACCATCAGGATCTTTACGCCGTTGGAGGAGAGAACGCCCCCTTCTTTCTCGACTGCGCGAATCTCCTTCACGGCCTCCACGCCGCTCATGCCGGGCAAACGAATGTCCATGCAGATCAGGTCATAGGGTGACCCGCTTTGTATGGCTACGCGGAAGGCGGCCACTGCATCTTCTCCTGACGCGGCAACGTTGCACTCTCCGAGGCGGCTGAGAAGAGTCTGTAGTGCGATCCGGCTGGTCAATTCGTCTTCAACGACGATCGTTTTCATGCTACTCCTTCTGCCCGAACAGTCGACATTCTATTTCCCGAATGTTGACTATTGTATTCTCTGAACGACGAGGCTCATTAGCTGATTTGTTCAGGTTTCCATTCCTTCTTGACTGCATCCAACAAGCTGGAAAACTCAGCTTCCAATTCAGGCATTGCGTCGACAACAAACTGCAAAGATCCGCTATCGGCGGCCTTTTCCATTCCGGCAGCCACCCTGCGAAGGCGTTCGCCGCCAACATTGGCGGCTGCGCCTTTGATGGAATGAGCCAGGCGACCAGCAGTTGGAATATCGCCATTGGTTAAGGAATCCTTCAGAATCTGAATTTGGTTGGGTGTGTCGAGTAAAAACGCATCGATGACCAGGGAGGCCAACTCAAAGTCGTTCATCATCCGCTGCAAGACTCCGGCTTGATCGAAGATCGCCGCCTCTTGCTCTGGCATCAACGCCTGTGCCTGCAATTCGGCAACTTGCAATTCTTCGCTAACGGTGTCTTGCAGCCACGCTTCCAGTGCTTCCCGCACCGCCTCAGGCGACAAGGGTTTGGAGATGAATCCATTCATCCCTGCCTCCTTGCACAGTTCCCGGTCCGACTGCTGCACGTTGGCTGTCATGGCGATAATGGGAATGGCGTGATTGACAACGTGCGTGAGTGGGTTGCGAATCCGCCGCGTAGCCTCGACGCCATCCATAACCGGCATGCGCATGTCCATGAATACCAGGTCGTAGGGGATCAGTTCCAGCGTTTTGACGGCCTCTTCGCCATCGCCCACAGCATCGGCGCGAATGCCGAACTTCTTGAGGATTCCGATGGCCACCTGCTGATTGGTGAAGTTGTCTTCGGCGATAAGAATCCGGACATTGCGGCCATTGAAGAGGGGCCCCGATTGTTTCCTCGCAGGGGAGTGATTGCTCGCCTCAAAACCAGGTTGCGAGTTCGCGAAGAGCGCCATGTTGATCGCGTTCAATAGTTCATCGCGACGTGCTGGTTTGGTGAGATAGCCGGCAAATCCCAGCTTCTGCCATTCACAGCGCGTACCCAGGGAAGAGAGGATGAGCAACGGCATCTTGGCCATGCGGGTATCGGCTTTGATCGCTAAGCCAAGTTCTTCGCCGTTCATTTGCGGCATTTGCAGGTCGAGAATGGCGATCTGATACGGGTCGTTCGTTTGCAGTCCCAAAGCAAGAGCCTGCAATGCCTGGAGACCGCTCTCAACGCCCGTCGCCCGCATCTGCCAGGTAGCCGCGAACTTCATCAGAATCTCATTGTTGGTGGCGTTGTCATCGACCATAAGAATCCGCACGCCCTGCAACGCCATAGCTTGAGAGCTTGCGGCATTCTTTGTTTCAGAGTGATTGCCCAGTGGAAGGCGGATTCTGAACCAGAACTCTGTACCCTCGCCAATTTTGCTTTTGATCTGGATCTCACCGCCCATCATCTCCGTCAGTTGCTTGGCGATGGCCAGGCCAAGACCAGTGCCTCCGAATTTACGCGTTGTCGAGGCATCGACCTGGCTGAATTTATCAAATACAGAATCGAGTTTGTCTTCTGGAATTCCGATTCCTGTGTCATGAACGCTGAAACGCAACAGGCAATCGGTTTCTGTCAACTCTTCCAATTCTGCGCGCACCACCACTTCGCCGATTGCTGTGAACTTGACGGCATTCCCCGTTAGATTGGTTAGGATCTGTCGCAGCCGCCCTGGATCGCCTTGCAAGATGCGTGGAACCTCTGGCTCCAGAATGCAAAACAGCTCAATCCCTTTGGAATACGCTTGTGGAGCGAGTGCGGCTCCCAGTTCGTCAAGAAGTTCTTGCAGATCGAACTCCACGATTTCAATGTCGATCTTCTTGGCCTCGATCTTGGAGAAGTCAAGAATGTTATTGATCAGACTCAGCAGAGCCGCGCCGCTGGAACGCACAGTTTCAGCATAGTGGCTTTGTTCCGGTGTCAGTTCGGTGTCCAGCAGCAGGCCGGTCATGCCGATCACGCCATTCATCGGGGTGCGAATCTCATGACTCATGTTGGCCAGAAATTCGCTTTTGGCGATGCTTGCCTGCTCCGCTTCACGGGCCTTTTCGTCCGCTCGAGCCTTTTCTTCTTCAAGTCGGCGATTGGAACTGTCCACAAATCGAGCAAACCAGACGGCGACTACCGATCCCAACAAGATCGTAATCAATACCAGAGCCCACATGGCGGGAATTCCGGTAGAAACGGCCTGCAGTGCCTGCTTGGAAAGACCTTCACCGCGCTCCTGATCGATGGTGGCAAGGTAGTCCTCCATCTTGCGGCGGCCCAGTGTAGCTTGCATCAGGCTTGTGTCGTAAACAGCTTGTGCTTCTTTGAACTTTCCTGCCCGTTTCAGTGTGCGTAACTGTTCCCATGCGCGATAAAACTTGGCCTGTTCCACGGCCATGGTGGCAATGGCATTGCGGTCCCGGGGATCGAACTTCGGATATTTATCCCGAATGGCTCTCAATTCTTCATTGGTCTTCGCAACCTGAGCCTCATATTTGGTCAGATCCTCATCTTTGCTGGCGTACATATAAAAAACGATGGCAATGCGCTGATCTTTGGCCACACCTTTCAACTTGCCGGCCCAATACAAGGCTTCGAAGGTATCGTTATTGAGAGAATTTACGGTGTTTCGAGTGCGATAGAGATTCATCAGAGAAAGTGCTCCCTGGAGAACAACCAGCATTCCCAGTCCGAGGCAGATCAACAGCACCGTTCTCGCGAGCGACCAATTCCTCATCCAATGCCTCCATAGGGCAAACTACCAAATGCCGATCCCTATTCCCTGCCTCCGGGGATAGCCATCGCCATTGCACTTCATCCTTACAATCCGTTGACTGATCGGTAATAGCCAAAAGACAGAACTCTTGAGGTTTATCGGCTCAATTTGCCGTCTCTGTAGCGCATTCTGTGCTCTATTTCGTCCCTCAGTGTCCTGCTCTTCGTCCAGATTCTTGCAATGGAGGGCAGGTTGAGATCGATCCCGTTCTTGAAAGCAAAACCTCAAGCGCTCTTCAGGGAAAGCCGTCCTCCTTTTCTCCACTTTCGCCATTTAACCCTGCGCCCGGAAGAGCGTTCCTGATGTTGTCAAAATATATTTGGAGATGAATAAATTCTCGATAGTGCCGATAAAGGATGAAAAGTCAAATTGTGTGCTGTCTTCAGCTATCTCAATGGAAGGATTCCTATGTTCCTCGCTCGTCTCAGCATTCGATCCCGTTTCATGCTGGTTCTGGTCATTGGATTTGCCTTCCAGGCCTGCATCTCTGTCGTATCTTTGATTTCTCTGAAGGAATCGATGCTCCAGGCACGGACGCTCGAAGTCAAGCATCTGTTGGAAACAGCGTATTCAGCCGTTGTTTTTTACCACAATCAGGCTGCTAAAGGCCTGATGACCGATGATGCCGCCAAGGCCGCCGCCAGAGACACCATCCGCGCCTTGCATTACGACAATGGCAATTATTTCTTTATCTGGACAATGGACGGCGTCGGCGTCGCCCACGGCTCTCATCCCGAGTGGGAAGGCAAACACGTTCTTGACTCTCCCGACAAAGATAGGCTCCCGGTTGTCTCTTATATGGTCGCCCGTCTGATTGAAAAATGCAGAAGCAGCGAAAAAGAGGGTGTAACCACGTATCGCATCCAAAAACCAGGATTGAATACTCCCGTCGACAAAATATCCTATACACGTTTATTCGAACCATGGGGGTGGTCGATAGGAACGGGCGCCTACGTGGACGACATCGATGCGGTTTTCAAGACAAAGACAATGAATCTTCTCGCCGTCTTTGCCTCCCTGATGTTGGTTGCCGGCGCCTTTACTTTCGTTATCGGGCGCGATTTGTCCGAGGCGCTTACACGCCTGTCGGTGAGAATCGCGAGTGTGGCGGGCGGGGAGTTCGAAGAAAAGGTTCCAGAGATCAGCCGACAGGACGAGGTCGGCATTATGGCCCGTGCCTTGCTCATCCTGCGGGACCGCAGTCGCGCCGCGGCGGAACTCAGCCAGGAGATTTTGAGAAGCAATGAGCGACTGAGTGAAGAGACCCTTCGCGCGAATAAACTCGCGATTGAGGCGGAACAGGCGAGCATTGCCAAGAGTGAATTCCTGGCCAATATGAGCCATGAAATTCGTACCCCGATGAATGGTGTGATCGGCATGACCGGTCTGCTCCTGGATACGGAATTGACCCCCGAACAACGCCATTATGCCGAGACCGTGCGTCTCAGTGGAACTTCGCTGCTTGGCTTGATTAACGACATTTTGGACCTGTCCAAAATTGAAGCTAACAAACTGGAATTGGAAACAGTCGAATTCGATCTGCATAACCTGTTAGACAATCTAGCCTCTTCTCTCTCTGCTCAGGCCGAAGCCAAGGGGATTGAGCTGTTTTGTTTCGCAGCCCCTGAAGTCCCATCGATCGTTCTTGGCGATCCCGGCCGCTTGCGTCAGATCCTCACCAACCTCTCAGGAAATGCACTGAAATTCACCGATTGCGGAGAAGTGGATGTGCGCGTCTCGTTGGAAGAGATATCCGATTCCCATTGCAAGCTTCGCTTCTCTACCCGAGACACAGGCATCGGTATTCCGGAAGAAAAACTTGCCACCATCTTCGAGAAGTTCAGCCAGGTGGAGGCCTCCACGACACGCAAATTTGGCGGTACTGGCCTGGGGCTGCCCATTGCCCAACAGTTGGTTGAGATGATGGGAGGACATATCCTGGTCAAAAGCGAGATCGGTCGCGGTACGGAGTTCTGGTTCTCCATCCATATGCCTCTGCTGGCTACTCTCAACGAAGAGGAAGGGAGGGCTGCGTGCCCGTCGAACTGAGCGGAGTGCGCGTGTTGATTGTTGATGACAGCGCCACAAGCCGCGAGATTATAACCAAATTGATAGCCTCTTTGGGCATGCGTTCTTCCGAGGCCGCAGGTGGCGCGCTCGCGCTCGATCTGCTCGCCAGAGCGGTCGAAGAAAACGATCCATTTCTCGTTGCGGTCATCGATATGCAAATGCCGGAAATGAATGGCGAGGAGCTAGGTTACGCCATCAAGGCTGACCCCGCCCTGGCGAAGACGCCCATGATTCTGTTGACCTCGCTCAGCGATCGGCGAAATTGGAAGATGATTGGCTTTGCTGGATGTGCAAGCAAGCCGATTCGCCGCGATGATTTGGTGAATGCACTCTCCCAGGCACTTGGCGATCAGAACGGATCCAGTCTCCAACCGGTTAGAAAGCTCGAGGAGAAGCCGGCCGTCCTCCAGTCTTTCGCCGGTGTCCAGTCGAGAATATTGCTGGTCGAAGACAATTTCGTCAATCAACAGGTAGCCGTTGGCATCCTGAAGAAGTTTGGACTCAACGCTGACATCGCCTGGAATGGCGTCGAGGCACTCAAGGCGCTTGAGTCCAGTGCATATGCCCTGGTTCTGATGGATATGCGTATGCCGGTCATGGATGGAGTCGAGGCTACACGCCAGATTCGTAGTCCTCAATCCGCCGTATTGGATCACAACATTCCGATCATCGCGATGACCGCCAATGCAATGCAAGCTGATCGCGACCTTTGCAAAGACGCAGGCATGAACGACTTTGTTGCCAAACCCGTCGAACCTGCCGTATTGATGAAGACACTGCAAAGATGGCTGCTGCCGGCAAAGTAGCCCGCTTTTATAAGGGACAATGCCGGCTCTTCTGTACTGTGATCGGAAGAACAGCAACCACCGCCAAGCAGCATTTCAATCCTCAGGGCTGGTTCATCTTCTCCTGATGATCAAGCTTTAACAGCGCCACGCAGTTGCGGCCCTGCTCTTTGGCTCGATAAAGGGCGGTGAAGGCTGTCCCGATCATCTGCTCGTAGTCGCTGGGCATGCCGGAAGTCACGCCAAAGCTTGCCGTGACACTGATGGCCTTGTCTCCGTTTGAAAAGCGCATGTTCTGGATGCTAAGGCGAATCTGTTCGGCACGCGCACAAGCTGTGTCGGCATTGGAGCAGGGAAGAATCATGAGGAACTGGCCGCCTCCATAGCGTCCCACCCAGTCATAGGAGCGCACCGCGCGCAGCAGGATGCGGCTCAGTTCCTTGAGGACGCGGTCTCCAGTCAGGCGTCCATGTCGGTTGTTGAGTTGTCCGAAGTGGTCGAGGTCGATTAGAACCACGCTCAGTTCCAACTGATTGCGCCGTGCCCGGTCGATTTCTGCATGCAAGCGTTCCAGGATGATACGCGGATTCCATAAGCCAGTTAGCTCGTCGCACTCCGCCAAATGGCGTAACTGCACACGAGGGCGGGCTATCGCAGAACGTTCCCAATCCAGACCTTCTGTGTGTCGCTGCACGGCATTCTTTGGTTCTCCCTGGTGTTTGGCAACCAGCGTCCAACCGCACCAGAGGATGCCTGGAACCACAATCAAAAGACCACTCAATCCGAATAGAACCAACCTTTTTTGCCACCACAGGGGGAGGATGCGGAACGCAATCTCGGCGGCAGGTTCTGTAATGGTGCCATTGGCATCAATCGTTGCAACCTGCAAGCGATACTCCCCTGGTTGCAGTTGCGGATATCGGGCGGTCGGTTCAGAGCTTTCCTGCCACTCAGAGTCCAGGCCCAGCAACCGGTAGCGGATACGCCTGGGTTGGGTGTCCTTGAAATGGAGTGATGCCACGCTGAAAATGAAGGGAGTTTTGCTCCAGGCGACTTGACTGCCATTGCTGAGTGGCGTGGCGCCCAACGTAGCCTGAGAGAGGATCAGAGCGCCATGAGTTGCAGCTATGGCGGATTGCGGGTCGATCAGGTGGGCCAGACCGCCGGAGGTGCCGATCCACAGGCTGCCATCGCGGTCTTCATTGAGCGCATACCTGCTGCAATCATTCCACAATAGACCGCTATCCTGAGTGAAGTTGCGCCAGGTTCTGCCGTCAAAGGATGTCAGTCCGGCGTCCTGGCCCATCCACAACCATCCGCGTCGATCCACTAGAAGGGAAACTATCTTCTCCGATAGCAGCGGCGGTTGCGCGACATGTTCTGCCTCATAGATGCGGTCACCAGCTACCCTGAGACGCATCAGTCCGGCAAAAGCGCCCGTGGCCCAAAGATTCTCCTGGCGGTCAATCACAATGCGCTCGGGAGTGATTCCAGAAAGTCCCGGATCGATGCGTCGCCATCCATTGCGATCCAGACGCAAGATTCCCTGGTCGGTAGCCGCCCACAGTCGACTGCTTCCATCTTGCGCGGAGTCCATGGCAAGATCGGTGAATCGCTTGCGCGGCTGATCGACAACTGCGTCCTGTACCAGGAGGGGAGTTGCGTTGGGCGGCTGGGCCAGATAGAGACCTCGCGCAGTGGCGATCCATACCCGATGATTGCTACCTGCTTGGATTCGGTAAACCTGGGGAATGCGCCATGCCTTTGCGGATAATGTTTGAGGGTCGATTCGCACCACTCCGCCATTGCCACTGCCTGCCCAGATAGCGCCGTCCGCGGCTTCGGCCAGGGCTGTGATGCGCGTAACTGGAATTTTGAGACCATGCCATTGCTGGGTCGTTGTTGCCCCCGCGGGAAGATCATCCAATCCGGCCTCAGTGCCAATCCACAATCGCCCATGACGGTCGCGAAGCGTGGCCAGAACAGAGTCGCTGCTCAGACCTTCGCTGGTGGTGTAGGCCTCCCAGGTTCCTGCACCGAGCCAGCATTTGAGACCGTGCCCTTCCATGCCAATCCACAGCAAATCATCGCGATCAACAAACAGCGTCGCAATTTTGGCGCGGGTCAGGCCATTGTCTGTTGTTACCATCTGCCAGTGATGGCCATCCAGGACGCCGAAAGCCGCACCCTGCGCGGCAAAGATCCTGCCTTGCCTATCTTCAGCAATAGTCTGGACGGCATCTGGGGTTGGCAGGTCGCGCAGTTGCGCCCGGTGCTCCGAGGGGATCACCTCGGCCAGATGGTGGTCACCGCGCAACCATAAATGCCCATTGCTCGCTTGCAGGATTTGCTGCCACTGCTCCTGAGGAAGTCGCAGCGACGCACCGATGTGGGCGGTTTTTCCATCGGCCTGCCGGCAGAGGTCGAAGTCGCAACCATACCAAAGCGCACCGTCGCTCGCATGGAGCATACCGCCGATGTTTTTGCCCTCCAGGTGCATCGTTTCGGCTGTCCATTTGTCGGGCGCTGTTTTGCGCATCAGGTAGACGATGCCGTGTGTCGCTACCAATACTCGATCTGCGGACAGAGACGTGAATGTTGTCTCGGAGGGAGGGAGGGAGAATTGGTTCGTTGGGGCGGGCAGGTGAATTTCGGCGAAAGTGTTGTTGGACCGCTGGAAATAGATTCCGGCGCTGGTTTCTAACCACAGGGTTCCACCAAGCCCGACGGCAAGTTTGCGGATGGATTGCTCTTGCAGACCGTCTGCGAAGCCGAACTGCCGGTATTGGAAGCCGTCATAGCGATATAGCCCATTCTCCGTGCCGACCCAAAGATATCCGGTTTGGTCCTGAGCCAGAGCGGTGACGCTCAGATCGTTCAAGCCTGCCGAACCGTCTTTGAAAAGATAACGCTGGCCCCAACTGACTGTGGCAGCCAGACACAGCATGATAGCCGCGGCGGAGCGGAAAGATACGATGCCTCGGTGTATGGTATCTAAAAATATCAATGGTAATTCCCGGCTACAAGCTGAAAGTAAATGTGCGAAGAGTGCGTCTGATATTCAAATTATCCAAAGTGTAGGAGTAAAACCTTTTTTTGACAAGCAAGCAAAGCACATTTGCATTTGCGTTGTAATGAGCAGGGTGAGGGATACTCTGATCAAGTCGACGTTTTGAAAGGGCACGACTTTATTCGTGCAACAAGTTGCTGAAGAACAAACTCTAACCTGTGAACTGAGAAGGTCAAATTCTATCTACCCTTGCATGAGCAAAGGTCAAACCATCATCTTGTCGCCATTCATCGAGCAAAAAAGAACTGCTCAATGAAAAGCTTGAATATTAAGATGCTGAAAAGCTGAGCAGGTGTTGCATCGGAGCATTTATCATTCACGTCAAATTGTAAGGTGTGCTGAAGAACTCCCGTTCAATGTGGTTCGCTTCAACTCGGCCATTTCGTTACACTCTACACTCCCGGGCGAAATGCTTCAATCGCAAATGTGGGATTCTTCGGGCAGGGCAGCGTTGTCTTCCGGGCTGAGCTCGGGCTCTGCGCCGGCCAGTTGCGCGGTGAAGAATGCGTCTACCTGCGTCAATACTGCCGCACCGGTCCGCTCTGTGTAGATAGCCTTGCGCAGCTTTGCCCCTCCGGGTACGCCGTGCGTGAACCAGGTGGCGAATTGCTTCATTTTGCCCGCCGTCTCGCCCAGACGCGCATCGCGCGGCAGATCCTGACTGGCTTCAGCCTCCTCCAGAAGCATCTGGAAGTAAGCCCGAATCATGTTGTAGCGGTCTTCCACCGTGGGCTGGTCATAGCTGCCCGATGCGGTGTACTGGGCGATCTGGCGGAAGATCCATGGGTTAGAGGGGGCAGCCCGTCCGATCATTACCGCGTCGCATCCGGTCTGCGCCACCATGGCCACGGCAGCTTCGGGGGTGGTGATGTCGCCGTTGCCAATGACGGGGATGCTGACGGCCTGCTTGACCTGTGCGATCCACTCCCACTGTGCTTGACCGGAGTATCCCTGCTCACGGGTGCGAGCGTGCAGCGCCACGGCGTTGAGGCCTTCGGCCTCGGCCATTTTGGCCAACTCCACACAGACGATGTTCTTCTCGTTCCAGCCCATGCGAAATTTGACGGTGAAGGGAATTGTTACTGCCTTGCGCACCTGCTTGAAGATCTCTTGGATGCGCGGTAGATCCCGGAGCAGGCCCGAGCCGCCGTTGGAGCCAACCACCCGCTTGGCCGGGCAACCCAGGTTCAGATCCACCAGATCGAAGCCGCTCTCCTCGACAATGCGCGCCGCCTCGGCCAGCGTCTCTGGATTGGCGCCGAAGATCTGCGCGCCAATGGGGTGCTCGTCGGGATAAAAGGTCAGGTAGCGACGACGCTTGGCCTCGCGCATCCGCGCCAGCCCGTCGGCCGAGGTGAACTCGGTCATCAGCAGGCCACAGCCCGACTGCGCATTGGTCACATCGGAGTCCACTGTCTCGCCCGGCTCGACCTGGCCGGTAGAGGTGAACAGGCTGGCATGGCGGATGAAACGGCGGAAGACAGTGTCGGTGACTCCAACCATGGGCGCCAGCACCGTCGCAGGTGTGACCAGGACCGAGCCCAGACGCACCTCCGCCGGTACCCGGGCATCGGCCGGCATGGTGTGCTCGATGGGGTTATCCCATTCCTTCTTGACTGTGAAACCTTTGCCGGCCATAAACCCAAACTCCTGCTGCCATCACCGTGTGGGTTTGTCGTTTCCCATGTCCCAAAATCGGGAGACGGGCATCCGTAATGTGTTGGTCTAATACTTGTACATCTGCCGCGAGATTACTGGGCTCAGTTGGGCAACTCGTCCAATTCGAACTTATAAGGCTTGCCGCGCGAGGCCGGATCCCAACCTGCTTCCATGGCCCGCCGTATATGCTCTTCCACCTTGACCGGGCGGATATTGACCACAACCCGATCAGTGTGCAGATAGGCGAGCTTCTGCGTCCTCACCGCGGGGTATTCCAGGTGCAGTTCGCGGCGAACCCCTTCGGCGATCCGGACGTGGATGGCGACGCCTCTCCACCCATCCTCAGTGCTCCACTGCTGCTCGCGGTGAAGGTTCCAGATCAAGGCAAAACCTTCGATATTGACGGCTTGTTGCAAGACGCGCTTGGTGCGGGGCATGAGGATTCCTTCTTCCATCCACAGAGCATGAAAGTCAATAGGCACTGTGAATTTGCTGTAAACGAAGCAAGGCCTCCGCCGTGGCGGAGGCCCACTCCTGCTGCCGGATGGCAGCGAGTTACTTGGCCTCGTCGGCCTTGGCATACTTGCGGCGGAAGCGCTCGATGCGGCCAGCGGTATCCACCAGGCGCTGTTTGCCGGTGAAGAACGGGTGGCAATTTGAGCAAATTTCCACGTGAATGTCGCCCTTGTGGGTCGAACGTGTCTCGAAAGAGTTTCCGCAGGCGCACACTACGCGCACCGCGTCATAAACGGGATGGATCTTTTCCTTGGGCATCGCTAGACCTTTCCTGCAATTGTTCTATTGTAGGCAGAATTGGCCAGTTATGCAATCGTCGCCGGATGATGTCTAGCCATCTCCTTTGTTTTAAAGAGCTCTGCACTGCCTGCTCGATTTGGTCGCTTCTGTCTGCCTGAGGTCCACGAAGTGCCTGCGAGATCAGTTTCTGGCTGTTCAACGAGAAGTAAGGCGCTGGCTGGAAGGATACATGCGGAGAAACTGCTCTACAATCTTCCCCATGCACATTGCTGTACTGACTATCTCCGATCGCTGCTCCCAGGGACTCATGGACGACACCGCAGGCCCGGCCATCGTGGCGCTGGTGCGCCAGGATTGGCCGCTGGCTGAGGTTTCGCTGGAACTGCTTCCCGACGACGAAGAGCGGATTGCCGCCAAACTGGAACAGTGGTCCAACCAGGGGGTAGCGCTGGTGCTTACCGTGGGCGGCACCGGGATGGGCCCGCGCGATCGCACCCCTGAAGCTACACGAAGGGTGATCGACCGCGAGGCCCCAGGGCTGGCCGAGGCCATGCGCTCCCTTGGCGCCGCCCTTTATCCCTACGCATGGCTCTCGCGGGGTGTGGCTGGCCTGCGTGGGGGAACTCTCTTTGTCAATTTGCCGGGGAGCTTGCGCGGCGCAACAGAGAGTTTGTCTTCCATCGCGGCATTGCTGCACCACGGGTTGGAGGTAATCGCTGGGGGCCAGCGCCACCCCTAAATCGGATTACTACTGGATTTTGATCCCATTCGCCCATGAAAATCGGGCTTTCAGCGGAAAACGCTTCCCGCTAAAAGGTGAAATCTGCTCCCTGTTCGTCCTGAAGAGTCTCGGGATGGATCATCTGTTTCTTCGTAAGGTGCAGTGTTCAAACTGTTTGCGATGGAAATATGAAAAAATATTATTTGAGAAACAGCGAGAAAGCGTACAATCATTTCACCCGTGAACCCTCCTAGAAATACCTCTTCCGATCGGCGCCGGACGGGCGCTGTCAGTATTCGCGATGTAGCCCAGCGCGCTGGCGTCTCCATTGCCACGGTCTCCCGTGCCGTCAACCACATCCCGACTGTCGACCCTGAACTGGCCAAGCGTGTTTGGAAGGCGATTGAGGAAGTTGGCTATCTGCCCAACACCCAGGCCCGCGCGCTGGTTTCAGGCCGCAGCCGCATGCTGGGGCTGATCGTCTCGGAGATCACCAATCCCTTCTTCCCGGAGCTGGTGCAGGAGTTCGAAAACCTGGCCGTGGCACAGGGCTATGAGGTGCTGATCGGTTCCACCAACTACGAGCCGGAGCGCACCGAGTCGCTGATCAGCCGCATGTTGCAGCGCAATGTGGATGGCGTGGCAGTCATGACCTTCGGCATCGAAGAAGAACTGGTGCAGAAGCTGGTAGAGCGCGAGTTTCCTCTGGTCTTTGTGGATGCCGGACCGGACTTGCCCAATATCCGCGTGATCAAGGTGGACTATGCCGAGGGTATTCGCCAGGCCGTGCAGCATCTGGCCGCGCTCGGTCATCGCGATATCGCCTTCATCAGCGGTCCGCTGCGCCTGCGCTCCGCAACGGCTCGCCGCAATGCATTTCTCAAGTCCATGGAGCAGCTGGGACTGGCCGTTCCCGAAGAAGAGATCATCGAGGGCGACCACACCATGGAAGGCGGCCGTGCAGCCATGGAAAGGCTGTTGATCCAGGGAGATTTGCCCACTGCCGTCATGTGCTCCAACGATCAGACCGCCATTGGTGTTCTGCATGCTCTCTATCGCACCACCCATAAAGTTCCGCAAGAGATTTCGGTGGTTGGCTTTGATGACATTCACCTGGCGCAGTTCATTCTGCCGCCGTTAACCACGGTGCAGATGTCGTGCAAGGACTTGGCAACCGCCGCTGTCGAGGCGTTGCGTGCCGGCATCGAATCCGATCATCCTCATCGCAACAAGACCGAGTGGCAGGTTCCCACTCAACTGGTGGTGCGCCAGTCTTCAGCCTTTCCGCGTGGCACTCTGCCGGCGCTGCGAGAGAAGGAATCAGGCAAGCACTGAGGGTTTTGTAACGATTGCAGGCGTGAGCGAGAGGTTTGCGGGGTGTGCCTTGCTTGCCCGGCAAAGATGGCCATCGATACACCAGATATTCAGATGCTTTCCATACAAAAAGGAGACCGCCGCGGCGGTCTCCTTTTTTCTTGCTATGGCGTTCGCTTTTAGAACTCCAGGCGCAACGAGAGCTGCAGCACCCGAGCGCCGTTGTTTAAGTTTCCATTCGGTTCAACCGTGTAACTGGTCTGGCCGAAGGTGCTGCTGGTGATATCCTGCTGATCCAGGCCGTTGTAGGCGTTTTCCGAGGGCAAGGCGAAGTTGGGATGGTTGAAAACGTTGAAGGCGTCGGCACGGAAGCGGAGGTTGACCTTTTCCGCGTAGATGGGAAAAAGTTTGGCCAGACCCATGTCCTCATCGAAGAAGCGTGGTCCGCGCAGGCCGTTGCGCTCTCCGATCCTGAACCCGATTGGACCCTCGTACGCATTGATCGCATTGGTCTGATTGGCAAAGAGATTGACGCTGCCTCCCGGTGTCTTCTTCAGATGTGTTGCGACTGCCGATTTGGGGCCAATCAGGATGCCGGGAGCATCGTTGGAGTAACTGGCCACGAAAGCATTGGAGTTGGTTCCCCAGGCTTGTCCGGAGTGCCAGTCGGTAATGCCGCTGACGTCCCAGCCCCCGATCAGTTCATTCACCAGGGGAGAAACAGTGGCGAAGAACATCCTCTTCTTGCCGAAGGGCAACTGGTAGGTAGCGTCTCCGGTAATGTATTGCTTCACGTCGAAATCGGAGTTGGCCCAGCACTCCTGGGGGCGCACCACGTCGCATACCAGGCCGACGCCGCCGATGCCCGTATCGCCTTCGGAGTTGGCGAAGAACGAGACATTATCGAGAGAATGTGCCCAGGTGTAATTGAAGTCGAACTGCAATCCGTGCGAGAAGTTCTTTTGCAAGGTGAGCAAGAGGGCGCTGTAGCTGGACATCCCCTTGTTGCCATAGAAAGTGTTTTCAGAGAACTGCGCGGCCGATCCAACGTTGAGCGGCGCACCGGTGTCGGAGAGAAACTGTACAGTGTCTCCGAAATCGCCTCGGTATACCAGCGAACCGATGTTTGCCACCAAAAACGATGTGTAACTGCTTGAGCCGCTTGGCGCTCCGATCACATTTTCAAACCACGGCTGAGGAACAACGGTTTTTGAAGTCGCACCGGCTCTAACCTGCTGAGTAACCGATGCCATTGCTTGAGAAAGGGTTTGGCCGGATACCTTGTCGGGGAACTCCAGAACCTGGTTGGCGTCGGCTTGCGCCAGAAGTCGGCGTCCCAGACGACCGACGTAGCTGGCCTTCAGAACCATGTCCCCGCGGAGTTGGCGTTGCACTCCACCGTTGAAGGCAATGGAGTAGGGGTTCTTCAGCGTCGGGTCGATGGTCGCGTTGAAGGCTGACCCAATTTGAAGTCCATAGGGCACGCCGCCCGCTACAAACGGATAGTACGGCGGCTTTGGCGTAGCCGGCGCCGTGATGGAAACTTTCGAAATGTTGTTGTTGCTGTCCAGTCGCGGATCCGTTGCGATGGAATCGTAAGGGTCGCCGGAGATTCCTTCGGAGATCGGCAATGTCTGCTGGAAAAGATAGGAATCCGCATCCTGGATAAACTGCACCGCGTTGATGATGGTGCGGTCATAGACGATGCCCACGCCGCCGTTGAAGACGGTCTTTTTGTCAAAGCTAGGGTTGAAGGCAAAGCCCAAATGTGGGGCGAAGAGTTTGTGTTGAGGCTGATAGAGGGGCGGGCCATGGTTAGCCTTGCCGCCAAGAACGTAGGGAATCAAGGGAACCGCCGTGGCTCCTGTTTGTGAGGCATTGCTCTGCGTAATGCGGGCATTGAAGTAGTTGTCAAAGGAATAGGGCTCGGTGCTCTCCAGACCATGCGTCTCATAAGGCACGGAGAAGAGTTGATAGGTCACGCCGTAGGAGACAGTCAGACTGGGTGTTACCTTCCAATTGTCCTGGAAGTAGAGCTGAGTTTGGTAGTAGCGGTAATTGCGCTGATCGCCCGTCAGTTGTGGCAGCGCGGTGCCCGCCGCGGTGTAGTTGAAGTCTGCTGAAACTTCTCCAATGCGGGCCAGCATGTAAGTGAAGGCCTGATCGTAGTCGTAATCGGCCTCGTCCTGCAGCAACGACTGCGAAGCGGTCGCGCTGGGCGGCGCAACGTAGATGGAAGAGGGGCGCAAGCTGGGGTTGTTGACACCTTTTGTTTTGCCGCAATCGCCGGGGTTGGGACCGCATAGACTCAAAATATAGCCGCCCATGCCCAGTTCGGTGGTGTTATAGTCGGCGACATTCTTGTTGTGGGCCAGGATGTCCTTGAAGCTCCCGCCCGTCTGCAAGGTGTGGCCCTTCTTGGTCCAGGTGAAGTCGTCTCCCAGCACCGGAATGGGGACCCGGCGGGCCTGCGAGTTCGGGTTGAGGTAAAGCGACGAGGCGAGCGCGGGGCCCGTGCCATCGTCAAAGGTGAAAAAGGTGCTTCCGTCTGGATTATTGGTATTGGGGAAGCTGAGCTTTTGCACGGTCTCGCCGAGAGTGATCCGGTTGGTTTTGTTGGCGCCGATCACCCAAGTGTGGCCGACCACGAATGCGTAGGTGCGATCAATGGCTGGATCCGTGGGCGGATCGCCGGCAAACTCGTTCGGACTCTCCACGGAGTTTTGACGAACCATGGTGAATCGCGCGAAGAGTTTCATGGTGTCGGTGAGATTGTAGTCGAGACGACCGACATAATTCGTCTCGTAGGTGTTGAAGGGAGCGTTGAAGAGATAACCTCCTGAGTTGACGCCATCTCCGGTAACCGTATTGTTGGAGTGTGGGAAGCGCTTGGTGAAGCCGTTGACCCAGGTGGTGTCAAAGCCCGGAGTCATTGTTGTGGTCGGGTCAAGCGCCGCAACTTGGGCCGCACTCAGATACGCAACGTTTCCGCTGCCATTGATATAGCCGAGTTCAGTGCCGCCCGAGTAGTCGCCCCGCAACGTATCGAGCGGGACGGTTCTCTGCACGTCAAAGGAACGAATGACTCGGTTGTTGTTGTAGTCAAAAAAGAAAAACAGCTTGTTTTTGTGGATCGGTCCTCCGATATTGCCGCCAAACTGATTCTGGATTAAGTGATTGCGCGGAACGACGGGGGTTGAATTGTTGTTGAACCAACTGTTGGCCACCAGCGACGGATCGCGATGGTACTCGTTGAGGTTGCCGTGAAACTGATTGGTGCCGCTCTTGGTCACCAGTTGGAATTGGCCGCCGCTGGCTGGGCCCGTGGAGGCTTCGAGGCCGGCTACGTTGCCGTGAAATTCCTCCACTGAATCGATAGGCGCATTTCCAACGATCAGAAACCCAGTTGAGATTCCGGAGCCGGAATTGTTTTGCACTGCTCCGCCGGTGGCGAAATCGTTAACATCCAGCCCATCTACCGTTACGTTGTTTTGATCGACGCGCGCACCGGTCACCGAGGCCGTGTCGGTGACACCGGGCTGCAGCGTGAAGAGCGCAATGGGATTGTCTCTTTGCTGCACGGGAAGGTTGTTGAGCTGCTCGACGTCAAAGGTGCTGCCCACGGTTGCATCTGTGGTATCGATAGTGACTTCGGAACTCGCGGCGGTCACTACGGCCGTTTCTGCTTGTGCGCCAACCTTAAGCGAAGCATTTTGGGTGCGCACTGTAGCCACTGTCAGGTAGATACTCGTTACTTGCAGCGGAGCGAATCCAGGAGCTGTAAATACCGCCTCATAACCCTGACCGGGCGGGATTTCGGAGAAGCGATAGAAGCCGATGGCGTTGGTGTTTGCGCTGAACTTCAACCCTCTGGCGGTGTTTTTAAGGATAACCGCGGCATTGGGCACGGCGGCGCCTGACTGGTCGGTGACGACGCCGGTCATGCCGGAGACGGTTTGACTATGCGCTGCTCCCTGCAGCGACACGGTCGCGAGGATGGTCACAAGGATCACCCAAAGGGGTGGCATTGCTGCCTGAAACCGGGTAAATCGCATAGTCTCCTCCAGAATCGATAAAATGACGAAACTCGGATGAGGACAAATTGACTAGCTGGCTTTCAGGGTTGCGGGCTTGCCTCGATCTATCAATTGGGGGAAGGGGAACTCCATCCCAAGAAAGCAAGGCGCTGACCTATCCGAAAATACAAGCAAATCAATTGCCAATTCGCATTGCTCGTTCGATTATTTTGTAAACAGCCGAAAAATACATGGATTCGAGCAGTATTTTGACTGCAAACGATTCTTTGGCATATGAAATAACGGATAAGTTCTACAAAATATGGAATCTGGAGACGGACAGCAGGCTCAGTGTCGGGAATTCAACTGTGCTCTGAAAATGGCTTCTTGACTGGGCTGTTCTTTGTAGCGCCAGGATTCCTCCCTTTTTGTAAGCGATAGTAAGCTCCAGGGCATTCGCATGAAGAATGGGCGGTCCCTCGCCCCCCTTTCCCAAGGAATGCGCCTCCGTGAAACGGCAGACCACGAACATGAGCCCACGCAAATTGCCGATCATTTTCTCTCCTCGGAGCACAATGCAATCAGGGGCGTTCCTCGCACTTGGGTGGAGTGAGCTCATCCAATCTTTCTTCTCGGATGCCGACCCCCTACCCCCCTATAAAATATCTATCTAGCTGAAATTAAACGGTAGAGCAGTTAAAACGCCTTCATTGAGGAAACCTCTCTCTCAGAGAGCGATCTTCGCCTGTTCTTGATGCGCTTGCCCTGTTTTAACTTCCTCCACGTCGGGCAAGAAGAGTTGGAAGACGGTCCCTGAAGGCTCTGGCTGTCCTTGCGGGCGACTGCGCAGGTGAACCAGGCCATTGTGCTTGGTGATAATCCCCTGCGAAACCCACAAGCCGAGCCCCGTTCCGGTCACTTCCTTGGTGGTGAAAAAGGCTTCAAAGACGCGATGGCGCACTTCTGCATCCATGCCTGAACCGGTATCAGCCACAGTAAAGCGAATTCCAGTTTGGTCGGTGTGACTCCAGTTGCGGGAACGACGTGCGCGTACGATCAGACGGCCGCCGGGCTCGCTGGCGTCCAGAGCATTGCCGACCAGATTCGCAAAGACCTGGCGGATCTCGCCTGAAAAACAGAACAGATCGAGGGAGGGATCGAATTCCTTCGTTAGATGCAACCCCAGAGCATTCAAGCGCCCCTGGTAGAGGCCGATCACGGCATTGAGCAGTTCAGCCATGTTGGCTCGCGCGGGCGAGGTGGGCTGGCGATAAAAGCGCAACGTCTGCTGGGTGATTTCGGCGATTCGCTGGGCTTCATACTCGGCCATCTCGACATATTTGAGGGCCGGTTCATCGAGGGTGCTGAAGTTGCGCAGCAGAAAGAGCAGGTTGGTGATGGCCTCCAGCGGGTTGTTGATCTCGTGCGCCACGGAAGCAGCGAGACGACCTGTGGCAGCCAGCTTCTCCGTCTTGCGCAGTGCATCTTCGGCGCGTTTGCGCTCGCTGGCATCGAGCACAATCATCCCGACCCAGCGCACCTGACGCGAACTGGCGCGTACCGGATAGGCGCTCAAGAGCCACGTCCAGGGCCGCTGGGGCTTGCCGCTTTGGCCACTGATCTCTATGTTGTTGACGGCCGCCTCGTCGGCGAGAACGCGCACTATGGCGTCTTCCAGTTGTTGCGCAACGGGCTGGGGCAGAAGTTCCGGCAGAGTACGGCCCAAATGGCGGCTGAGAGCGATGCCGGTCATGCTGGCAAAGATCTGGTTGACGCGCACCAGACGGCAGCGCTGATCAAAAAAGGCCAGTCCGATAGGCGCGTTGGCCAGCATCGAGTCCAGCAGTGAGAGCGTGTCGTTGAGTCCGTCACGCTGTTCTACGATGGAAGCCACCATGCGATTGAAAGCCTCAATCAAATCGCCCAGCTCGTTGCGCACAGTTACCGGCAGGGGGAAGTCGCTGCTCTCCTCCGGCTGACGCATCAGGGCGCGAGTGCCGCGGTGCAAGGTGGCCAGAGGGCCAGAGATGGACTTGGACATCATCAGCACCAACAGCGCCGAGGCGGCCAGCCAGACGATGCCGAACAGCACCGTACTGCCCAAGATGAAGGAAAGCTGCTCATGTTCCCAATCGCGGTTGGTCTCAACCCAGGCAAAGCCGCGCAGATCGGCGCCGGTGTAGATGGGCATGACCGCTTCCCATTGGTCGTTGCCATAGTGAAAGACCTGCGGATGGTCGCTCGGGACCAGCGAAATCTGAGCGCGCTCGGCGGGGTCCAGCCGGAGCAACCCCGGATCGCCCTGACTCACGAAGAGCACATCGCCGACCGGATCGGTGACCTTGGCCAGAGCCACACTGGGGTCTTCGCCCATCATCTTGACCGACATGCCAACCCAGCTGGGTTGCTGGCGCAGCAGCGCCTCGCGGGCTTGCACCGCCATGGAGTTTGCCTGATGGTCCAGCCGTTGTTGCACGCGACTATGAATACCCTGCGTCTGTTGCCGAATCAGAATCGCTGCAAACAGGCCCAGTGAAAGCACCTCCAGCATCATCAGGCCTATCAGCAACTGCCATCGAATCGTCCGTGGCCACCAGAGCAAGCGAATATCCTCCATCTATTTAGGCCTTCAGTCTATAAGAGTTCGCGGATTTGTCGCCTATTTTTTGGAGAGCCCCCGAGCAATCAACAGTCCGTGCAAGCGACCGTTTTCGATGAAGATCTCGTTGGTGCGCGCTCCGGCCACGATGACTCCCGCAAGATAAATGCCGGCAACATTGCTTTCCAGCGTCTCCGGATCGCAGACGGGCCGCCGGTCAGGACCTTCGAAGCGCACTCCCATCGCCTCCAGAAACTCGAAGTCGGGGTGGTAGCCGGTCAGGGCAAAGACAAAATCGTTGCCCAGCGTCACCAGGCCCTCCACCGTCTGCAAGGTGGCGGAATCGGCATCAATTTGGACAACCTGAGTGTTGAAATAGGCCTTTATTTCGCTGTTTTTGATGCGATTTTCGATGTCCGGCTTGATCCAGTACTTCACATGGCTATGCAGGCCTTCACCGCGATGCACCAGCGTGACCCGCGCTCCGCTCCGCCATAGCTCCAGCGCCGCGATAGCCGCAGAGTTCTTGCCGCCAATCACCAATACATCCTGCTCAAAATAAGGATGGGAATCGAAGTAGTAGTGGTGCACCTTGGCCAGCTCTTCACCGGGGATCCCCAAATAGTTGGGCAGATCGTAGTAGCCGGTGGCGATAGCCAGCTTGCGCGTCTTCAACGCAGCCGTACGGCCGTAGCGATCGACGGTATGAACGGTGAAGTTGCCGTCTGCACCGGTGACCCGCTCCACACGGTGATATTGGCGCACGTCGAGCTTGTAATGGGCGGCGACAAGGCGGTAGTACTGAAGCGCCTCGTTGCGGGTCGGCTTGGGATTGGGGCTGGGGAAGGGAATATCGCCAATCTCCAGCAGCTCCGGGGTGGTAAAGAAGGTCATATGCGCCGGGTAATGAAAAAGCGAGTTGCAGACGCAGCCCTTGTCGACGATCACCGCCCGCAGACCGGCCTTCTGGGCCTCGATGGCGCAGGCCAGCCCGGTGGGCCCGGCGCCCACCACCAGCAGATCAATAACCTCATTCTCTTCAGCCATAAGAGGGGAATCGCTCATGGTTTCAGAATATTCCAGCAACGGGGCGGAGCGGAAATCTTTGCGGTGCCGGGAAAATGGTTCGGAGGTAGAATGGTGGACAGTAAAGGTGGAAAGGTGGATCGGAGTGGCAATTAACATCAAAAATGTGGAGGTTGAGAGGTATATTCGTGAACTTGCGACGCTGCGAGGGGTAAACCTTGTGACCGCAGTGACCGAGGCAGTGGAACACGCCATCCATAGAGAGAAAGAAAGTCAACGCAGGAAGAAGCTCATGGCGGACTGGCTCATGAAGATCAGCCGCGAGACTGGGCCGATGATGAATGACGGCAAGACTTCCAAGGAGCTGATGGATGAACTGTACGATCCAGAAACCGGACTGCCGATATGATCGTCGATACCTCAGCCATAATCGCAATTCTCAAGAATGAGCCTGAGGCGCAAGCTTTTTCCTGGGCGATAGAGGCGGCAAAAGTCGTGCGCATCTCTGCTGCTTCCTCTCTAGAGTCGCGGATCGTTGTGGGCCGGTACAAAGATCCAATATTAACCGCACGGTTGGAAGAAATCCTTGAAAACCCTGGACTTCTGATCGAGCCGGTAACCGCAGAGCAGGCAAAGGTCGCATGGGAAGCCTATCGCGACTACGGCAAAGGAAGCGGTCACCCAGCTAACCTCAACTTCGGCGACTGCTTCAGCTACGCCCTGGCTCGCGCCAAGCGGGAGCCGATTCTCTACAAAGGTGACGACTTTGGGCATACGGACCTGCGCTCGGCAATAGAGAGCTAACTGCGCTTCTATCCTGCCAAAGTGTGCCCGCATCCTTTACCCTATAGGCGTTTGCACTTCGAGGAGCTTCCCCATGGCCGTGATCAAGCAGGAAGATTTTGTCGCCAGTGTTGCGGGCGCGTTGCAATACATCAGCTACTACCATCCGGTGGACTTCATCGACAGTCTGACCAAAGCTTACGAGCGGGAGCAGTCGCCGGCCGCCCGCGACGCCATCGCCCAGATCCTCATCAACAGCCGCATGTGCGCCGAGGGCCACCGGCCCATCTGTCAGGACACCGGCATCGTCACGGCCTTCGTCAAGGTGGGAATGGATGCTCGCTTCGAATCCGGCAGTCCCACGCTGCAAGAGATGGCGGATGCTGGGGTCCGTCGCGCCTATCTCGATCCAGACAACAAGCTGCGCGCGTCGATTTTGGCCGATCCGGCGGGCAAGCGGACCAACACCAGGGACAACACTCCGGCGGTGGTCAGCGTTGAGCTGGTCAAGGGCGATACCGTCGAGGTGACGGTGGCGGCCAAGGGCGGCGGCTCGGAGGCCAAAGCCAAGTTCGCCATGCTCAATCCCTCCGACTCCATTGTTGATTGGGTGCTGAAGACGGTGCCGACGATGGGTGCGGGATGGTGTCCGCCAGGAATGCTGGGCATCGGTATCGGAGGCACGGCTGAGAAAGCCATGCTGCTGGCCAAGGAATCGCTGATGGACCCCATCGATATTCAGGAGTTGCAAGCACGCGGTCCGGCCAATCGCGCCGAGGAACTGCGCGTCGAGCTTTACGACAAGGTGAATCGCCTGGGAATCGGCGCTCAGGGACTGGGCGGGCTGACCACAGTGCTCGACGTGAAGGTGCGTGACTTTCCTACCCACGCCGCCAATCTGCCCGTGGCGATGATTCCCAACTGCGCTGCCACCCGCCATGCGCACTTTGTTTTGGATGGCTCGGGACCGGTCTTTCTTGATCCCCCCAGCCTGGACTCCTGGCCGAAGCTTGCCTACGATGTTTCGACTGCGCGCCGGGTCAATCTGGACACGGTAACCCGCGAAGAAGTTGCAGCGTGGAAGCCCGGCGAAGTGATTCTGCTCACCGGCAAGCTGCTGACCGGCCGCGACGCCGCGCATCAGCGTTTGACCGAGATGCTGGATCGGGGTGAGCCGTTGCCGGTGGACTTCCGCAACCGTTTCATCTACTACGTTGGCCCGGTGGATCCGGTGCGCGACGAGGTAGTTGGCCCGGCCGGACCCACCACGGCAACGCGCATGGACAAGTTTACCCGCCAGATGCTGGCCGAGACCGGCCTTCTCGGTATGGTGGGCAAGGCGGAGCGCGGTCCAGTGGCAATCGAGGCGATCAAGGAGTTCGGCTCGGTTTACCTGATGGCGGTGGGCGGCGCGGCCTACCTGGTGGCCAAGGCCATTCGCGGCTCTCGTGTGCTGGCCTTCCCGGATCTGGGCATGGAGGCCATCTACGAGTTCGACGTCGTCGACATGCCGGTGACCGTAGCCGTCGATTCCCAGGGAACCAGCGTCCACCTGACCGGTCCCGCCGAGTGGCAGCAGAGGATCGCGGGAATTAAACCAGCTTCTAGCCATTAGCTTCAAGGTGTTTTGGGGATTACGAAATGCTGCAAGAAAAAGACCTTGGGCGCAATCAGATAGCTGATTGTGCACAAGGTCTTTTCTTCTTAACCAGCCGCAAGCTGAAAGCTAAAAGCTAGCAGCTAGAAGCTGTACTTACTGCTTTCTGAACCGCACCACCACGCCCGCGGTAAAGCCCAGGCTGTTTTGCATGGTCGAACCAAAACCAGTGGCAAAGTACTCGGGGGCGACGCGGATGGCGACGTTGGGAGAGATGTTGTACTCGCCCAGGACGCTGGCGCTGGCGGCGTAGGTGTAGCCGTCCTTGTAGAGGCCCAGGTAGGTGGAGAGGTTCTGATTGGCGCTGGTGGAGCCAGAGAAGTCACCGTAGGCAAAACCTGCCATTACCCGGCCCGCAATGGAGTACTTGGGCTGGAGATAAAAGCGGTAATTGGGGCCGACCAGCGCTGAATATTGGCTGATCTGCGGCTTGCTGATTCCCTGATTTGCGACCAGGGGTTCGATGAAGGCTGCGCCGTAGCTGCCCCGACCGTCCAGAGTTACGCCCAGACGCTCGTTGTAGTAGCGGGTAAAGCCGGCATTCCAGTCCTTTTCGTTGACGCGCTGCAAGGTGTTGCCGGGCGTGAAACGCAGGTATCCAGAGCCCGCATAGACCTCATAAAGATGGGTATAGGTGTCGTGAATGGCGTTGGCGCGGCGCAGATCCCGACGGGCCCGAATGCGCGCCTGTACACTCAGTTGCGACGGGGTCTTGCCCGCTTGCGGGGCTTCGGGTGCGTTGCTGCTCGAGCTTTGCGCCTGCAGGGCGCTGAGGGCTGGCAGGGCCAGCGCCAACAAAAGGGCGATACGGCGAAATGAAGACATCGGTCTTGGATTTCCTCCACGGGAATATGGAAGCCCGCCCCAAGGCAGCGCTCCCCCCTTAGGTATTAAACCATTTGCAGCAGCCTTGTGGGCAGATGCAAGGCGTATTGCGATCATTGTCGGGTGTTTTCCTCTCGGACCGGCACTTTGGACAGGCTAAAAATGCAGGCGAGAAGTGCCTTTTTCGAAATGACCGAGAACAATTGTGTCAACCTGATCAAGCAGGGAACGGGAAATACCCTGCAAGTGCTGTGCTGAAGGCCAAAAATGCACTAGGATGAAGGGCACGGAGGCTTATCCAGGATGGCTCGCATCTTTTTGGGAGTGGTGGTCGGTATCTTGCTGGTGCCAATCGTGGTGCTGGGGTGGTTCTGGTTTGGCAGCGTTCCGGTGGCGGTGGGCGATAAGCCTCTGCCTCATGAGCGTTCGATCACGCATATTCCGCTGCATGCGCGCATCGACCGGGAGATGCTCAAAAAAGCTCCCATCCTGGTGGACGAGGACGATCTGATTGCTGGAGCGCATGTCTACCGTGAACAGTGTTCCACCTGCCATGGCTACCATAGCAAGCCCTCTGCCATCGGGACGCACATGTATCCATCAGCGCCGCCGCTGTGGGAGAAGCATGGCAATAGCGATACGGTGGGCGTCAGCGACGATGCTCCGGGCGAGACCTATTGGAAGGTAGCCAACGGTATACGCCTGACCGGCATGCCCGCCTACAAGGGAGTGCTGAACGATACCGAGATCTGGCAAGTGAGTTTATTGCTGGCCAACGCCGACAAGCCGCTCCCGCCTGCCGTTCTGGAGCTGCTGCGCGGCAACCCCACCCCCGCGATCACCAACGCCGCGGTGAGCGCCGCCGTGGTCAACACCACGCCAGGGAAAAAGAAGTAAGCTGCCACTTTGCCGGGGAGTTGGTAGAATCGAATCCATGACGCTGACCCGCCAACAGGCTCTTGATTGTTTCCACTCCTCCGACCTGATCGGCCTGGGCATGGAGGCCGACGCCGTGCGTCGCCGCCTGCACCCGGAGGGCGTAGTCACCTATATCATCGATCGCAACATCAACTACACCAACTTCTGCACCGAGTACTGCACCTTCTGCGCCTTCTACCGGCCACTCGCCGGACCGCGTTCGGAAGAGGGCTATATTCTGGAGTTCGAAACGATCTATCAGAAGATCGCTGAGACGGTGGAGATGGGCGGCACCGGTGTCTTGATGCAGGGCGGCATCCATCCTGAGCTGAAGATCGAGTGGTTTGAAGGACTCTTTCGCGGCATCAAACAGCGCTTCCCACAGATCTGGCTGCACTGCCTGACCTCTTCGGAGATTCTGGCCATTGCTCGCTACTCCGAAATCAGTCTGCACGACACACTGGTGCGCTTGCGCGATGCCGGCATGGACTCCATCCCCGGCGGTGGTGCGGAGATTCTGGATGACGAGGTGCGCCATCGCATCGCCCGCATCAAGTGCAATACCGAAGATTGGCTCAGCGTGCACCGCGCAGCTCACAAACTGGGCATGAGAACCACCGCCACCATGATGTTTGGTGTGGGCGAGACCTTCGAGCAGAGAATCAATCACTTTGAAGTAGTTCGCCAACTGCAAGAAGAGACCGGCGGATTTACTGCCTTCATCCCCTGGAGCTTTCAGCCAAAAAACACCGCCCTCGGCGGCCGCGGCTGGGAGGAAGCGACCTCGGTCGAGTACCTGAAGACACTGGCTGTCTCGCGCCTCTATCTCGATAACATCGAGAACGTGCAAGCAAGCTGGGTGACGCAAGGCCTGAAGGTTCTGCAACTAGGTCTGCACTTCGGCGGCAACGATGTTGGCTCGGTGATGCTGGAAGAGAATGTGGTGAAAGCCGCGGGCACCTCGAACTGCACGACGGAAGAAGAGCTTCGTCGCATCATTAGGGATGCGGGGTTCAAGCCGGTGCAGAGGGATACGCTGTATCGGACGATGTTTCTGAGCTAGTTTTTGCGGCGTAGAGCGAGGCACTACGCGATGAGTCTTTCCATTGAATTCGCGCATCCCACAAAATCCCGCATGTTGCGAAAGGAGATTATTCTCTGGTGGGAATGAAGGCGCATTACCTATAACTTGCTTGTTGGGTTGGTTGGAATTCTGTCTTTGATCCTTGTCGTTGTAGCAGGATCTGCGGCCGTAATGCCAGGACAAGACTTCGAAGAGCCCATGGGGTTGGTTATTTTTCCGATCCTGTTTGGAGTCATCGCTAATCTTTGTTACACCGCAGGTTGGATCTTCGACATCGTTTTCTATTCAGGCCAACCCAATCGTCTTCGTTATCGCATTGGTCTCGTCTCTTCGATAGTGCTGGCTTCACTGCCGGGCTTTTGGGCTGTAGCAGCCTGGCTCTGGGCTCTCTATGCAGGCAAGAAGCTCAACTGAGCTTTGTCGTGGCTAACTCCTCTTTATCCGAGCGCGTACGGAAATCAGGGGTAAGATGTTGTCGTGTACGAATGGGACGAGAAAAGCGCGCAGCCAACCTAGAAAAGCACGGTTACGATTTTGCTGATGCGGATCTGGTGTACGACAATCCCGCGAAGTTTACGATACCTTCGGCGCGTTCAGGGGAATCTCGCCTGCAAGACGTTGCCATGATGAAGGTGAACGGTCTTATTCTCACCCTTGTTTACGTGGTTCGGGGATACAATATACGCATCATTTCGTTTCGCAAGGCTTCCAGAAGGGAGCGGCGCGCCTATGACAATTTCAGGCTTCACAAGCAAGACAGATTTGGACCGAGTTAAGCGTGAATACGACTCCGACGCTCCCATTCCTTACGACCCCAACGATCCCGACGACGGCCCCTACGATCCCAACGACGACGAGGCGGTGGAAGCGTTCTTTGCCCAAGCGACTATCTGGAGGGGTTGGCCAAACCCAGTGTTGATCCAAAAGGACGGCGTACCCGTGGTTCCCGGCATAGCCGATCCCGACTATGCCATTGGCCGCGATGACCGCGAGCCGGAAGCCAAGGCCTCGTAAGTTCTTTTCTTACTCGGCCGATTCTTCTACAGAATCCTGGATGTGCCCCATCTTCTCGTGCTTGGTGCGCAGGTAGCGCTCGAAGGTTTCGTGTGGCTCGACTTCGGCGGAGACGCGCTCAACCACCTCGATGCCGGCGGTTTCCAGTGCGGCAACTTTTTCCGGATTGTTGGTGATCAGCCGGACGCGGTCGACGCCCATCAGCTTGAGCACCTTGCCGGGCAATTCGTAGGCGCGGCAGTCGGCGGCAAAGCCAAGTTCTTCGTTGGCCTCGACCGTGTCCATGCCCTGATCCTGCAACTCGTAGGCCTTCAGCTTGGCCATCAGGCCGATGCCGCGACCCTCCTGCTGCTCGTAAAGCAGAATGCCTGCACCCTCAGCAGCGATGCGGCGCATGGCGAGCTCCAACTGGAGCTGGCAGTCGCAACGCCGCGAGCCAAAGACATCGCCGGTCAGGCACTGTGAGTGAATGCGCACTACCGGTGGCGTGGTGTGGATGTCGCCCATGACGACAGCAACCAGTCCTTCGACCTCGCCGTCCTTGCCGCAGGGCTGCTCTTCGGCAATACCCTCGAATCCCAGAATACGGAAGGCTCCCCAGCGGGTAGGAAAGTCCGCCTCGGCCACCTTCTTGACGCTTGCAAATCCCATGGAACCATTTTACAGGGACTGAGGGACTGAGGAGCCGAGGGAACAGAGAACAGGGAACAGGGAACAGGGAACAGAGAGCGTCGCACTGATCACTGTCCACTGTTATCTTTTATTCGTGGCAGACAACAAGCTGATTCTCATTACGCTGCTGGTGAAGCTGGGCGTGGCTGCGGCTGTGGCCAGCGCGCTGGCGCGGTCGCGCACCTTCCAGCGGCTGCTCTTTGCCGAGCAGCGGCAACACCGCCAGACGGCGACGATGCTGGCATTTTTTCTGATTCCTCTGACCTTGGGAGTAATGGTTAGGATCGCGGTACCCAACTTTCTGGCCGCCGACATCTCCTTTGAGACAGTGATTCTGTTGGGGTTACTGGTTGGACCAGGGTGGGCGATGCTGGGTGGAGTAGTGCTGTCACTGCCGGCTGTCTATCACCATGAGTTTTTGACCCTACCATTCAATGCCGCGCTGGGATTGGCTGCCGGAACACTAGGCCGATTTGTCGAGATCGAGGAGATCTGGTCGTTTTCCCCGCTCATCGATCTCAGCCTCTATCGCTGGGTGCGCCGCAATTTGCGCCAACCGCGTATTGATCGCCAGATCCTGATGCTTTTTCTGATCGCGGCCATGGAGATCCTGCGCGAATGGATTGCGCGGCTGTATCCGCGGCAGCTCTTTGCGCTGACCACTAATGTGTGGGGTTTTCAGGTGTTGGTTTGGCTCTGCGCGCCCATGGTGGTGGGTATCGCCCTCAAAGTGTGGAACGCACTGCGCATCGAGCTCAAGCTGGAAGAGCAGAAGCGGCTGTTGCTTGAAGCTCGCCTCGATGCCTTGCAGCGGCAGATCAATCCGCACTTCCTCTTCAACACCCTCAACTCCATCGCCTCGCTGGTGCGCATGAAGCCGGAACTGGCCAGGGAGATGACCGTCAAGCTGGCCAACATCCTGAGAGCCCTGCTCAAGGACCACGACACCTTTGTGCCACTACGTGAGGAACTGAGTTTTACCGACGATTATCTGGATATCGAAGTCGTCCGCTTTGGCGCCATGCTGAAGGTGGTCAAGGAGATCGACCCGCGCACGCTGGAGGTGCTGGTGCCCAGCATCCTGTTGCAGCCGCTGATCGAGAACGGCATCAAGCACGGTCTCGAACCGCGCATCAAGGGCGGTACGATTACTCTGAGCAGTCAACTGCAGGGTGACCGGGTGCGCATCGAAGTCGCCGACGACGGCGTGGGCATGGGCAACAAACCAGCCTCCGCATTGCGGCGTAACGGCGCAGGCATCGGCATGAAAAATGTGCAGGAGCGCCTCGATGTGCTCTATGGTAGCCAGGCGAACTTCGAGATCCAGAGCAGCCCTGGGCGGGGAACGAAAGTGGTCATTGAAATCCCTGCCGGCTTGGATCACGTGGTTTAACACCCTGCTGGTTCCTGGAAAGGTCTATGTGTAGCAGTGTATTCGCTGTATCCTTGAAATCATGGTGCGTTACACAGTGTTGGCGTCGGGGTCCAAGGGCAATAGTACGGTTGTCTCGGGCGGACGGACGCGCATTCTGGTGGATTGCGGGCTGAGCTGCCGGGAGATCTTCCGGCGCATGAAACTGGCCGGCGAGGAGCCGGAGACGCTCAATGCCATCCTCATCACCCATGAGCACGCAGATCACGTCAACGGTGTCGCCGTCACTGCACGCAAGCTGGGCATTCCGGTCTACTTCACCGAGGGTACGCACCGCGCCTGGATGCGCTGGCTGAATCCGCGCAAGCAGATGACCTACGCTCAGTGGATGGAGATGGCTCGTAAGCAGGCCGCCGCGCGTCAGGCTGAGGCCGATGCCTCCGAAGGCGAGGCGGATGAGTCCGATTTGGTCGAGGAGACGCCGCCTGCACCCATCTCTCCTGAAATGGCCAGAATCGCTGCCGAGGAAGCGCAGCTGGAAGCCACAGAGAATTCAAACGAGACTGCGGAGCCAGTGAAGAAAGACCCTACGTGGCTGCCGGGAGTCGAGTATTTTCAGGCAGGTGAGCCCTTTAGTATTGGCGACATTGCCGTCAGCCCCTTTACCATCCCTCACGATGCCGCCGACCCGACGGGCTTTGTCTTCAAGACGGAGGGGGTTCGGATGGCCTACGCGACCGATCTTGGCTATATGCCGCCCAACGTGAAGGCACAGTTGAAGGGCGTGGATCTGCTGATGCTGGAGTCCAATCACGATCTGGAGATGTTGAAGGACGGTCCTTATCCTTGGGCGGTCAAGCAGCGGGTGCTTTCCCGTGTAGGACATTTGTCCAACGACGCGGCATCCAGCTTTCTGGAGGATGATTACGACGGTCAGGCGGCCTATGTGATCCTGGCGCACCTCTCGGAGAGCAATAATCTGCCCGATCTGGCTCGAGCCGCTGCGGAGCGGGCGTTGCAAGGCAGGGCACAACTGCTGGCCAACCATCTGCTGCTGGCCTCGCAGCAGGAGCCGCTTTCTTCTATTTACTTCTGAATAAAGTCGGTTATAATGGTAAGACACGGGCATCACTCTGTACCAGGTTAGGTTGGCAAGGGGAACGCCGGGACATTGGGTCGTGGCGCGGCAGAGCGGAAATAGACGTAACCGATTGATTCGGAAGTGCGTCTAACCGATGTGCCTTCCTATTGCCACGTGGGCCGCGCTAATTTTCGCGGATGAACACATCCTTTGCAAAGTGAGTCTTTTCGTATATGGCTAGAACAATTTGTACAGACAGAGTCGTAGGCGCCATCCTGGCAAGTTGGCGATATGACATCTCAGGAATCTACCCGGAGATGCGCAAAGACTACGAGCAGCATTTCGCCGAGTGTCCCCATTGCAGCGCGCGGCAGAAGTTTCACCGCGGACTGGATGTCTCGCTGGTGGTGCTGACCTCGTTGTCGGTTTTCTTCTCCCTGTTTGCGTTGGCCGTGCTCAAGCACATCAAGCCGCTGGAGCATGTGGCCTTCAATATCTTCGGCCTGGACATCTCCGACATGTATCACATGCTGGTCTCGGCCGCAGTTGCCGGAGTTTGCTTCTCAGTCATTGCCTTCGCGCTAGTGCTGATGGCCACACCCGCCCCGGCTTACCTGGGTGGAATTGCCGTCGAACGCGCTCGCCTGATCGAAGAACGCATTCCCGCACTCATCAAGTCGCTGCGTCCCCGGTAGATTTACCTCGGCGCAACAGGCCTTCGGGCCTCCCTCTACGGGAGGCCCCTGCTTTTTGGGGCGCAATTAAGCTGAAGATGTTTTGGCTGCGCAAAATAGCACCTGGTGCTACACTCTGAGCAGATCCGGTCAGATGATGGAGCGGGTTTTCAAGACGGCCTGGTTCGCAAGGGCGGCAAAGAAGGCGAAAATTGCCGATCAGGAGCTTTGCCGTGCAATTCGTCAGGTCATGCTGGGGCAGGCCGACGATCTGGGTGGCGGTGTCTTCAAGAAGCGCCTGGACAAGAATCGCTCACGATCCATTATCCTGGCCAAAGGCGGCAGGTATTGGGTGTACGCCTACTTGTTTGCGAAAAAGGACAGACCCAATATCGGGCACAGCGAGTTGGTCGAATTTCGAGCTGTTGCCGATCTTTACTCACATAAGACAGATGTGGAGATCGCGATGGAAATTCAGAGGCGCGAACTCGTGGAGATTTGCCATGACGAGCAAGAGCAAGTTCAAGAGCGATGCTTTTGAGGCTATTCATAGCTGTGTTTCGGGCATGTACCGGGCAGGAACCATCGACAAGGAGACAATGCGCCGCTTCGATACGTCGTGCCTGATAGCTCCTACTCCCATCGAGCCCGGTCAGATCAAGCAGATTCGCGAGAGCCAGAACGTCAGCCAGCCGGTCTTTGCGCGCTATCTGAATACCAGTGAATCCACTGTTGAGAAGTGGGAAAGCGGCGCTAAACGGCCCAGCGGCATGGCCCTCAAACTCCTCAACGTGGTGCAAAAGCATGGGATAAAAGTGTTGGCATAGATTTTATTTTCTCTTCATAGCTACAAAAGAGCCCCATCCTTGACGCAATGAGCGCGTCCGGGATGGGGCTCTTCTATTCGAGTCAATCCAGCGAACAAAGAGAAAACTACTTGATCAGCGGGATGCGCATGTCGCGGCCGGTCATGTCGCCGGGCAGGGTGAGGTTGAGGTTGGTCAGAATCGTCGGAGCAATGTCGCGCAGAGATCCATCGGTGCGCAGACGGAAGTTTTTAGCTTCTTCGGCGACGTAGATGAAGGGTACCGGGTTGGTGGTGTGCGCGGTGTGCGGTGCGCCGGTGATGGGGTCGACCATGGTCTCACAGTTACCGTGATCGGCGGTGACCAGCCAGATGGCGTTGCGCTGTTTGACAGCTTCGTAGATGCGGGCGAGCTGGCGGTCGACGGCCTCTACAGCCAGAATCGCCGCCGAGAGCACGCCGGTGTGGCCCACCATGTCGGGATTGGCGAAGTTCGAGATCACTACATCAAAGGCGGTGTCGAGGATGGCCTTTTCGATGCTGTCGCCGACAGCTACCGAACTCATCTCCGGCTGCAGGTCGTAGGTGGCAACTTTGGGCGAGGGAGTCAGGATGCGCTCTTCGCCAGCGAAGGGCTTTTCGGTTCCGCCGTTGAAGAAGAAGGTCACGTGGGCGAACTTCTCGGTCTCGGCGGTGCGCAGGTTGCGCAGATTGGCGTCGGCCAACTGGTTGGCCAACAGGTGTTCCATCGACTGCGGCGGGCTGACGATGGGCAGTTCGAACTTCTCGTCGTACTGCGTCATGCAGGTGTAGTGAAGGTTCTTGGGCAGTTCGGAACGGGGGATGATCTCGTCGAGAGCCTCCCAGCCGTCCAGATTGCGGCCACCTTCGGTGTTGATGCCGCTCTCGCGACAGAGCACACGGGTGACCTGGCGGGCGCGGTCGGCGCGGTAGTTGAAATTGAGCACCGCGTCCTCGCTGCGGATCAGGCCAACGGGCTGCTGCTTGTCGTCGACGATCACCGTAGGCAGCACGAATTCATCCTGCACGCCGCCGTTGTAGCTGGCGCGGATGGCCTCGACGGCACTGGTGTTGATGCCGCCCTCTGCCTTGCCGTGGACCATGGCGTCAAAGGCCTTGCGCTGGCGCTCCCAGCGCTTGTCGCGGTCCATGGCATAGTAGCGGCCACTCACAGAGGCGATCTTGCCGACGCCGTATTCGCGCATCTTCTGTTCCAGCTTGGCGGTGTAGTCGAGGCCGGAGTTGGGAGGGGTGTCGCGGCCGTCCAGATAGACGTGGACGAAGACGCGCTCCAGGCCGAACTCCCTGGCGGCGCGAAGGAGGGCGTAGAGGTGCTCCTCGTGGCTGTGGACGCCGCCGTCGCTGACCAGGCCCAGCAGGTGCAGGGCGCGGCCGTTCTTGCTGGCGTACGCGAAGCTGGCGGCAATCTGCGGATTGTCCTTGAGGGTGTTCTCAGCCACCATGACGTCGATGCGGGTGATGTCCATCTGCACCACGCGGCCCGCGCCGATGTTCAGGTGACCCACTTCGCTGTTGCCCATCTGGCCAGTCGGCAGGCCGACGAACTTTTCTGAGGCCTGGATCAGCGTGTTGGGGTACTCGCGCATCAACAAGTCGTAAGTCGGCTTTTTGGCCAGAGCAATGGCATTGTTCGCGGTTTCAGGACGGTATCCCCACCCATCAAGGATGGTCAGAACGACAGGACGCTTGGCAGCCATAAGAATGAACACCTCAAATTTGTGTCGGACGTATCACTATAAGAATACCTCTTGGAGCCATCGTTGTGGGCGCCTGTACAGCGTTCATCCAGGGCAAACGTCTTAAGAAAAGGCGAAGATCGCTCCCTGAGAGAGGGGTTTCCTCAATGAAGGAGTTTTAGCCTCCCAACCGTTTAATTTCAGTTAGATAAATATTTTATAGGGGGGAGGGGGCAGGCATCCGAGAAGAAAGATTGGTTGTGCTTACTCCGCCCAAGTGCTGGGAACGCCCCTTATTGCATTGTGCGCCGAGGAGGGAAAATAACCGGCAATTTGCGCGGTGAAAATCTTCGTGGTCTCCAAAAATCGGGCACTGACTTCCCTCGGCCGTTTGTAGAGATCTTCGAGCAGAAGGCAGGAAAAACTACTGCGCAACCATCGGACTACCGTTGCGTGTTGCGGAGATTTCTGCATGCGTCTGGTCTGCGGCGACGCGGCGATGAGGATAGACTTGCGGGTCGCCAAAGCAAACGTCGGCGGAGAATCCAGCCACGCCCAGCGCCTTCCACAGATGCGGCAGGAAGGCATCGTCGCCAAACCAGCACAACTCGCGCTCCGGCGTTCCATCGTTCAGGATGTAGGTGACCGTAGCAGTTGTGATGGGTGCTTCGGCGCGGATTGCGGGTTCGAAAAGCCTGGAGTGAAAGCGTAGCAGGGAACTGCCGTCGGTGCTTGTGCCTTCAGGAAAGAAGAGCACCGGGACGTTCAGACTGAGTCGCTCGGCGATCATCGCGGAGACCTTTTGCGCACTGGCCAGGCTGGCTCGATTGATGAATATAGTCCCGCTACAGCGTGCGATCTTGCCAAATACCGGCCATGAATCAATCTCCGCCTTGGCCACGAAAAAACAGGGCATCGCCGAGCTGAGGATGAGGATGTCCAGGTAACTAAGGTGGTTGGCGACCACCACGCCGCTCGCGGGCGGCAAGCCCTCGACCCGATACTGGATGCCGAGCGCCAGCAGGATCTTGCGTGCGCCCCACTGCGCCCAGTGTGCGCGGCGCTCCAGCGTCAAGGGTCCACGCAGACGCATCCATCCCAGCGCGCTCATGCAATATGCCAGAGTGAAAGCCAGCGCCACAGCGCGCCGGAGTGCCCGTAGTCTCATTGGGTCAGGGGAGCCAGAAAGCGATTGCGCGCGGAAGGCGAGATCGTTTTGAGATCGAGCAGAGTAAGGAAATCGATAGTGCCGAAGGCGCGGTCCCAGGCCGGCGGAGCCCCGATGCGGGCGCCGATGGCCAGGTAGGTCTTGAGCAGCTTGGGGACCTTGACCTGTGCTTTCTCCGCCTCTGCCGGTTCGGCGGCGGAGGTCGATTCCTGGGCGCTCGACTGTGCGTATGCGCCCTCCTCTTCGATGGGACAGGCATAAGCAGCCGTCGGCTCGGTGGCAAACTCCGGCATCACCCGATAGTGCTCAAGCTGGCGATACATCTGCCAGCCCTCCGCCGGGTCCTGGGAGGTCAACGACGAGCATCCGATCAGATAGCGCAGCCCCATATCGGTAGCATACTGCGCGATACCCCTCCACAGCAGCGTCAAAACTTCAGGAGTGCGATGTTCCCGGTCGATGGACGCCCGGCCAAGTTCCAGGATGCCAGGGCGCAGCACTTCATAAGGGGTAAAGTTGAACTCCTGCTCGGAGTAGTAGCCATGATTGCGGCCCGCTGTTGTTCCTGACTGCATCCTGTAGGTTCCGACAACACGCTTGGCGGGATTCTCTTCCAACTTGTCCTCAACCAACAGATGCTCGCAGATGGGATCGAAGTGATCGGTGTCCAAGCCCGTCTGGTAGGAGCTTTCCAGACCTTCGCCTAGTTCGATATTGAAGACCTTGAAGCGCAAGCGACAGGCAGCCTCACGGTCAGCGCGGTTTTCAGCTAAACGCACTCGGTAGCGACCTACCTCTGCGCGAATGCGGGGCTTCGCGGGAGTAAGGGATGGTGCGAGGGTAGCATAGTCCAACTCCACCAAGGGTGTGGATAGAGTGGCCAACGTCAACGGAACCTTCTGCCGAGCTTGGGCGATCACGGGAGTAGTATCCGTCGCTCATTGTAAAAGGACTGTCAAGCCCGTGCGAATACCGTGCAAATATATTTTTCTAGCTGTAACTGCCGTGCAATGAAGGCCGCAATGCCCACAGGCGAGTGCATATCGTACCGTAAGAAATTTGCCTCACAACGTTCTCCAGGTCCGTGCGATATAGGCAATCAGTTGGTTTGGCTGGGGAAGTGTTTGTTGAAAGCCTGCCGCAGTCGCTCGCTACCGCCCTGCTCGACTGCCTGCTGCAGGCGTAGCCGCACCTCCGCAGTGGGCGCGGCACTGCCCAAGGCTTCGATAGCCGAGACAGCTTCTCGGGAGTCTTGTTCGATCATGCCAATCAAAAACTCCATCGCTTCGGGTAAACGAGTCAGGGCCATGGCGCTCAATAATACGGAGGCGAACCAGGAATCAGCGCCCTTGCGCCAGCGTTCCCGCAAAGCGGACCAGGTTTCGGAGGAGCGCAGTTCAGCCAGTGCGTAGGCCGCCTCGGCGGAAAGCTCATCGCCCTCCTTGAGCGCCGCAGCCACCAGTGGAATGGCGTTCTCCCTTTCCAGGTCGAGCAGGGCAGAGAAGCAGGCGCCCAGCACCTCCGGCTCATCACTGCCCAGCAGAATGCGCAGCCGCAAGAGTAGCCCAGCGCTCACTCCTCCCACCTGACCGATGGCCCGAGCCGCTTCCATGCGCACGGTCTTGTCGGTATCGATCAGCGATTCGATCAGGATGGCTAACAATTCAGCATCAGGGATGCCGGGGCAATCGACCAACGCATGCAGACAGGTTCCTCGCAGAGCGCCAGCAGTATCGCTGGGTTCGCCCCAGGAGCCTTCCATTTGGTGGTGCCTCAGCCCCCGCAGGTAGACGTCCTTTTGGCGGTGTTCCAGCTTGACGAGCGCCTTGGCCAGCGCGTTCTTGGCCCAGCATTGGGGGTCGGTGGCGCTGGCATCGATAAAGAAGCGGTCGTAGGCAGTCAGAAGGTCAGGAAGCAGCGCGGCAACTTCCGCCTCGGCTACCAATTTGGCGGCTTTGGAGACCAGAAAGTTATTGCGATGTTCCAGCGCCCTGCTCAGGTGCATCGCACCGCTCTCACTCAGAACAGGATTGGCCTTAAAGGCTGCCGCCAGCGCTTCCAGTTCCGCCAAATCTTTGTCAAAGCCGCGCAGGGCGGGTTTGCTGATGGATTTGGCGGTCATGGCGTCTCCTTTGGCTTCAGTCAATCATAAGCGGAGTCACGCTTTGGCGGGGAGTACTTCAGCCGGGCCGTTTCCACAATCGGATGGACACCCCCCATCACGAAAGCCACTGAAGTCTCAGCCGCACAATCGACCCTTCGTGCTGGATGATTCGTAGTATGAGAAAACTGCAGCTTCTGTTCGCGGAGGCTTCAATCTCCAGCAGCTTCGCTCTCGCTCGGCAAAGATCCTTGAACAAGGCGTCGCCGCGCGCCGTTTCGATAAGAGAGGACCTGCGCATGTTGCAGGGCCGAGGAACTCCAGGTTGTTTGCCAATGAACGCCGAATTCCAGCAAGAGGAAGACAGTTGTCGCAACCAGGCCGGCGAAGCAGAGCAAGCCGATTCCGTAGCTGCCAAAATTGTCCTTGAAGGCGCCAAGGAGGGAAGGAAGAAAGAATCCGCCCAGTCCGCCCGCAGCGCCCACGATGCCCGTGAGCAGTTCAATATCCGCCGGAAAGCGTTGTGGGGCCATTTGGAAGACTGCGCCATTTCCCATGCCAAGCAGACCCATCATCAGGAACAGCACCGGCACAACAACAGCAAGCGGAGGCAGGCTGCTGAGTGCAGTCAGGCAGATGGCCACCACGGTAAATAGCCCGAGCAAAAGGCGATAGCCGCCGATCTTATCGGAGATCCATCCACCAACGGGGCGCAGAAAGCTGCCTGCCAGAACAACGATCGTGGTGAAGTCGCCGGCCTGCACCTTGGTCAGATGATATTGATCGTGAAAGAAGACCGAGAGAAAGCTGGCCAATCCAACAAAACCGCCAAAGGTGAGGCTATACAGATAGCAAAAGCGCCATGTATCTCCCTGCCCAAGTAGTTTGGCGTATTCTCCCCAGCTTTTGGGCTGCGTCTTTGAGGGGCTGTTTTTGGCCAGCAGAAAAAATGTGACCAGAACCAGCGCTACAGGGAGTATGGCGAGCCCAAAGACAAAGTGCCAGCCAAAGTGTTGGGCAAGTCGGGGGCCAAAAAAGGTAGCCACAAGTGTGCCCGAGTTACCCGCTCCAGCGATGCCCATGGCAAGCCCCTGGTGCTCGGCTGGATACCAGCGTCCTGCCAGCGGAAGTGCAACGGCAAAGCTGGCGCCGGCAATTCCGAGCATGAACCCGATCAGATAGAAGTGCCATAGTTCGGTTGCGAAATGCCATCCCAGAACGAGCGGGATCATGGTCAAGGTAAGTCCGATTAGACCTGCGCGTCGTCCACCGATGCGATCGGCGAGCAGGCCTAGTATCGGCCGAAAGATAGAACCACCCAGCAAGGGGATCGCAGTCAGCAAGCCCTTTTGCGTGGCCGTCAGATGCATCTGATCGGCGATGAATGGAGTCATGGGTCCAAATAGAACCCAGACCATGAAGCTGATGTCGAAGTACATGAAGGCTGAGATCAGCGTAGGTAAGTGTCCGCTGGACAAAAATGCTTTCTTCTTCATGGGTATCCTCCGGGCAATGAGATGAATTGCAGTTTGTTTACGAAACAAGTTTGGTGTTTTTGGGAGTGCGCTCGACGCGCACGGCGCATTGCTTGAAGTTAGGTTCGCGCGAGATCGGATCGAAGGCGCTTTGTGTTAACTGGTTGGCGTTGCTCTCGGCGAAGTGAAAGGGCAGAAAGACCTGACCGGGAGCGACAATTTCAGTGATGCGTAGTTCAACCTTGCTGACCCGGCCTCGGGGCGAGACGATCTCCACGTGATCATGGGCCCGCAGTCCAAGGTGTTTTGCATCCACCGGATTCATTTCCAGCCAGGCGCGTGGCGAGAGACGTTGCAGAATGGAGATGCCGCCGGTCTTGGTGCGGGTATGCCAGTGCTCCACGGTGCGTCCGGTGTTCAGCACAAAGGGGAACTCTTTGTTGGGCTGCTCGGGGAATGGCTCCCATTTCGTCGGAAGCAGTCTGGCGCGACCATCTTCCGTCTGGTAGTGCCCATCAGCATAGAGCCGGCGCGATTCTTTCGGATCGTTCTTTGCGCCCATCGGATAAGGCCATTGCACTCCACCGGTTTCTTCGATCAATGCGTAAGTCATTCCTGAGTAATCGCAGAGACGTCCGGCAGTGATCCAACTCCACTCATCAAAGGAGTCAGCGGGCTTTGTCCAATGCGGAAAGAGTTCCTGTCGGCATCCCAGCTTCTCGGCCACGGCAAGGAAGATATCGAAGTCGCTGCGAGCTTCGCCCGGGGGGGCGACGGCGATATTCGCCTTGCTAACGCGGCGTTCCGAGTTGGTGTAGGTTCCTTCCTTCTCGCCCCAGATGGCCGCGGGCAAGACCAGATCGGCAAGCTTGGTTGTCGGTGTGGGATGAAAGCCATCCTGCACGACAAGGAAGTCAAGATTGCCGAGTGCTTGCTTGAGTACATCAATATTCGGAAACGAGACCAGCGGGTTGGTGCCGATGATCCACAGAGCGCGGATCTTCCCGGAGACCGCAGCTTCGATGATGTCGGGATAAGCTAGACCACGGGCGGTGGGAATGCGCTCCACGGGGATATTCCAGAGTTGCGCCAGTTCCTGGCGGTCAGCCGCTGACTCGAACTTGCGGTATCCCGGCATGCTCGATGCAAAGCCGGATTCGCGTGTGCCCATGGCGTTGCATTGCCCGGTAATAGAGAAGGGCGATGCGCCCGCACGGCCGATGTTGCCCGTGATCAGGGCAAGGTTATTGATGGCGTTGACTGTTTCTGTTCCCTTGGTGCTGTGGTTCACGCCCATCGTCCAGCCGATGAAGGCAGCCTTGGCATTGGCATAGAGCAGTGCCGTCTTGCGGATCAACGCGGGCTCAAGGCCGGTGATCGCAGCGGCGTACTCCAGCGTGTAGGGAGCGAGCGAGGTCTTCAGTTCTTCGAAACCTGTGGTGTGTTCAGCAACGTAATTCTTATCGTAGAGATCCTCGTCAATCACGATGCGCAGCATGGCATTGAGTAGTGCCAGATCCGAGCGCGGCTTGATGGGCAGGAAGAGATCCGCCATCATTGCTGTCTTGGTCACGCGAGGATCAACCACAATCATGGTCTTGTGGCGATTGTTCTCCAGCCGCGTGCACAGGATGGGATGATTTTCAGCAACATTGGCGCCGATCAGCAGGATTACATCTGCGGTCTCCATATCGGCATAAGCTCCGGGAGGTCCGTCACTGCCAAAGGAGCGTTTGTAACCGGCTACCGCCGTAGACATGCACAGTGTGGTGTTGCCGTCGTAGTTGTTGGTGCCGAAACCAAGCTGCACCAGTTTGCCCAACGCGTAAAACTCTTCTGTCAGCAACTGTCCGGTGCTGATGACACCAACGGACTCTGGCCCATACTTGCTCTGCACGGCACGGAAGCGGCTCACCATCGTCGCCAGCGCTTCATCCCATGAGACGCGCTCCTGCTTTTCGCCTTTGCGCAGCAGGGGATAGAGAGCGCGATCCTTGGCGTCCAGCATGTGATGTTCGCTGAGCCCCTTGGGGCAGAGCTTGCCCAGGTTCACCGGATGATCGGGGTTGCCGCGCACGCTGACCACCTTGCCATCGCGCACTCCCAGTTCCATGCCGCAACCCACCGAGCAATAACCGCAGGTGCTCTTTACCCACTTCTCGGCGTGCTTGCGCCTGGAGGTATATCCCAGTACTGGATCGATCCCGTAGCTGTATTGGGAAGAGAGATTGTCCACGCCGCTCTTCCTTAGAATCCATTGCAACATGCTCATGCGGCCTCCACGGAGAGATATTCGGTGGCTATGTTGCTGGGGACGACGCTGACAAAGAAGAGATAGCGGCCCACGAATTCGCCTGCAATCAAGGTCAACGCAATGCAGAGATCCATCCATGTGTTGTGTGAAAAACCGAGCAGCAGTAGCGACCCGCACAGGAGCAGCAAGCGCACGGTGAGCAGATTGGCCAGCACGGTAAAGAGCAGCGTGAACGTCCCTTTGTGTTCATGGCGTGCCGAGCGGGCCAGCCAGACAAGCCGCATGCAGCCGGCAACCAGATTGCCAACCACTGCCAGCGTGATGGCTGTGTGGGTAATGGCTGATCCGCCACTGAGCACATTGGCCCCGGCAGATCCAAGCACGGCAGCGGTCATATAGAACTCAAGGATGGTGAAGGGCGAATTCCACGATGGACGACCCGGCGCCAGATACAGCCGCGCACTGGCGCCAACGCCGCCGATTCCCAATAGAACGGTGAGTCCACCCAGCACCACAACGGTATGCGGCGGCAACAGAACATTGATCTGTTGAAAGAGAATGGTCAGAGTGGCTGCGAGCTTCTGCACTAACAACAGACGGGGCATGGGGATGACGAAGAGCGATCCCGGCAGCGTGATCCATAGCGCCGTTGAATAGGCCGTAGCCGCATTGGCAAAGAGCGTGAACATCAGCACCTCGCGGCTCAGCCAGGAGCGACGCCACATCTTCATCGCGCGAATGGCATGGATCGGACGGCCTAGATGAAGTGTTGATGCTCCCAGCGCCACGGTTGCGATCATCAACGCCACAAGAGCCGCGACTCGATGCAGTTCAGCGCCTAACACCTGCATCAGCCAGATGGAAGTGAAGGCCCCAACCGAAAGCTGCGTTAATACCGTCATCACCACCAGCGGCCAGTGCGCGTGTTCGGGATGAAGACGGTTGAGATCCACCTTGGCGGCATCACGCGGCATACGGGAGGGTAATGTGAATCGCGTTGTCGAGAGACTGTCGTCTGCCGACGGCATTCCCGGGGCATTGGCCTCGGTGCGATAGCTTTCGCGCCACTCGGCCACCTTGACGGTCTCGATGCGAATCGCGCCCTCCGGGCAGGCAGAGACACAGGCTGGATTCTGCCCAGTCGTCAAGCGTCCATAGCACATATCGCACTTGCCAACCACGCCGCGCTCAGCGTTGTACTGCGGAACGCCATAGGAGCAGTTCCATGTGCAGTACTGGCAGCCGATGCAGGCATCCGCGCTATGGCGCACGATGCCGGTGATATCGTCCTTGGAGTAGGCGTCTACCGGACAGCCTGTCATGCAGGTGGGTTCAAGGCAGTGATTGCAGCCGATGGAGAGATAGTTGCGCTGGGTGTTGGGATAAGTACCGCCTTCAATCTCGCCCACCCGCCGCCACAAAATATCGGCGGGATTTCCGTTCTGCTCGTTGCAGGCCACTACGCAACACTTGCAGCCGATGCACTTGGTCATGTCGAAGTGAAAGCGATATTGTTCGCCAGGACCCGGAGCCGGAGGCAGTGGCACATTCATTCCGCTCCCGCAGATCTGCACCAGTCCCTGCCCGCCCTTGTTGGGTGAACTGGTCAGGTGAAAGGCGTCGTCGCCAGCCTTCACGCGTTCGAGTAGAGGAAGTTCCATGTGCGGCTCCATAACTGCGCAGAGTGCGCGGTGTGCGAAGAGAATGGCAGCAGGTGACACGAGATCGCCAACCCATCAAGGTGGTAAACGCATCTTTGCATCCTGCAGATTGTGTGTATGAATGGGCTCGTTGCCCAGGCTCTTCGCGGAGCCGATGGATAATCACCCCGGCTTCTGGGGAAGCATCCGGCACACTGGGCCGGAATGTCGCGGTTCGGTTCTCGCTGTGTGAACGCCGTTCCGCGTGGAGTGATTGCGTTGAGCATAGCGGCAAAATGAATCTCGCGCAAGCACTTTTTGTGAACCTGTGAAAATGGGTAGGAAATATCCAAAAATACCCATAATATGCAAAATCACTCTTGTTTTCCCGTTCAGGTACGTGTTACTGAACAATGAAGCTGATTCCCGAACCCCTTCGTTACCAGGACGTAGCGAGGGCGGGAGCAGAATGGTAATTCCCGCGGTATGCCCATACCGCGTACCGTTCCTGGCCCGCGCACACTCTGCCGCTGTGCGCATTCATCCCCAATCCATTGCTCACCCTGCTGGTTTGGCAGGCGCGCTGTTCTGCGTCCTTGCGCAACGGCAGTTCCATGCTCCTTGCCCCTGTGGCGAGGACCCAACCCTTTCAGCGAGGTCCACTGTATGAGCCGAATTCTACCTCTTGGTCTTATTGTCCTTTCCCTTTGCAGCAGCGCCGGCGTGGCGCAAAAGCAATTCGTTACCGATTGGGAAAACCGGGTGCGCAGCACTTCCGCCCAGCAACCGGCATGGGCTGTACCTGTCTTCACGCCCTCTTCCGGACTGGTTCAACTGGCTCGCACCGATATGATTCGGCAGATCACCCCAACCCATACCACCACCTGGAACTACGATGGCAGCAAGGGCTTCAGCCTCATTCCCTGGTACAAGACGGAGGTTGACATCAACCTTCCTCCCTACATCGAACACAACAATATCAAGGTGAAAGATGGTGCCGGCGATCTCTCCATGCTGTTGAAGTATCGAGTGTTGGCCGCCAACCAAAAGCAGGGCAACTATTCCGTCAGCGCAGCGGTGTCCGCGACTGCTCCCACCGGCAGTTATAAGAACGGCTCGGTTGACGGCACCCTTGCACCCACTATTTTTCTAGGGAAGGGATACGGCCATCTGGACGTACAAACGGCCGCATCCATAACGCTGCCTACCGGACACACCAAAACGCTGGGCCGCCCGGTCAGTTGGAATACGGCCTTGCAATACCAGGTGAACAAGTACTTCTGGCCGGAAGTGGAAACCAATGCCACGTACTACCGCGGTGGCCCAAATGACGGTAGAAACCAGGCATTCGTCTCGCCCGGATTGATGATCGGCAAGATCAAATTCAGCTCCAATCCGAAGAATCGCCTGGGGATCTTCTTCGGCGCGGGGGAGCAGATCGCCTTTTCGCAATTCCACTCCTATAACCACGCCCTATCCTTCTCAACTCGCATTGTCTTCTGATCCAGCCTGGGTACTTCCTCCGCTGGAACCCGCCCGCCGCATGGCCTTTTTGCGCCAGCGGCGGGCGAATAATTTGGAGGGGACAGGAATTCGTAAACCTATCCTTACGAAAAACCAAGCACAATGAATGCTAGTCTATTGAGGATTTAGCTTTTATTTTCAAATCTTCCGAGGATGGTTCGGCACAACAGCGCGCCTTCCGGTTTATTTTCTGAAAGTAACGATTACACGGAGATGTTCATGCCAGGGGCAAGTTTTGAGGGATTGCGGGTTCTGAGTCTGGAAGCGCGTCGCGCCAATGAAGTGGCCAAGCTGATTCGCACCTACGGTGGCGAGCCGCTGACCGCCCCGGCGATGCGCGAAATCCCGCTGGATTCGAATACCCCGGTCCTGGAGTTTGCCCACGCCCTGATGCGCGGAGCCTATGACCTGGTGATCTTTACCACCGGAGTAGGGGTTCGTTCTCTGGTCAAGATTGCTTCCGACAATCTGGATCGTGAAGCCTTTCTTACCGCTCTGCGGTCGGTAAAGATTGCGGCGCGCGGCCCCAAGTCGTCCAGTGCTCTGCGTGAGTTGCAGGTTCCCATCACGGTTGTTTCTCCCGAGCCCTATACCTGGCGCGCCATGTTGATGGCGCTTGAGGCCAAACTGGGACCCGCTCTGGAGGGCATGAATATTGCGGTGCAGGAGTACGGCACTTCAAACCCGGAACTGTTGACCGCGCTGGCGGAAAGAAACGTCTCCATCACCCGTCTTCTGGTCTATCAATGGGCGCTGCCAGAAGATATTCAGCCTTTGCGGGAGGCTGTCCTGGCGCTGGCGCACGGACATGTCGATGTGGTCTTGTTCATGAATGCCGGGCAGATCATGCATCTTTTTCTGATCGCCGAGCGCATGGGCTACACCGAAGCCTTGCATGAGGGCCTGCACTCCACGCTGATTGCCTCCATCGGTCCAAGCACCACCGAAGGGCTCAACGCTTATGGGCTGCAACCGGATTATGAGCCGACACAATCGAAGATGGGCTTTCTCATCAATGAATTGGCCATCAAAGGTCGTGATCTTCTCAACGGTAAGCGTGCCGCCGCTTCTCTGCACGTCCCTGATCTGCCCACGCCACCAGTGAGTCCGCTGTTGCTCGGCGAGAGCCGACCAGCCCCATCAGTCGCCAAGGCCGCCCCATCCCCCATTGACTTTCTGCATGAAATTGGCAGCCGAATGGCCGCTTCCGATTCATTGCATATTGTTCTGAATCGCATTGTGGATTTCGCCTGCACCATGATCAACTGCGATTCCTGCTTTGTATATGTGCTTGAGGATAATCAATTGGTCCTCCGCGCTTCGAAGAACCCCCATGCCGAACTAGTCGATCATCTGGGCATCTGGCTGGGGCAGGGCATTACCGGATGGGTCGGATGGCACCGTGAGCCGGTTGCAATCTCGGCCAATGCCTTGCAGGACCCTCGTTTCAAACGCTTTCCCCAGGTGCAGGAAGACACCTTTGAGGCCTTTCTGTCGGTTCCCATTCTTTGTCGTGGCAAATTGGTAGGCGTCATCAACCTGCAGCATCGACGGCCTTATCAACACACCGAGCAGGAGGTGCGCCTGCTCTCAACGGTAGGCCATTTGGTCGGAGCGGAACTGGAACGCGCCCGCCTGGAGTCGGAGATTGTGCAGTTGGCAGACCGCCTGGAATCGCGAAAGCACATCGAGCGTGCCAAGGGAATCCTGCAGCGCGATTTGGGCCTGGATGAGGAAGCCGCATACAAAGCCATGCAGCGTGAGAGCCGGCAACGCCGCAAGTCCATGCGCGAGATCTCCGAAGCCATCATTCTCAATGAAGATCTGCGCAAGAGTCGTCTCGGCGAGCCAACACGTTGATTTTCCCATCAGGATTGCATAAGGATCGCTGATGATTGAACGAATCGCTCTTGTGATTCGTTCAGAGTTGCGCTAATCTGAGGCTACGAGTCAGACAGAGCTGTCTGCTTGTCCTCATCCCACACCAAGCCGTGTCGGGATCTCCCAAGCCAATCATTCCATCATTGCTCCGCGATGAGCCTTGAATCTTCCGCAACTTTGCGGCATTCAACAGGATCTCGCCGCCGTACCGGCGCATTCACCGAGCAATTCAGCCCTACCCATTGCGGCTGAATGTATGGAAGGAAACAGCCATGGAAACTCTGGACTCTATCTCCACCGCATTTTCTTCGCAGCAAAAAGAGTATCTGCGCGGCTTCTTTGCCGGCGTCTCTGATCGTGGCATGATTCCCTTTGTTGGACAAACCGCAGCCGGCCTGCTGACCAATGATCTCAATGCTGCAGTTGCCAATCTGGCCGAACCAGAAGAAGAAAAACACTTCGGCACACCCGTCTCCGATCTCTGCCGCGAAGAACGCTGGAAGTTTGAAGAGAATCCGCTCGACATCTGGGACAAGCTGGTTGCTCATGCCGACGAGAATCGTGCTCCAGCGCCCGACGATCTCTTTCGTTTCAAATTTCATGGGCTCTTTTATGTCGCTCCCGCGCAGGACTCCTTCATGCTGCGCATGAGAATCCCCGGCGGCATTCTCAGTGCGCATCAGATGCGCGGTCTGGCGGCGATGACCAGTGATTGGGGATCGGGCCGTGTCGATATCACCACCCGCGCCAACTTGCAGATTCGCGAGTTTCAGCCCAGAGACATTGTGCGCGTACTCAACAAGCTGCAATCACTGGGCCTCACCGCACGCGGTTCCGGTGCGGACAACATTCGCAACATCACCGCATCGCCCATTACCGGCCTTGATCCTACCGAGCTGTGCGACGTGTCTCCACTAGCCGATGCGCTGCACTATTACATTCTGAATAGCCGCGACATGTATGGCCTGCCGCGCAAGTTCAACGTCGCCTTTGACAACGGCGGCGCCATCAGCACGGTTGCCGACACCAACGACATTGGCTTCATTGCCGTTCGCGTAGGCGAAGGACGCAGCGTTCCTCCCGGCGTGTACTTCCGCGTTCTGCTCTGCGGCATTACCGGACACAAGCAGTTTGCTGCCGATTGTGGCTTGCTGCTGCGCGCCGAGCAGACGGTTGCAGTAGCCGCAGCCATGATCAGGGTATTCAGCGAAAACGGCGATCGTACCGACCGCAAAAAAGCCCGACTGAAGTATCTGGTGGATCGCTGGGGTGTGGCGAAGTATCTTGAAGAGACAGAAAAGCGCCTCGCCTTCCCACTCATTCGTGTTCCAGCCGAGGAGTGTGATCCGCGTCAGCCCATCGACCGCGCCGGACACATCGGCGTTCACTCGCAGAGCCAGAGCGATTTGAACTACATTGGCATCTCAATCCCGGTGGGTCGTCTGCCCGCCGCGCAGATGCTGGCGCTGTCCGATGTGGCCACGAACTTCGGCAATGGCGAGATACGCCTGACCGTGTGGCAGAATCTGCTTCTCCCCAATATTCCAACCGCGCAAATCGATGAGGCGGTGGCTGCGATTCGCGCCGCGGGACTGGACTGCACAGCAGGCACTGTCTTGCGCGGAACCGTTGCCTGCACTGGAAATGCGGGATGCAAGTATGCATCGGCCGATACCAAGACGCATGCTGTTGAGTTAGCCAACCAGTTGGATACCCGGTTCAAGATCGAGCAACCGGTCAACCTGCATGTTACGGGATGCCATCACTCCTGTGCCCAACACTACATCGGTGACATCGGTTTGATGAGCGTGAAGGTGGGAGGCGCTGAGGGCTATCAGATGGTCATTGGTGGAGGTTCCGATCAGGATGTCGGCCTGGCGCGCGAATTGATTCCCGCCATCGCCTACAGCGACCTGCCTTCGGTAATGGAAAACCTCTTCGCCGCCTATACCGAGCAATGCAACAACGACGAGTCTTTTCTGGAATTCAGCCGTCGCCACAGCATCGAGCAACTCAAGGCCTTCTGCACAGCAAAGGAGCAGTGATAGACATGTCCACAAATATCCCTTTCATTCCCGACAATGCTCCCTTCACGCCTGAACAGCGGGCCTGGCTCAATGGCCTGCTTGCCGGACTATTTTCTAACCAATCCATGCCTGCTGTGCAGGCAGATTCGAAGCCCTCGCATCGGATAGCGGTTCTCTATGCTTCGCAGTCAGGTACCGCCGAGGGACTGGCGCGCAAACTCGCCAAGGAACTCAAAGCGCAGGGACATCAACCCGCCGTGTCAACTTTGGTTGGATATTCGCCAGCAGCTCTGGCGGCGGAGAAATATGCGCTGATCTTTGCCAGCACCTATGGTGACGGCGAAGCTCCGGATGGGGTTCAACCATTCTTTGAAGAACTCTGCTTGGAGCATTTTCCCCGCTATGAAGCTCTCTCGTATGCCGTCTTCGCACTGGGTGATCGGCATTATGAGCACTACTGCAGATTTGGCAGGGATCTCGATACCAAACTGGCTGCGCTTGGCGCCAATCGTCTTGTCAATCGTGTGGATTGCGATGTGGATGTGGAAGAGCCGATGGCGCGCTGGAAGCAGGAGTTGCTGCCCCGCTTGCTTGAGAACAAACCTGCAGGAAAGCCCCGCGACATCTCTGTCTCGTCTTCCGTTGAAGCGGACAATCCCACGCCCAGTGCCGCATTTACACGCGACAATCCGGTCTTCGCTCCCCTTGTAGACAGGAAGGATCTGACTCATGGTAAGTCGACAAAGACCGTACTGCATCTAGCCTTCTCCATCGAGGGGACCGGGATTCAGTATGAAGCGGGCGATGCCTGTGGCGTGTTGCCACAGAACGATACGAATCTGGTGGCTGAAATACTTCAAAAGCTGCATTTGAATGGCAACGAGCAGGTGTTGTGTGGCAAGCCGGAACCGGTGACGCTGCATGATGGCCTGACCCATCATCTGCAGATCACCAGACTCAATCGAAAGATGGTTACTGAATATGCAAAGCAAGGGCAATGTACTGCGCTGCTAGCCTTGCTTGAGCCCAGGCAGCAGCCGGAACTGGATCGCTATCTATATGGTCGCGGATTGATCGATCTGCTGCAGGAGTATCCCGGCGTGATCCAGAGCCCTGAAGATCTGGTGAACTTGCTGCCCAGGCTGTCGCCGCGTTTGTACTCGATCTCATCGAGTCCTTTGGCGCACTGCGGCGAGATTCATACCACTGTAGCCGTGGTGCGCTACAGTGCGCATAACCGCAATCGTGGCGGTGTTTGCTCGACGCTCTTTGCCGATCGCGCCTCCATCGAAGATCGCTTGCCGCTCTACATTCAGCCCAACAAGCGCTTCCGCCTTCCTGGGAGTGCGGATGCTCCTATGATCATGATTGGTCCTGGAACCGGAGTTGCACCCTTTCGCGGTTTCCTTCACGAACGGAGGACAATGGGCGCAAAAGGAAAGAATTGGCTCTTCTTTGGGGAGCGCAGCGCAAAGACCGATTTCCTCTATCGCGAAGAACTCGAATCCATGTTGGCCGATGGGCATCTGACGCGTCTGGATACCGCCTTCTCGCGCGATCAGGAAAGCAAGGTCTATGTGCAGGACCGCATGATCGAACAGTCTGCGCAGTTCTGGAGTTGGCTACAGGATGGAGCCAGCGTCTACGTCTGCGGGGATGCTTCGCGTATGGCCAAGGATGTGCACGCTGCCTTGCAGACCATCGTTGAAAAGCAGGGGAATATGACATCCACTGCTGCCGAAGAGTATGTGCAGACACTCAAGGAGCAACACCGCTATCATCGCGATGTCTACTGATGACCATGTGCGATCCAGATCCCATGACCGTTCGACAGCACATTATCTTCTGCGCAATCGACTTCTGCCGGGCACCACCATGGGATCGATTATGCTGGAGAGAAACAGGGATTCGCATCAGTGCGTAATAAAAAGGTCTCGCACATCAACTCCTTGCGATTCTGTCGCTGAAAAACATGACGTAATTGCATGACGCCTTGCATGTATACATTGAGATACTTGTTTGTAACTTCTGTTTACACTCCGATAAATTAAATTACATCTGTTGTACTTATATCCAGCGGGATCGCCTCGCTGTAATCAATATCCGCGACAAATGCAACATTTGTCCCCTGTGAGTCATGAGATTGGTGGTATATATAAATAGTCAAAATGACCCCATCTTAAATAGGATGTCTAATGAAAGTGGCTCCATTGCGCATCATCTCTTCGATTGCTTTTAGTCTCGGTCTTTGCCTCCTGATGGGGTGCACTGCGGCGATTCCTTCCACGACGACTTTGGAGCCAGTTATCACCAGCTTCACGGCGACTCCAACAACAATCATGGCTGGTGGGTCCACAACCCTCACCGGGGTATTCGCCGCTGGAAATGGCGTCCTAACTCCCGGAAATATCGTTGTTTGCAGTGCCGTTGGAGTTACAGTTACGCCGTCAGATACAACGACCTATACCCTGACCGTCACCAACGCCGCTGGGGAAACGACCACCCAGGCGGTCACTGTCACGGTAACCGCCGTCGCACCCGCAATCTCCGGTTTCACAGCCCTTCCAGCAACAATCACCGTGGGGGTAACTACCAGCCTGACCGGATTATTCACTGGTGGAACGGGAATGATTACGCCCGGGAATATTTCCGTCACCAGCGGAACATCGGTGTCGGTAACGCCGTCAGACACAACGACCTATACCCTGACCGTCACCAATCCAACTGGGGTGACGGCCACTCAGGCGGTTACTGTCACGGTGACAGCAGTCGCACCCACAATATCCGGTTTCACAGCCCTTCCGGCAACGATCACGGCCGGGGGGACTACTAGCCTGATTGGAGTATTCACCGGTGGAACTGGAATGATCACACCGGGTAATCTTCCCGTTACCAGTGGAACATGCATGTCGGTAACGCCGTCAGACACTACGACCTATACCCTGACTGTTACAAACGCTGCTGGGGCAACGGCCTCCCTGCCTGTCATTGTCACGGTAAATCCCGTTCTGCCGGTCATTACCAGTTTCACGGCCACTCCGACCTCGATCACAACTGGCAGTTCTTCCAGCCTGTTGGGCGTTTTTGCTAACGGAACCGGAATCATAACGCCGGGGAACATCTCCGCAAGCAGCGGAGTCGCTGTTCTGGTATCGCCGTCGGTCACGACTACTTATACTCTTACCGTTACCCCCACCTCCGGGACCGCAGTCACAGGCATCGCGATGGTCAGTGTAGCGACAGCAGGGGATCCGGCAGCGCCCACCAATCTTATAGCCACTCCCGGCAACCAGCTGGTAAGTTTGAGCTGGTCCGGCGTTGCGGCTGCTACTAGTTATTCAGTCATGCGCTTCTCCCCCTCGCTGGGATCTTATGTCGTCATCGGTACCACGACAGGAACGGTCTTTGAGGATGATGCCGTGGTGAACAACACCACGTACACCTATGTTGTAGTCGCGGTTGACGCATCTGGACAGAGCGCTTATTCAGCATCCGCTTCCGCAACTCCGGTAGCGCCGCCCTCGGTATCATCGTCGCTGGTGGCCACACCCGGTGACGGTCAGGTTATGCTCACCTGGACAGGAGGAGTCAGCGCCGCCAACTACCAGGTGGGCAGGTCCACGGTCTCTGGTGGCCCTTATACCACGGTTGCCATGACCAGCAGCACCAACTTTACGGATACTGGCCTGAGTGACGGAACGGCCTATTACTACGTGGTCTACTCTGTAAACCCCGTGGCAACCAGTGCGGCATCGAACCAGGCAGAGGCAATTCCGATCGCCGCCATCTCCGGTCTGGCAGCGCTGCCCAGTGACAGTCAGATTGCGCTGGTCTGGAATATCAGCGCCGGAGCTACGTCTTACAATATTGATCTCTACTCCGGCAGCGTTTGCGCCGGTTCGCCTATGGTGGTCGCCACCACCAGCAATCGGTATATTGACACCGGGTTGGTGGATGGCGATTCCTACTCCTTTACCGTGACAGGAGTGAACGCCACTGGTTCCACCGCAGCTTCGGCTTGCGTAACGGCCACACCAGAAGCGGGGACAACCGCAACCATGCTCAACACCCCCACGGTCGGGCTGGGTACCTGGTATATGAATGACTGGGACGCCGCCGATGAATTTGTCGATCTGGCGATGCAGGCCCGCCCCTGGGTGTCCTATACGGCTAGTGGCACGGGTGATCCCTCGTTCACCCTCGATGCCAATGGCTGGCCCATGGGGGACGCCGATACTGTGCTGCAAACCTTTTTGATCAGTGGTCAGACAACGCCGATGAGCAACTTTGAAGGCACCTACAAGCTGGTATTTACCGGCAAGGCTGACGTCTCATCGCAGTGGTTTACTGGAAGCGTAGCCAACTATGCTTACAACGCCAGCACCAACACCAGCACGGCAGATGTGATCGTCACAGGCAACGGCGATAACTACATCAACCTGATCTTCACCAATACACAGCGCACCGCCGCCAGCGCCACCAATACCGGATTCACCAACCTGCATCTTTACCGGCCCGGTTATCCCACCGACGGCAGCGCCATCTTCACCACGCCCTTCCTCAATGCGATGGGCAAGGTCACAACCATTCGCATGATGGACTGGACCCAGACCAACAACAACTACGTGGTTAACTGGGCCGACCGCACCACGCCCAGCTACGCTACTCAGCAGACCAAGACAAATTCCTGGACTGGGCCGAGCGGCGCCGTCTACTCCGGCATTAGCGGCGTGGCTCTGGAATACCAGATCATGCTCTGCAACACCATCAAGGCTGATTGCTACTTCAATATTCCAGTGGTGGCCAGCGACGATTTCGTCACCAAGATGGCCGAGACCATCGCATTTGGCTCGGATGGAACCAATCCCTACACTTCGACCCAGGCCAACCCCGTTTATCCGCCGCTGAACCCGCAACTGCGCGTTTATCTCGAATATGCCAACGAAGTTTGGAACAGCTCCTCGGCCGTCTTTGGCGCGGTGGATGACATCTGCAGCTACCTGTCAACCACCGATCCAACCAATCCATTGCTCCATGTGTACACCGCGGATATTCTTGGCAATTCAACCCAGGGGGTTTATTCACAGATGTGGCGCTATCCGGCCTGGCGCATGTCCACAATTAGCCAGATCTTCGAGGGCGTCTTTGGTTCCAGCCAGATGATCACTCGTGTGCGACCGCTGCTGGAGACGCAGCAAGGCGATGGCCAGGGGACCCTGGACAGTGCGCTGCAATTTCTGGATGCGTACGCCAAGACCCTGAACACCACCGCCTCCAAGCTGATCTATGGTGGTGGCGGTTCGGCCTACTACGGCGTTATCAATGCCAACAGTGCCGCGCCTGACAGCATCTTTGCCGCCGGCAACTACCCCGATCCCAACGTCCTGAATAACTGGGCTGTTGATGCCATGTGGTTGACCAACTACGGCTTGAAGCATGTCTCCTATGAAGGCGGGCCAGGCATCAACTCCGCATTCACCGACACGGAAAACCTGGCGATCAATGGCGATGCAAGGATGGAAACGATGATGGACGCCTACAAGACTTCCTGGGACCAGATGGGCGGCGACCTGCTCATCTACTACGATCTGGCCGGTTCGACAGCCTGGGAGTTCACCCCGGACATCTTCTCCGACGGCTCCAATTCGGGAACCAATACGCCTAAATTCGCGGCGCTGGCTGACAATCAGTCAGTCGCCAAGGCCGCCGTCACACTGGGCGGAGCAATGCCTGGAACCACGATGGCCGTCAATCAGTCAACACAGGTGTCGAATCCCAACATTCACAACGACTACGGTTATAACGGCACCATTGGAAGCGGCACAACCACCTGCACGGTCACCAATCAAACCGGCTCCTACATAGCCTATCCGGTACATGCAGCCTCGGCCTTTACCGGCAACCTCTCCATCTTCGGTATAGGGGATAACGGCACGGCTGGTGGCACAACGGTCGCCGAGACACTGGAAGTCTGGATCAACGGCATTGATACCGGAGCCATCACACTTCCAGCAACGACGAGTAATTCTTCCGGAGTCAACAGTTCGAAGCTCACCGTCAATTTGCCCGCAGGGCTGTCGATGATTCGCTTGGTTGCCACCACGGGTGCATTCAATTTGTGCAGCTTGACTGTGCAGTAGCACTACCCTAACTCTGGTCAATCAGAGGTTCCCTGGGAGGCCAAATCGTGCCATGAATTATGAATATTACAGGGGAATTGACATGCGGTGGACGAATTGCACGTGTCCACCGCATGTGTTGTTACTTTACAAGTAAATCGCCGGTTGGATCGAAGATTGCATCCACCGGAATCAGAGTGGCAGAGACAGCCTTTTGATTGTGAGTGCCGGTATAGACGGCAATTCGGGTTGGATCTATACCCTTTTCCTTCACGAGATAGGCCTTCGTGTTAACCGCCCGCTCAGCAGCGATCCTGACGCCGTCCTTTTCATCGAGTCCAGCATTTCCCACCAGGCCAAGCGTCGCTGCAGAGCTTCTTTGCAGATTGAGCGCAACGCCGTCGAGGCAGGCCTTCGCTTCATTGTCCACTCGAGCCGGGCGGCGGGCATCCCGTGCAAAGCTGATAGAGCACAGTTCACTGGTCATGGGTTTAACAGCGATCGGTGAAGCAATAACTGTCACCGAGGCTGTGCTCGATGCAACCTGTCCTTTGTCATCGGCCGCATTACAGGTGGCAGTGATTGTTCCAACAGGAGCACCGGAGGTTGAAAGAATAGCCGTCGTGCCAGCGCCGCTCACCGATCCGTAGGTTGTGCTATAGCTGTAGATCAATGGACGACTCTGGGGGCTGGTTCCGATTGCAGTAATGGTAGAAGGATCGCCAGAGATAACCGAAGATGGACTGGCTGAGCAGTTGACCGTCGGGGGATCGAAGGCCTTCACTACATACTGAGCTGTACAATCTGCATTTTCATCCGCCCGGCTTCCCTCCGAGACATGGCTTTTCAGCGTATATGCTCCCGGAGCGATATTTGCTGTCCTGACATTCGCGGTGTCAGATAGACCCACCACAGTACCGCCGTCTACAGACCATGTGTAAGTGGCAGTTTTATTTGGATTCAGATTTACGGCGGTGCCAGAGGCGGCAATTGTATCTCCAGGGAAGACCACCGTTGGCTTCACCGAGCAGGAGTAGGTCAACGGTGAGGGAGGCGGCAGTTGCTGTCCGCGACTTCCACCGAACCGGAAGACAACTCCGGCAGAAAGACGAATATTGTTTTGAGTTGCGTTCTTTCCTGTGCTGTGATCCTCTAGATCCGTCATCAGATATTCAGCCTGAATCATGCGGATGGCAAGATGCCGGCGAAGATTGAGATCGAGTCCACCCCCAGCAGTGAGGGCGAAATTGGATTCACTGGGAAGAAGCGTGCAGCCGTTTCCTGTACAGCCAGAGGAGATAGTCACCGCACTGGCATGAACTCCACCAAGCAGAACCTGAGCAAACGGAGTGAATCTATCCTGCCCGCGGAATGACAGGCGCGGACCTAGAAGATAAGTGAAGACCGTCCCGCTTGAGTTTGCGACGGATGATGGCGTCGCACCGGAGAGATGCAGTTGCGTGTCATTGTAGCCGCCAAAATCTGCTACCAGTCCCAGACGGGAATTGAAATTGTAGGCAATGGAAGTGCTGCCGCCATTTAACCATGCCAGCCGGTTTCCCTCGGCTAGTGTTGGTACAGCGCGCAGATAGGAGTAACCAAGGAACAAATCGAACCTAGGAACCAACAGGTTGGCGCGCGCTGAATACGGCATGGCCGCCTCTTGCGCACCAAGGTTCAATGCAGGCGATAGAAAAACAGCAAATGCTGCTGTGGCGATCATCATCCGAGCTAATCTCATCGTCTTCTCCTGAACTGCTTGCCGCAGTTCCGATTCAATCTCACCGCCGGGTAAAGCCGGCACCATAGGCTCTATTTGACAGACCATCCGATAAATCTTGCCGAGCCCGCTTTGAACACGGACTCGGCATGACGTTAAGGAGCTGGGACGTTGATGACAGTGTTGACGATGGTTACCGGACCCGTCAGCACCAGTGCTCTGCCATTCAAGGTTGTGACTGCAACCACCCCCGCTGTTGAGACAGACACTCCATCCTGAGCAATGATGGTGCCTTCCATGGTTCCGCCACCTAGAATCCCGTTAATTGTCGCGGCGCTTCCAACCTGCCAGAAGACGTTCTGGGCCAGTGCTCCGTTGACCAACAGCACATTGCGATGTACCGACGGCGTACCTACAGTCAGCGTGGTCGCCATTTGAAAGACCCATGTAGCAGTGGGGTCGCCCTTGGCGTCTAGTGTCAGATCTCCCTGGGTGATGGCGAAGCTTCCCGGAGCGGCTTTGTATGTGCCGGCGGCAAGGGTGCGATTGCCTAACTCTCCCGCTGAACCTCCGCCACAACCAGGACAAACCGAAACATCCAGGCCATTGGGAATAGCTGCAAGAGTGTTGTAGGCAGTAAGAGCCTCCAGCGCGGACTCGGCTGCAACGGAGTATGTGGCAGCGGTTCCTTCATTGGGGCAGCCAACGGTAGGAGGCGGCGCGGCGGTATCGATGACTCCATTCACCAGTCCGACGTTGAGAGGAGTCTCGGTATAGGTGCATTCCGCGACACCACTCACCATGACGCTGGTGTCGTGAAATCCAGTGATGAGGGTTGAAACAGCCGTGGTTCCGATATCGCCATTGATGACGGTATATATTCCCTGATTGGTGATCCCCGCCGTGCCGCCGAAGGCGCCAAACAGAGATATAGTCGGGCCAAGAACGATAGGAGGCGTGACCGAAGTTGTACCGGTTGTGAATGTCCACGGATTCGGCGCGCCAGTGGTTCCTAATGGATCTCCTGTTAGATCCGTAGCTCCATTGCTCACCAGTGCCGTATAGATGCTGCTGGCGGTCAGATGCGCAGATGGCGTAAATGTAGCGATGAAATTGACTGCATCATAGGTTAACGTTCCAGCGATCGATGTTCCGCCTGGCCCGGTGAGTTGGAAGGTTGCGGCGGTGATGGTCAGAGGATTCATCGCCTTGGTAAATGTTGCGCTGACCACCTGGTTCAACGGTACACTTGTTGCAGCATTCGCTGGAACCGTTGAAACAACTTCTGGAGCCGTAGCTACTGCGGCTGTACCTGTTGTGAAGGTCCAAATGTAGTTGCTGACTAAGGCAGTGCCTGTCAGATTCTGAACCCCGGTGGTAATCGTGGCGGTGTAAAGACTGCTGGGGAGCAGGTTTGCAGTCGGAGTGAAGGTTAATGTGCTTCCCACCGCGGCGTAGGCAACGAGTCCAGAGACGGCCGTTGCACCTGGTCCTGTCAGTTTGAAAGTTGTCGAACTGATGGTGGCTGGGTTCATCGGCTCGCTGAAGGTTGCGCTGACGATTTGATTCAGAGCCACGCCGGTGGCTGCGTTGAGAGGTATATTTGAAATCACTGTTGGTGGTACAGCAACTGGTGCGGCAGCCGTGGTAAACGTCCAGACGTAACTTTGGGCTAGCCCAATGCCGGCCAGATCGGACGCTCCGCTAGTAATCATGGCAGTATATTGCGTACTCGTCGCCAAACTGGCAGTTGGCGTGAATGTCGCCACTGACCCAGCAACTGTATAAGTGACAACGCCGCTCACGCTGACGGCACCTGGCCCTGCCAACGTAAATGTTGCCCCGTCAATTGTTGAGGGAATCATCGCCAAACTGAAGGTGGCACTGAGAGCCTGATTAATCGGGACGCCTGTAGCTTGATTTGTGGGCACAGTGGAGATGACTGTGGGCGGCGCGGGGGCAGGAACCGTTCTGAAAGTCCAAACGAAATTACTGGCCAGTGGCGTTCCGGCCAGATCTTGTGCCGCGGTGGTGATCGTTGCGGTATAAACGGTGTTGACGGCAAGGTTCGCTGCGGGTGTAAACGTTGCAACAGAGCCGGAGCAACTGACGGTTCCTGCTACGGCGGAGGAACCTGGTCCTGTAACAATCAATGTGGCTGCAGGGGATGCGATCGTCGCGCAATTCATTGCTTCGTTGAAGGCGGCGCTGAGCACCTGGCCGACTGGCACACCGGTGGCTGTATTTGCCGGAGTTGTAGTAGTTACTGCTGGGGGCGGTGTGATGGTAGTGAACGTCCACACGTAATTGCTGGCTAACGGCTGACCCGCCAGGTCTTGAGCACCGGAGGTTATCGTGGCCGAGTAGATGGAGTTGTACGCCAGTGCTGAGGTCGGTGTAAATGTTGCGATGAGGCCGCTATAGCTAATCGCACCAGCAATCACAGTACCTCCCGGTCCTGTCACCGTAAAGGTCGAAGCGCCAATTGTGGGTGAACTCATTGCCTCACTGAAGGTCGCGCTTAACACCTGACTGATTGGAATGTTTGTAGCGGCATTTGCTGGTGTGGTGCTAATCACAGAGGGCGGTGGCGTGATTGTCATAAAGGTCCATACATAGTTGCTCCTTAGTGGTGTGCCGCCCGCATTTGTGGCCCTTGTAGTGACAGTCGCCGAATAGGTAGAACTGTAAGCCAGAGCTGCGCTCGGGGTAAACGTCGCGGTGGCTCCACTGTATGTGACAGTGCCTGCGATCGCCGCACCACCTGGCCCTGTCACCGCAAAGGAAGAAGAATTCAGAGCGGAGGGGTTCATCGCCATGCTGAAGGTGACGCTGATTGTCGTGTTAATCGCGACACTTGCTGCGCCACTGGAAGGGGAAGTTGAAACCACAGAGGGTACTATGACCACTTCCTGACCGCAACCAACGATAAAGACGACCAACAGAGCCGCCAGCCAATACGTGATGTTTAACCTGAAAATGCGCATAGTATTCCTCTCGCCTTGCCCTGGTGATCCAGTGCTTGTCCGCCCTATACTCATCGGTTCAGCGCGGGTAGCCGAAGCGACGTCGTATTCTGACAATAGTGATTGGCTCAGATGTAGGTCTGTATCAAATCGCTCAGAAACGCGTTGTTCATATGTACGGGGTGAGCCTGAGAACGTACGATGATTATGAATTAGATATCCTTGCAGAAACAGTGGAATACACATGCCTTATGGGAGAGAATGCCTTGTCATACTGCTCGGAACCCAGGCAAGATCACCACTTAAAACGTAAATAGCGAGTGCAGAAGCCATGAATACAGCACCAACCCAAAAGCGCCAATCGCGGTGCATGCGCCTCCAGTACGGTCCAGGATCTGATTCGCCATTGTCGCCGCTATTTCCTTCGAGATTGTGCTTGCTTCCGGTCATTGATTCTCCCTCTCTTTAGCTGAGAGCAGCGCAAGATACTTCTTTGCTTGCCGTGCACAAAAGGAACTCGTCAGTTGCTCGTTTCTCATACTATCCAGAAGCACACAACAATCAGTCTGGTCAATTGAGAACTACTTCGCTTCATTCAATGCAAAGATGATCCAAGCGGCTATGTAGACTTCCTTTTAGTGTGAATGGCAATGCGCCTTCTGCGATGGTCAAAACGGCTCTTGATCCCCCATGAACGGAAGAATCCAGATACATTCCGCAAAGATCCAGGAGTATCTGATAATGATTGATGAGCAATGTTACCGAACAAGAAAGAAACTAAAAGCGAGTGTAAGTATGGTCATAGCAGCAATGAATGGCGTTGCCCATAGTCCGAAGATCACATAGTCCCTATTACGCATATCCTCTCCATTACGCCGCGCAAATGAAAGGACAAGCATTGTTGCCAAAGACCCAAAGGGAGTGACCATGGACCCAACATCTGCTCCGATAAGTGAAGCTAAAACCGTTCCCAGATGAGCATGGGAATGCAGGAGAACACTTCGGGCAATCAATGCTGCGGGCAAGTTGTTCATCAAATTGGAAGCAACTGCTGTTGCAAATCCAGAAGCAAAGAGCATTTGCAGAGATCCCGTTCTCATCTGCACAAGCCATCCGGAAGCAATGCCTACGATGCCCAGGTTTTCAAGTCCTTGCACAGCGACAAATAGTCCGATGACAAAAGGAAAAACCTCCCACGATAGTTCCTTCGCTATTCGAATCTGCACGCGCCCTGTTGCCATTCCCGCGATGAGCAGCACACCACAAGCTGCAAAGGCGCAAACATATGGTTCAATATTCACCAACGGTGCAAGAAAGTAGCCGGAAAGGACGGCTACAAGAGTTGTCATGCAGACCATGAAGTAAAATCGATTCGGCACAACACTATCAGGATCAGGTAGCGACTTGTTGTCAAATGAGCTTGGCAAATCCCGGCGAAAACGCCAACGCAACACCGCGAAGGTTGAGGCGAGCGCCACCAATTGCGGCATAATCATTCTTGCCGCAAATGCCTCAAACGTTTGCCGGAAGGTGTCTGCGAAAAGAAGATTGGTGAGGTTGCTTATTGGCAGCATCAGTGATCCGACATTGGCTGCAAAGGCACACAATATAACGTAGGGAGCGGTCGGGATCTTGAGTCTCTTGGTCAAGGCCAACAAAACAGGGGTAAGCATGACTGCAGTGGTGTCGAGCGAGAGTATTGCAGTGATAACCGCACCGGCAAGGAACGCGTTGCGGTAGAGTTTGTTCGCATCTCCCTTTGCTGTTCGTGCGCAATGAATGGCTGCCCAATCAAAGAATCCACTCCTCCCGACAAGCATAGAAAGAGCAAGCAAAGAGAGCAGAAAGAGAAGTGCATTCTTTCCAGCCAGAATGGACGCCAGCGCCTCATGAGGAGTGACAAGACCGAGAGTGAGCATAGCTGCCGCAGCAAGCGTCGTCCACCAGGCATCGTTCCACCGGCGCGGGTGCAGGACCATCAATACCAGCATCCCAGTAAAGATGGCCAGTGTGATTCCTATGTGTGCTGTGCCCGTCATGCGTGACCCATAAAAGTCTGGCGAAAAGGTGGTGAAGTTACCAATGATACATGAAAGTAGTCCCATAGGCAGAAATGCCTCAAAAAGCATTCTGGCCAGTTCAAATTGTCTGCGTACATAAGGTCAAATAACAGCGGGACGCATATGCTTTCTGCAGGAATGATCGAAACAGCTTGCGGTGTTTGATTTCAGCCAGAGCATTGTCGGGAGTTGAATCTAAACAACAAACATCGCAATGCCGGCCGCGAACATGGCCAATGCGCTGACCGCGACAACCATCCATCCCAGTCGCGAGCTGGGCTGCCCTTGCATCAGTTTCTTATTAGCAGCAACGATTAGAATTGCAACCAGAAGAAAGGGCGAAAGCAGGCCATTGATAACTGCTGTCCAATAGAGCGCCCTTACAGGATTGATGCCAATAAAGTCGAGAGCTACTCCCATCCCGGTGGATATGAGGATCAAAGCATAAAACCAGCGGGCTTGTTTCAGTTCCTTGTTCAGCCCTTGACGCCATCCAAGTGTTTCGGCAAAAGCGTATGCAGTGGATCCTGCAAGTGTTGGAATCGCCAAAAAGCCTACGCCTACAATACCGATGGTGAATAGTGTGGCTGCGAAGTTTCCTGCAAGGGGCCTGAGTGCCTCGGCTGCCTGGCGGGTGGTTTCAATGTGGGTAATACCGTGACGATTCAGAGTGATTGCCGTGGTCAGGATAATGAAGAACATGACCATGTTGGAGAAGAAAGCGCCTACTCCAACGTCGATATTGCGTAACTCCAGCTCTTGTGGGGTGGCATTTCTGCGTAGTGCAAGCGTACTCTGACCCTCTGACTTTTCTTCTTCAACCTCTTCACTGGCCTGCCAGAAGAACAGATATGGACTAATCGTCGTGCCGAGAATGGCAACCAACATAGCCCATTCGTCTCTGCTGTGTGGTACCGAGGGAATGAGGGTGTCACGCAGAACCTCTCCCCAATTAGCGCCTACTACAAATGCAGTGATTGGGTACGCGAATAGCACTAGCACCAGCCACTTGAGTACGTTCGCAATCTGGGTATAGTGAAGCCGTACTGTTGCCCACGAGATGAGCAGAGCAAAAGCGACAACAAAATAGTGGGAGTTGATTCCCGATAGCATCGCAGCAGCATCGGCCATGCCGGCAAGATCTGCTGCAATGTTGATAATGTTTGCAACCAGGAGTGCCGCGACGAAGGAAAGAAGAAGCCACCTGGGGAATATCTGCTTGATATTCCCGGCAAGTCCCTGCCCCGTGACCTTGCCAATGCGGGCGCACATCATTTGAACAGAGGCCATCAGTGGCCATGTGATCAGGGCGGTCCAAAGCAGGCTGGTCCCTAGCTGTGCGCCAGCAATAGAGTACGTAGCAATGCCGGATGGATCGTCGTCGGCAGCCCCAGTGATTACGCCGGGACCAATCGACTTGAAAAGAGATCGCATCCATCGGGATAGGCGGACCTTAGTCAAGGAAGCGATAAGCCATGCTCCAATTACGGTGTTTGCTGCGCTACGAGATCGTCAGCAAGTTGAAAGTACGCAAGTGACTCCAGAGAATGTTGATATCGCAGCTGTCTGTCAGGTCAGCGGTGCGGTGACTGCAACAACATGAAACAGAAAGTTGCCAGAAGAGTATCGTGTCCCATCAGAATCTCATGGTTGACTTCCAGCGTCTGCTCACTCTTGTACATAATCGAGCGACACCAGCAGCCATAATAGGGCTGAGGTTGGTATGGGATATCGGTCCAGTCATCGCCGTCCGTTGCGCATGGGAGTGTCTCACGGTACATCTCCAGAGCCAATGAGACTTCCTCCCATTGAGCGTATTGCATGGGGATGCTGAGCAGTTACCGCGAAAAACTATGAAATCCAGCAACTCGGTGAATGCATCTGTCATCTGTATAGAACAAGTACTTTCGCTTTCAATCGAAAGGATTGTCATATGGAAATTGGTATGATCGGGCTGGGACGAATGGGGACCAGTATGGTGCGGCGCCTGCTGCGGTCCGGCCACCAATGCGTGGTCTATGATCTGCATGCCGAGGCCGTGGAGGCGCTCGTCAAGGAGGGCGCGGTTGGTGCAAGTTCGCTTGCAGAGTTCACAAGTAAGCTGAGAATGCCGCGGGTAATATGGATGATGCTTCCGGCTGCTGTGGTCGAATCGAAGCTGTCGGCGCTGATTCCATATCTTGAAGCTGACGACGTGATTGTCGATGGCGGCAACTCTTACTACCACGATGACATTCGTCGCGCTTCTGAACTCAAACCCAAAGGCCTTCATTATGTGGATGCCGGCACCAGTGGTGGGGTATGGGGATCAGAGCGGGGATATTGCCTGATGATCGGTGGCGAGGATGCCGCTGTCCAGCGCTTGGATCCTGTCTTTTCTTCTCTTGCCCCCAAGATTGATACAGCGTCTCGAACGCCCGGCCGAGAGATCTCCAGCAGCACAGCAGAACACGGCTATCTGCACTGCGGTCCCAGCGGCGCAGGACACTTCGTCAAAATGGTCCACAATGGCATTGAGAATGGCATGATGGCAGCCTACGCGGAGGGGCTGAATATTTTGCGCCACGCCAACGCCGGCAAACAACAACGATCAGCGGATGCGGAGACAACGCCGCTGCGCAACCCCGAACATTACATGTATGACCTGAACCTTGCGGATATTGCCGAGGTATGGCGTCGTGGCAGTGTGATCTCATCCTGGCTGCTGGATCTGGCTGCAACCTCTCTGCTCGATAGTCCTGACCTGGCGAAGTTCGCTGGTCGAGTATCGGACTCCGGGGAAGGGCGCTGGACCATTGCTGCCGCCATCGACGAATCGGTTCCTGTTCCCGTACTCAGTGCAGCGCTCTATGAACGCTTCAGTTCGCGCGGTGAGGATGACTTTGCGGAAAAGCTGCTGTCAGCTCTTCGCTATCAATTTGGTGGTCATATCGAAAAGGTTGACATTGACAAAGTAGGTGCCTAATGACCAAATCTCAATCAGATGCGCTGGTGATCTTTGGTGTGACAGGTGATCTGGCCCATAAGAAGATATTTCCCGCGCTTTATGCGATGGTGAAGCGTGGCACGCTGAAGGTTCCGGTTATCGGCGTCGCCTTTCCTAATTGGAGTCTGGCGCGATTGCAGAAGCGCGTGACAGATAGTATCAGGCGGACGGGGGGAGTTGACAACAAGCCAGCTCTTCAACAATTGCTCTCTTTGCTCAAGTATGTCAGTGGAGATTATAAAGACAGCAATACCTTCTCAGCGATTAAAGAGGCGTTAGGTGGCGCGCTTCGGCCCGCGCACTATCTGGCGATTCCCCCGTCACTCTTTGAAACGGTGATCCGAGGGCTTGGCGCCGCCAAGTTGGCAGAACACGCGCGTGTCATAGTCGAAAAGCCATTCGGTCGTGATTTGGCCTCTGCACGAAAACTCAATGAGGTTGCACACCGAGTCTTCCCCGAAGATTCAATCTATCGCATTGATCACTTCCTCGGAAAAGAAGCGATCATGAACATTCTTTACTTTCGTTTTGCGAATTCGTTTCTGGAGCCTATCTGGAATCGCAATTATGTGGCCAGCGTCCAGATCACCTTATCTGAAGATTTCGGAGTGGGAAAGCGCGGCGCGTTTTACGAGTCTGCCGGCTGCCTGCGCGATGTGATACAAAATCACCTCTTCCAGGTTGTCGCACTGCTCGCAATGGAGCCACCCGCGGGCAGAGACTTCGGTGCAGTGCACAATGAAAAGGCCAAGGTATTCAAGGCCATGCGCCAACTAGGGCTCGATGATGTGGTGCGCGGCCAGTATGCCGGCTACCGGATGGAGGCAGATGTAGCCAGGCGTTCCGATGTTGAAACATTTTGCGCTCTGCGTCTGTTCATTGATTCATGGCGCTGGGATGGTGTTCCGTGGTATCTACGCTCAGGCAAATACTTGCCAGACACCGCGACCGAGATTTTGGTGGAGCTGAAGCCGCCGCCACAAAAGCTTTTCGCGGACGCGGAATCGGTGACCGGACGTACCAACTACTTTCGCTTTCGTCTGTCTCCCAACTCGGCCGTAGCTCTAGCAGCACGAGTCAAACTCGCGGGAAAAGACTTTGTTGGCGAGCAGCGGGAGCTTTACTTGTTAGAAGAACGTCCTGATGAGGCAACTCCATACGAGAGGCTCCTGGGCGATGCCATGGCTGGCAACGGCGCACTCTTCACGCGAGAAGATGCAGTAGAAGCAGCCTGGGCGGTGGTCGACCCAGTCCTCAAAAAACATCACCGGGTCTGCCCTTACAAAAGGCACAGTTGGGGGCCGAAGGAAGCCGACAGGATAATCTCTGCGCATGGAGGTTGGCATAACCCCAGCAGCACTGTGTTGCCAGAGTAACAATACGGGTTGACAACCAATTCTCGTTCAATGAAAACTGTTGTTGTCAACCGTTCTGCAAAAAGATTTATGGGGTTATTCTCCTGACAAATAACACTCGGGACACCATATTATGGCCATTTCGTCACAAATACTGAATATTCTGTTTGGTCGACCGTTGGCCACCAGCGAGGAACGGGCGGAGCATATTGGCCCCGTTGCCGGAATTCCAGTCTTTGGCCTGGATGCTCTCAGTTCCGCTGCGTACGGTCCTGAGGCCGCGCTAACGCTGCTCATTCCTCTGGGGCTTGCGGGTGTTCATTACATTGTCCCGGTGAGCGCGGCAATTGTGGCACTTCTGATCATCGTCTACTTCAGTTACCGCCAGACCATCGATGCTTACCCACGCGGTGGCGGTTCTTACACGGTAGCCTCTCAGAATCTGGGTGAAGGCGCGGGCTTGCTGGCGGCTGCTGCGCTGATGATCGATTACACACTCACTGCCGCCGTGGGCATCTCGGCGGGAGTGGGCGCGCTTATATCCGCTGCTCCCGGCATGCAGCCTTATACATTGCAATTGTGCCTTGCTGTACTGGCCATTCTCACCGTGATCAATATGCGCGGTGTCCATGATACTGGCGTAGTCTTCATGATTCCAACATATTTATTTGCGGGAACGCTTCTGGTGGTGATCGGGGTTGGTAGTTGGCATGTGCTTCGCAGCGGAGGATCTCCCGCTCCGGTTACAATGCTGCCACAGTTGCCTGCAGCCACAACCGCAGTGAGTTTATGGCTGCTGCTGAAGGTCTTTTCTTCCGGGTGCACGGCGATGACGGGCGTTGAGGCTGTCAGCAACGGTGTGATGGCTTTCCGCGATGACACCCGCAAGAACGCAAAGATTACGCTGACCATCATCATCGTATTGCTCGCGGTGTTGCTGACCGGTATTGCCATGCTGTGTCGCGCTTACGGTATTGCAGCCACGAATCCAGACGGGCCCGGTTACGAGAGCGTACTTTCGATGTTGACGCGGGCGGTAATGGGGCATGGAGTCTTCTATTACGTCACCATAGGCTCGGTGCTCCTGGTGCTGGCGCTCTCAGCAAATACGGCCTTTGCCGATTTTCCGCGTCTGACACGAGCTATTGCACTTGATGACTATTTGCCACACGTCTTTCTGCTGCGTGGTCGTCGATTGCTCTATTCCTGGGGTATCTATATCCTGGTCGCGCTCACGGCGTTGTTGCTGACTCTCTTCGGGGGCGTTACGGATCATCTGATTCCCCTTTATGCCGTGGGTGCATTCATGGCATTCACTCTTTCACAGGCCGGCATGGTGATGCACTGGAAGCGCCTGGGCGATGCTCCAGTACGCATGATTGTCAACGGTCTGGGTGCCGTGGCCACGGGCATCACCACTGTAGTGGTGCTGGTAGCCAAGTTTGCTGAGGGCGCCTGGATTACAGCGCTGCTGATAGCAGTCATGATAGCGCTGATGCACGCCGTCAAACGCCATTACGTAAACGTGGATCGTGAGACGGACCTGAACCGCCCCATCGTACCCGCGCAGATCACTGAACCAATCGTTGTTATGCCCATCGATAGATGGAGTCGAGTCACCGAAAAGGCTCTCAGCTTTGCGTTGGGAATGTCCTGTGATATTCGCTGCGTGCATGTTCAGACCGGAGAGAATCTAGACCCAATCTGCAGCAATTGGGAGATGGATGTAGCCGCACCGCTACGAGCGGTTGGCAAGTGCGTCCCCAGACTCGATATTCTGCAATCGCCCTTCCGCTACATCCTGACACCAGTGGTTGATTACATCCTGGCAGTGGAAAGAGAGTCAAGCTTTCAGAAAGTATGTGTACTTGTGCCGGAATTGGTTGTCCATCACTGGTGGGAAAATCTTCTCCATAACCGTCGCGCAGATATGCTGAAGGTTATCCTGCTTCTCCGCGGAAACCGGCGCATTGTGGTTATTAACATCCCGTGGTATCTAGAACGGGACTGAGGTTACAAGAATGGTATTACGGTGTACGGCCAGACATTGAACAGCATCGAAGAATAGATGTGCATGTGCGCAGCTCACAACTGCTCTGGACGCTTACATTTGTTTTCCCCAACCAGTACCCCAGGAAGGGCAGGCAAAAACTACAGAGAATCTCCCAGGCAAAAACGGTCCACGGCAAGTAGCTTTAGGCTACGAGCAATTTGATTCAGAGATCTTGATTGGACAGGCGGATAAATCAAAGAGTACGGACGACGATGAATTCATTCATGAGACACATACCTGTCTCGCAAGGTTGGCTCGTCGAACACCTGCAGTGGGGATTCAAATGGTGACAGCGCTGCAAACCCCGGAAGCATCATCCATGCAGCATCACGAGGAACTGCACCCGGAGATTGAGCGAGCTCAGAGGAACGTTCGCAGGCTGGTCGAGCCCATGCCGTCAATTCCTCGGGTGTCAATACCATGGGATGCTTGGGGACGATGCGATAGCGGCCGCGCACTAGGTAGTCAACAAAGAGAGCTCCTGCCAGATATGGATTGGCCAGTGCGATGGGGATGGCATACAGGGTCGTTGCGAGAGATTCGTCTACATCCTTGTTGGAGTGGCTGAGTCGCCGACTCCCAGGGATCTGAGGGATTTCAAAGACCGTAAGATTTATCTCAGGATGCTTCCGAGCATAACGTGCCAGCTTGTGAGCAAGTTGCTTGGGGGTGCTCACGCCCGCGTCTGGAAATAGGGCGCGCCTGAACGTTCCGGGATAATAGAAGTTGAGAAGTTTGCGTGCGAAGTCAGAGCAATTGTTTACGATCAGATCGAAGTGCGAGTGATTCGATTGCGCGTTCAACTGCGCGATCAGTGTGTCGTCCTGCGCTTGGGTGGTCTCAAAGCGAAAGGCGTAGATGCGCCGCTCATACGCAGTTCCTATCAGTTGCGTCCAACCTCCCTTGACCAAATTCCCTGGGCTTAAGTTATCTCCCAAACCGAGAAGATGCGCTTCGTGATATCGACTGCGCAACCGCATGACCATGAGTTTATCTGCACGAGGCTGGACGGAAGAGATGTTTTCAACGGAATAGAGATAGGGAACCAAGGGAATTGCCACCCAGTCAAAGCCGGATATGCCTTGATATCGAGAAAGCACCGCACCCAACTCCCCAGGTTGGCAACGTCGCAGCAGAACCGGTGTTTCGGCACAGATTCGCTCGAAATAGACTGCATTATGTCCCGTAGGATTGACAAGGCCAAAGAAGCCATAGGGCTGCTCAATCAACAAAGCGGCTTGAGCGGAGCCGGCCTTAGGGTTCAGGATCATAAGAGCCAATGCGGTGAATACAAATATGGCAATGCGCTGCATGTTTTTCACAATCCTACCCCGTTCACAGTCATGGATGAATCAACTTGGAAAGCAATGTGTCCAGGCCGTTCCATGCGATCTGGACACCAATGCAAAGCAGAATGAATGCAACTACGCGCAGAATTCCATGCGCCGTCGAAGGGGGAATGATCCTGGTAATCTGCGGTGCGTACGCATAGCAAAAATAGACCAGTACACTGAGTGTGACAACGGCAAGAAAAACCCCGACGTGGGCCAGAATGTCGCTTGATGCGTCCCGATTCGAGATGTGAGCGGTAAGCGTTAGCAAGGCGACAAGTGTGCCGGGGCCGGAGGTTACTGGAAAGGTGAAGGGATAAAAGGCATCTTGTTCGAGGAACCGTGTCCTTGTCTCTTCGCGCACTTCTGTCTCCTCCTGTTTGTTTCTGGAGATGGCGCGCGCATCTCTCTCATTCAAAACCGACCATCCCATAGCCGCGATGACTATACCGCCGGAAAGCTGAACAATGGGTAGAGATATGCCGAAAAAGTTGAGAATAGTCGCGCCTAACAGCTCAATGATTGCCAGGAATATGATGTTGTTGATCGCGATTCTGCGCGCCAAAGAACGATAAACTCCCGGAGGGGCATCACCGGCCAGTCCAAGAAAGACCAAAGCCGACCCGAGTGGGTTAATCAGCGGTAAGAGAACACTGAAGGCAATCAGAAACGACTTCCAAAGCAACAAGAAGAATCTCCTTGAGTGGGTGTGGTTGCGATTGAATAACCACGGACCTGCGATAAGGTACGCATCTCCGTTACAAGATTCTGCAAATACAGGTCTGCTTGTATAGAATCTGGCCCTGGAAGATGAACTTCAGAAGAGTATCAAAATACGATGAGGATGCCAGTGGATCAATTTCGCCAATCCACAGGAAGAAACGCGACCGCCACCACAGTGCCGGCGGGGATAAATGATGTTCGGCGCCAATGAGCGGCGTTCCAGAATTGTCACTCTGGCCAGAAGAGACGCTTCCGTACACGGCAGGTTATGCAACATGCTGCTCGCAGAATCACTGAAGATGAGGACAGGTGTATGGTCTGATTTGCTCACTGCAACCAGCCTCATCGAACAGGTCCAACTGAAATCTGTGGCTTAGCGAAAATGGCGATCCAAAATTATGAGCAACGGAAAACCATTATGATTTGCTGACTGAATGGTCAAGCGCCATGGTCGAGTGCTCCTTATTGCTCAGACTCAGACAAGTACTCCTGTCTAGAGTGATAGACGTAAGGGTACTTAGGTGTCGGCCAAGGCAAAGATGCGGGCATCAATGTACGAACCGAACCCCTTATGGTGACATTGCATGCCGGGTAGATCGTTACGGAAGCATCGCACCCCACGCAAACAATAAACCACAGACACCTGAAAGGGGTCATTTATGCGAGGTCTAAAAACTCTTCTCAGCACTACCACGTTGCTTGTAGGGATGGCGATCACACCATCCTCTCAGGCGCAGGTTGTCGTCAGCATCGGTGTTCCACCCGTTTGTTCTTACGGTTATTATGACTATGCTCCTTACACCTGTGCACCCTATGGGTATTACGGTCCTGGATACTTCTATGGAGGCATCTTCCTTGGCATGGGGCCGTGGGCAGGCTGGGGCTATGGTCATGGCTGGGGTGAACATCGCTTCAGCGACGGCGGCGGCGGTAGCTATCGTGGCGGCGGCGGCGCTATGGCTAACCATAGCAGTTTTGCGCGGGGCGGTGGAGGAGCACGCAGCGGTGGCGGTGCAGAGCATACCAGCGCACCTTCTAATCATGTTGGTGCGGTGCGGCCAGGTGCTTCTCATGCGACCACATCTCATGCGACCACATCTCATGCGGCACCGGCTCATAGCAGTGCACCCCACCCGGCCGCCGCGCGTAGCAGCAGTGCCGCTCATGCCGGCGGAGAATCACATGCTGGTGGTGGCGGCCATGAAGATGGCGGACACAAGTAGACGACGGTTTTAGAGAACATGGATGAAACAGCAAATCAGGCGGATTCAAAAGGGCCGCCTGTTTTGCCAGCATTCTACAACGCTAAAACAATTAGATCTGGCAACCAGATGAAAACAAATGCAGGGTCAATCACTGATACCTGTGGGGGTTCGATTCAGAACTGTCATTTGCCCGCCAGACGCAGCGAATATTAAGGATCAACTGGCTATCGCGGACCTTCTCGGCTCAGTATTGTACTGAAGACAATAATCAAACGGCATGAGCATTGTAGACCAGCAATTATCCAACCATCTTGAAAGAATGAGCAAGTGGAAGGTTGAACTTCTTACCCGCTCTTATGAAATCTCAGCGAAGTCCATCCTGATGACTCGCGCGCTCTAGCCGAAAACGCGGCTAAAGATCACCGCTCAGAGCGTATCTGCCTTGCATGCAGGCATTACCATTCACGCGAATGACGGATCTCGAAATCCTGTCTGTATCGTTAGCAACCATGAACCTGTACTGGGATCAAAAGAAGAAATGGAGGAGTTAAGATGCCGCTTGTCACCGTCGTGATTGCATTGTGCGTAGTCGGTTTGTTGCTGTGGCTGGTGAACCGCTTCATCCCTATGCAAAGTCAAATCAAGGGGATTCTGAATGGCGTAGTGGTGATTGTGGTCGTTCTGTGGCTTTTGAGAATCTTCGGACTCTTCGATTACCTATACCAGTTCCGTGTCGGACGTTAACGATCGAACTCGACAGCCTCAAATGGCTTGAGTACGCCCACGAAACAGATGTTCAACGCAATGCCACAAAAGTTTGCCAGTAGGGGGAAAAATGAAGCGCATGTATCTGTTTGCCATTGGTGCAATCCTGAGTATGAGCTCGATTGCACTAGCCAGTTCGCAAGCTCCGGTTGTCCTTGAATCCTCAAGCCCAACATCGACTTATCGCGTTGTCGTGATCAGCAGGTCGGTACAGGCTGTCAACTATCAGCATCGCAATGGGGTTTCGATTGTGGACTTTGTCGGAACTACTTTGTTGCCCTCTGCGGCGGGAAAAGCCAAGGTGCGCAGCAAGCGCGGCACCCTGGAAGTTGAAGCAAGCTTTGACAACCTGCAAGATCCAACCACATTCGGATCGGAATATCTCACCTATGTGCTCTGGGCAATATCGCCTGAGGGTAGGGCTGTCAATCTCGGAGAGATTCTTGTTGGTGGAAATGACAAGAGCAAGTTGACAGCAACGACTGACCTGCAGGCCTTTGCGCTGATCGTGACTGCGGAGCCTTATTACGCTGTTCGCCAGCCAAGCAACGTTGTGGTCATTGAAAACGTTGTTGGCTCCGACACCAAGGGAACAACCGAGGCTGTAAGCGCCAAGTACGAATTGATGGAGCGTGGTGGATATATTCCCACGGGCTACAAGTTCGATCCTGTTGTGCTCAATGCCAGTCTGCCTTTGGAGTTCTACGAAGCGCGTAATGCATTGCGCATCGCAAAATCAGAGGGCGCCGAGCAGTATGCAAACAGCAGTTACCAGCGCGCCGTCCAGTTGATGAACAATGCCGATGCTCTGGCTTCCGACAAACACGTCGCAACCAAGCCGCTGATCTCAATGTCTCGCCAGGCGGTGCAGACAGCCGAGGATGCTCGCGAGGTTGCCGTTAAACAAATTGACGAAGCGCGATTGAAAAATGAGCGCATGACCTCGGCTGTTGCGCTGACGAAGACGCAGGAACAGGCCGACGAAGCCATGCGGTTGAAGGAGAAGGCACAGTTGGATGCAGCCAAGTCCAAGGCCGAAATGGCTGCGGATAAGACCGCCTCGGCAGCTGCAATCTCGGCCGCACAGACAGATGCTTCTCAGGCTCGCGCAGTTGCGGCAATTGCTCAACAGGGCGAACATCAGGCAGATCGTGACAAGGCCGCCATGCGCGCGCAATTGTCAGAACAATTGAACAGCATCCTGGCAACCCGCGATAGTGCTCGCGGACTGATTGTCAGCATGTCGGATGTGTTGTTTGACACAGGTCAGTTTTCTTTGAAGTCGGGCGCTCGTGAAAAGCTGGCAAAAGTAGCAGGAATCCTCATCGCTTATCCTGGCCTCAACATCGAGGTTGGCGGATACACGGACAATGTAGGCGGCGATGAAATGAATCAAAAGTTATCCGAGAATCGTGCCAGCGCGGTTCGCGACTACCTGGTTGCGCAGGGTGTTGCGACTCTCTCGGTGAGCGCCAAGGGATTCGGCAATACACTCCCGGTGGCCTCCAACGATACATCCGGTGGGCGTCAAGAAAACCGCAGGGTGGAACTGGTTGTGTCCGGCGATGCAATCGGCAGTGAAGTGAATTCGCAAACAGGAAGTTTGCGGTAACAGCGCCTGAACCTGGAACCAATGATTTGCAGTGACAGCTGCGGCCGCAAAAAGGCCGCAGCGTGATCTTCATCTCACTTCGACAGGCAGGTAAACAAGGAGGAATGATGCTTGGACTGATATTGATTGTCGTACTGCTGATGGCCCTTTTCGGGTCATTGCCGCGTTGGCCGCATAGCAGGAACTGGGGATACTATCCAACCGGAGGACTGGGGCTGGTGCTCCTGATCGTTATTGTTCTTCTTTTACTTGGTCAGATCTGAGTGGGAAAGCAGGGAATGATGTCGTTTCCAGAGATGAAGTCTTCCGAGAATGTTGATACTGTAAGCACCACCGCGCTTTTGCTCCAAGAAGCTTCTCATACCTGCAAGCTTCCGTTGCCGACGCGCATCGCCGTGATTGGAAACTATCTGCCGCGCGAGTGTGGTATCGCCACATTTACGACCGATCTGTGTACTGCTCTGACCAGCGAATTCGGAGAGGGGCGGCTTTTCGCCGTCCCCGTCAATGATCCTGACTCGCATTACCAGTATCCGAAACGAGTTCGCCTCGAACTGGAGCAGGAGGACCTCTCCTCGTATGTTCGCGCTGCGGACTTTCTCAATTTCAATGGAAACGATCTTGTCTGCCTGCAACATGAGTACGGGATCTACGGCGGCATCGCTGGAAGCCATATCCTCACTCTGTTGCGCAGATTGAAGATGCCCTTGGTTACAACACTCCACACGGTATTGCGTGAGCCGGACGATAATCAGCGCATGGTGCTTGAAGAGATCGCGCAGCTTTCCGATCGCATGGTTGTAATGAGCGTATTGGCTTCCCACCTGCTGCATGAGGTATATGGGGTACCAATTGAAAAGATCGATATCATCCCCCATGGAGTTCCCGATCTCCCTTTCATGGACTCCAGCTTCTTTAAGGATAAGTTTGGCACGGAAGGAAAGTCAGTACTGCTCACTTTCGGCTTGCTTTCTCCCAACAAGGGCATCGAGAATGTCATTCGGGCGCTGCCGTCCATTGTTGCCAGCTATCCGAATGTGATGTACACCGTCTCTGGAGTGACACATCCGCATATTCGCCGACGTGAAGGCGAACGATATCGCGAAGCACTCATCGCGCTTGCCGATGAGTTGGACGTATCCGATCATGTGTGCTTCAACAACCGCTTTGTCAGTCATGAAGAGCTTGTGGAGCAGGTTGGTTCCGCGGATATCTACATTACGCCCTATCAACAGGAGGCGCAGATCGTCTCCGGCACTCTGGCAATTGCACTTGGAGCAGGGAAGGCGATCATCTCCACGCCCTATTGGCATGCGAAGGAGTTGCTTGCCGATCACAGAGGAGTAATTGTTCCCTTCGAAAGCCCAGGTTCCATCGCTGAAGCTGTTCTATCGTTGCTGAAAAACGACGCCGAGCGCCATGCGATGCGCAAGCGTGCCTATCTCTATTCGCGTGGAACAACCTGGCCAAAGACCGCACATGCCTACATGGCCAGCTTCCAGCGGGCGCGTTTTGAGCGCTCATTGCATCCGAGGGCGTCGCAATTGGAAGTTGCCTACAGAGGGCCGATGAATGCGGCTGAACTGCTGCCCGAACTGAATATAGGCCACTTGCGTACCATGACCGATGATACGGGAATACTGCAACACGCTATCTTTACCGTGCCCAACACTTCTGAAGGATACACAACAGACGATAATGCTCGCGCGCTTATTGTTTCCATTCTTCAGGATGAGAATGTGGCATATGCCGGGCGCAAGGGCTATTCAAGTCTCTCGACCCGTTATTTGTCATTTTTGTGGTTAGCCTTCAATGGCAATACGGGTAGGTTCAGAAACTTCCTCGGATATGACCGGAAGTGGCTCGAAGAGGTCGGTTCGGATGATAGCCATGGGCGCGCACTATGGTCTATTGGCAAGGTGCTCGGGGCCTCGCGCAATACGGGGCTGCGGGGCGCTGCGGGAAGACTCTTTGAAGCGGCGGTTCCTGCGGCCCTCAGCTTCACCAGTCCGCGTGCCTGGGCTTACTGTATTTTGGGAATACAAGACTACCTTGATTGGTTCCCTGGAGATAGAGCCATTCAGAGCGTGCGCAATGAGCTTGCAAATCGCCTTCTGGACATTTATGAACGCAGTCATTCTGACAAATGGAGATGGTTCGAACGGAGTTTGTCATATTCCAACGCGCGCCTTCCACAGGCGCTCATTCTCGCCGGTTGGCGGAGCGATAACCAACGAATGATCGAAGCCGGTGTGGATTCTCTGAAATGGCTGATTGCCGAGCAGCACCGCGACGATGAGGAGGTCTTTGTGCCCATCGGGTCCAGTGGGTTCTACATCGACGGGAGCGAGAAAGCCCGTTTTGACCAACAACCTGTAGAGGCTTGTGCGACAATCTCTGCATGTCTGGAAGTATATCGACTGACCGAAGAAAGCCAGTGGATCGATGAGGCGCGCAAGGTCTTTCGTTGGTTTATGGGCAAGAACGATTTGCAAGTGCCCCTCTATGACGAAACGACGGGTGGATGCAGAGATGGCCTCCATCCCGATCGCGTGAACGAGAATCAGGGCGCTGAATCAACACTCTCTTTCCTCATGGCTTTGCTCGAAATGCAAGCGGCCAAAGTAACAAGCGAAGTCGAACTGCATCATGGAATGAGTGTCACTCAGTGAATCAATCCCCATCGTCGGAAGTACCGGAACAGGACGGCGCTCTCAAACAAGCACAGACAGTTGTTTGTTCAGATCAGCCTATGTTTACGCGTTACCCGGGCAATCCGCTGCTCAGCCGGGATATGTGGCCGTACCCCATCAATAGCGTGATGAATGCTGGAGCGGTGATGCTACCAGATGGGGATACTTTGCTGCTCTGCCGGGTAGAAGACCGAAGTGGATTGTCGCATCTTTGCGCGGCACGGTCTGCCAACGGAATCGACAATTGGCGAATTGACGCTAATCCGACTTTGTTGTCGAACCCGAAAGATTACCCCGAAGAGATCTGGGGCATTGAGGACCCCCGCATCACCTATGTTCCAGAACTTGAGCAGTACGCTGTGGCATATACATCGTTTGCGCGCGGTGGGCCTGGAGTTTCGCTGGCGTTAACCAAGGACTTTCGCACCTTCGAACGTTTCGGTGTCATCATGCCTCCAGAGGACAAGGATGCAGCACTGTTGCCACGTCGTATCGGCGGGCGTTGGGCTTTGATTCACCGGCCCATGACAGCTTTAGGTGCTCATATGTGGATCTCCTATTCACCCGACCTGCACCATTGGGGCAGCCACAAGATTATTCTTGAAGCGCGGCGTGGTGGATGGTGGGATGCAAACAAGATCGGTCTGTGTTCACCACCGATAGAGACGGCGAAGGGCTGGCTGATGATTTATCACGGCGTGCGTCAGACGGCGTCGGGAAGCATTTATCGTTTGGGCCTGGCACTCTTTGATCTTGAACGTCCAGAGGTTTGTCTGCAACGTGGCAACTCCTGGATATTCGGTCCAGAGGCCGAATATGAGCGCGGTGGAGATGTCAATGACGTCGTTTTCCCTTGCGGGCAGACTATCGGTGCTGATGGAGATACGATTCATCTTTACTACGGAGCAGCCGATTCCAGTATTGCGCTGGCAACAGGCAGCATTCGCTGTATGCTCTCCTGGCTTGACTCCAATCTGAGCCAGGCGGAGAGACGCGCATTTTAGCCGATACAGTGATGCATTGGAAGGAACGGTAGTATGAGTGAATCAAGCCGCGATTGGCCTGCCTGGTTACCGCACCTGCTGTGGATTCAGCGTAAATGTCCACGATGCAATTCCGTCAAATTCAAACAGGCTGAGTCGCGCCTGTTTGATGGCTTGTTGCGTTTCATTGCCATGCGGCCTGTCCGTTGCGCATTTTGTTGGCGGCGTTACTACTGGATTGCATTGCACGGTGCGGTTGCAGAATAAGTGCCAGACTCCATAGAGCCTGCTGCGTTGGAAAGGGAGTATATATGAGTCTTGTTTCCCAACAAACAGCGCCGTCTCCAGTTGCCCAGTTGCATCATCCACTGATGCCCCACTGGCTTACGCACCTGGGCCCGTTTGGACTCTTTTCCGTTGCGGTCATCGACTCTTCGGTCATCCCTCTGCCGTTGCCGGGCAGCACTGATCTGCTGTTATTGTGGCTGGTTGCGTATAGGGGCGATCCATGGATGCTTGCTGCTTGCGCCATAACGGGCAGCATTCTGGGAGGTTACACTACATGGAACATAGGCCGAAGGGGGGGCGAGGCGGCACTGCGCAATTATGTGCCTGCGCGCCTACTTGGCCGTATCGTAACCTGGGTTGAACGTCATCCGGTTCTGGCTGTCTTTATTCCCGCGCTGCTTCCTCCGCCCATTCCACTCTTGCCGTTTGCGCTTGCTTCAGGGGCTTTGGGGGTATCTCGCAGTCGATTCCTGCTGGTGTTTGGCGTGGCGCGCAGCGTTCGTTATTCCTTTATCGCATGGCTCGGATTAAACTATGGACGCAAGATAGTTCGCCTGTGGTCTGGAAGTCTGCAAAAGTGGTCAACCCCGCTGCTCTCCGTCTTTGTGAGTCTTTTGGTCATCGGCGTATGTATTGGAATATGGAAGATCCACAGAATGCGCAAGGCCGAAGCCAATGAAGATCGCGCCTTAATGATCGAAGCGGCTTGTGCCGATTAGGAATATGTTGAATATGGAACCTTCTTCGATGTGCATGCGTGTGTTCGGTGTATTTCAATGAGTTCCTAGGCAGTGCAGAACTGAAACTTGTTGCGCCCGCTTGCCTTGGCTTGGTACATAGCGGCATCAGCGCTTTTGATCAGCGTCTTCGCATCTGCTCCATCCTCGGGATAGACACTCACGCCGACACTTGCTGTCACATGAAGTTCGAGTTCATCGATCTGGTGAGGATCTGCCAATGCCTTTAGCACTCTACTCGCAGTAATGGCGGCCTGATTAGGGTGATCCATCTCTTGAAGCACCAGGATGAATTCATCGCCTCCATTGCGGCTCACCGTATCCGGGGAACGCACACAGGCCAGGAGGCGCTTTGCAACGGAGCAGAGAAGTTTATCGCCGACCGAGTGCCCCAGCGAATCGTTGACTTGCTTGAAGCCATCCAGATCCAAAAAGAGCACGGCAACTCTGCCCGAGTGTCGGTGGGCCATTGCGATTCCCTGATTGATGCGGTCGTTCAGAAGCAGCCTGTTGGGCAAACCGGTGAGAGGGTCATGCTCCGCCAAATGGGTTAAATCCGCCATCTTCTCTTTGACCATGACCAGATTGTTCTCAGCATCTTTGCGAGCGGTCAGGTCGCGACTGATCTTTGAAAACCCACGCAATTTCCCATTGGAATCGCGAAGAGCAGTCAGGGCAACCTCTCCGATAAAACTGGTACCATCTTTTCGCATGCGAGGAATTTCCGCTTGATATCGTTCGTTCATATCAGCCATACGAAGAATCTCTTGTGGCTGCCGCTTATGGACATCCGCAGCGGGAAACAAGTGGGAATAGTTCAGTCCCACGATCTCTTCCGACGTGAACCCATGCATCCGTTGTGCGCCGGCATTCCAACTGACAATGGTGCCTACCGGGTCCAACATGAAAACTGCGTAATCCTGGATTCCGTCGAGGAGCGATCGATATTTCTCTTCACTATTATGGAGTGCAACCCACCCCAGCTTATGTTTGACCACTTCACGATAATGACTCCACCCGGCAAGCGCGGCAATCAGCAAGCCCACGCAGGTTGCGATGATCAACAGCGCCTTCACCACTCTCAGACGCCATTTGGCGTCCGCATCCCGTACTACCAGTAAGCGAAGCTCTTCGCCGCGCACATCTCGTACGGCCCTCTGGAACTGGTCATCGAGAACATCGTCTGCGCCGTTTATGCTGGTTTCCGCTATTGCGTCGTAATTGTCAGTGCCTTGTAGGCGGATGATGGTTTCAGCACGCGACAGCTTCTGGGCCGTCAGCCACTCGAGGCTTGCAAGGCGGACCTGCTGATCTGGGTTATCCGCTGTCAAAATGCGCAGAGTTGCCTGGTCCTGCACGACAGATAGTCTGCTGGTTTTGTAGGACTGAAGATAAGAAGCCTGGCCCGTCAGACCGTATTCCCGAGCGCTTGAATCGACTTCATCCGCTGCCAGGAGCAAATCCTGTAGCGACTCAAGAACTTTGTGCGTATGGTGCACCCACACTTCGCTCTCCCCTGATACGGCCATGCCGCGAAAGGAGACAATGGTCACGATGATCAAACAAAGGATTGCAGACCCGAGAGTGAGTTGTACTTTTCTGTCCGAGAACGACTTGGACTTCACGTGAACTCCAATGCTGGCAAAAAGCCTGTCTATTCTGGGACACGTATCTCAAAATGGACTCCTTGGAACATGGTAAGAGTGCAAACATCCACAACACAGAAGCAAATCAAACGGGAATCTTGACAAGGCTGCTGCTGGTCAGTGGGCGAATTCGATTGTTGAGCGCATGGTTAATCATTCAACAGATGATTGAGGACTGTTGAGCAAAATAGCCCACTCCCTTCCAATCTGACCCCCTTTGGTGCTCGACAGCATTTCACGTCCTCAGCGATCGATTTGTGCCGGGCACCGCTGAGCGATTGGAAACTATCTGTTTGGGATCTTGCAATTGACTGCGCAGAGAATAGGATGCAGGAGCGTTTCTTTGAGAACAAACTTCAGGGAAGCTCTGATTAAGTCATGGTTTGAGAGGGCGCGACTTTAGTCGCGCCGCAAGTCAATGAGATATTGCCTCGGGCTTTATCCCCCGAGTGAAGGTTTCTCCGGAAATCGTACTTGATCATGGGTTTCTTAAGTAAAAGCGCCGGATTGCGCTGGGTAGATCATTAATTCCGAGTTGTTGCGGTGATTTTAGGTAGTTCTTGGCTGAAGCGGGGCTCCGGTTCTGTGCTCAAATTGTGCCCAAAGGGTTGGAATCAGATGTGCAGGCTGGTACAGGATGTGCGCTATGGAAAATGGTAAGTTATTGAAATCACCACATTTGTGGTGAGCCCGCTGGGACTCGAACCCAGGACCCACGCCTTAAAAGGGCGTTGCTCTACCAACTGAGCTACGAGCTCTCACCTGTGAATAGATTAACATTCAACGTGACAAACGCCAACGTCCCCTCGGTTGCCTGTGGGAACAGCTCGGGTCTGGCGATCAGCGAACGCTGGTAGGGGAAACTGAGTCAGAAGGTGGCAGAGGTGTAGGTGGAGCAGCTCAAATGCCGCATGAGCGGGCTTGAGCGTTTCTTGAGGGCTCTCAGAAGCGTTCAGAAGTCCCCTATAAAGAATGTTGGCACTCAAACCGATAAGCAAGTTATTGATTTCGGCTGGTCAACGCGGGGAGAGCACTGGCAGTTGGCGTGCGCCGGGTCTTTTGTGTTTCCCCGTCCTGAATTTGTTCTAGTGATTGGAGCGGCTAGGGATGAAAGTCGCATCATCTTCTCGATCCGGCCTCTCCGCGGGCATCGCTCGGGAGACTTTGAGCTGGTTGGCCCTGGCAATGCTGGCTTTGCTTCTGGCGGGCGTGCTCTCCTATGGCATTCAACGGAGCATGATCCGCAAAAACGCCTTGGAGCAGGCTTCCATGGTGGCGGATCTCAAGGTGAACCAACTCCGTTCTCTGCTGGACGGCCAGCGTGCCATGGCCATGGCCCTCAGTCACGGGACGGTGCTGGCCCTGAACGTGGAAGATTGGATTCATACCGGAAAGATTCCGCCAAAGATCTTGGAGCGGCTCCAACTACGACTGCTAACCGCCCAGACAGACCAGCACTATCGGGATGTCGACATTCTGAGTTCGGATGGGCGGGTGCTGCTTACCTGCAATAATCCAGACTTCCTCCCCTCGATGGAAGACCGTCAGGCCATCGCCGAGGCTTTGCTGAGCGGGACGCCGCAGATTACCTCGCTTTATTTGGATAATTCCCGGAGCGGACAGCCTCCGGCTTTGGACGTGGCGTCGCCGATGATCGCTGTCGACGAGCACGGCAGCCGCACCGTAGCCATCATGTTGTTGCGTCTGGACCCAGAGAAGTTTATCTTTCCCTACCTCCAGCAGTGGCCTATTTTCAGCACCACCGCCGAGACATTGATTGCCGAACAGCGTGGCGACCGGATTTACTTCCTCAATGAACTACGCCACCGCAAAGGAATTGCGCTGCGCATCAGCGTAGCAATGACGGAGACGCAGAGGCTGGTTGTGCAAGCGGCTCTGGGGAAAACAGGGTTGCTGCAGGGGGTGGATTACCGCAATGTTCCAGTCCTGGGCGCCAGCCGCCCGATACCAGGAACCTCCTGGATTCTGGTTGCCAAGGAGGACAAAGCAGAGTTTTACCGCCCGCTTTTGATGCGCACTCTGGTCATGACCATGGTCGGTTTCTGCTTTCTCATGGCGGTGATTCTGGGGGGCCGTGCCTGGATGCGGCAAAGAAACACTGTGCTGCTCAGGGAGCGCGAGTTGCGCTACCGGGAACTCTTCGAGAGCATGGCAGATGCCTTCTTCCTGGTTGACCCAGAGGGGTGTTTTCTTGAAGTGAACCAGGTCGCAGTGGATCAGCTGGGCTACAGCCGGGAAGAACTGCTCGGCATGGGACCGGCGGAGATTACTCATCCAAAGTTCAGAGCCATCGTTCCAGAGATTCATTCCCATTTACGGCGCGAGGGCAAAGTAACCTTTGAAAATCTCCACATGCGCAAGGATGGCAGCACGTTTCCTGTGGAGATTCACTCTCGCCGCCTGGTGATGGAAGGAGCTGAACTGGTTCTTAGCATCGGCCGGGATATTACGGATCGCAAAGCGGCAGAGGAGGAGATTCGCAACAGCCAGGCGCGCATGCGGGCGGTCTTCGAGAATGCTGGAGTGGGCATCGCGGTTACCGATCTGGAAGGCCGCTATATTGAGGTGAATCCAAAACTGGCTGGCGATCTCGGATACAGCCGGGAAGAGATGTTGCAGAGAACGACGCAGCAGACCTTGCATCCCGAGGATCGGGAGAAGTCCAAGCGATTGCTGGACGGGCTGCTCCGCGATGATGCCAATTCCGCGCTGATCGAAAAGCGCTTCCTGCGCAAGGATGGCAGCATTGTCTGGGCGCTGGTGGCGATTACTCCCATCCGTGACGCACAGGGCGCGGTGCACAGTTTCGTCAAGATGCTGATTGATATCACTGAGCGCAAGCGGATCGAGGGAGAGCTGGTACTCACCAGTGAGCGCTTGTCGATAGCCACACAGGGCGCCGGCATTGGGATCTGGGATCGGGATGTGGTGACCGGTAACCTGGTTTGGGACGACGAGATGTATCGCCTCTTCGGGATGCGGCGCGAGGATGTGGCTAGCGCCGACCATGCATGGCGTGTGGGCCTGCATCCAGAGGATGCCAATCAGACTCGGGAAGCCTTTCAGGCGGCATTGCGCGGAGAGAGCGAGTATGCGCCCGAGTTTCGTATCTGCTGGCCCGACGGTTCTGTACATACGCTGAAGGCGGCAGCCAAGACCCTGCACGACGAGAGCGGCTGGCCGGTGCGCATGGTGGGCATTAACTTCGACATTACCGCACGCAAGCAGGCCGAGCGGGCACTGGAAGAGAGCATGGCGCGGCTGCGAGTGATTCTCTCCAATCTTTACAGCGGAGTTCTGGTAATCAGCGTCGACAACAACGTCGAACTGATCAATCCGTTTATGTGCGAGCTTTTCGAGATCCCGGATAAGCCCCAGAAGATCGAGGGCACAACCTGCGAATACATCCGTGAGAAGGTGCGTTCCAAATTTCAGGATGCAGAGCATTTTGAGGGACGCGTTGAAGAACTGATAGCGCGGGGTGAAATCGTACACGACGAGGAGATGCGCCTGACCAATGGCAAGGTCATTCTGCGGGATTTCATTCCCGTGACCATGAATGGGAAGGTCACAGGCCGGGTGTGGACCCACCGCGATATCACCGCCCTGCGTCAGGCCGAGGAGAGCCGGCGGGTCGAGGACGAGCGTTTGCGCGCCATGATGGTGCTCTATGACGCCAGCGCCCTGTCAGAGCGGGAGATCATGGAGATTGCCATCGAAGAGATGGCACGGTTGGTGGGCGCAAGCATCTCCTATCTACACTTCGTAAACCCCGACCAGGAAAGCATCTCTCTGGGGGCATGGAATCGCGAGGCAAAGAAAGATTGCAAGGCCGTAGCCGAGAATCACTACCCGCTCAATCAGGCCGGGGTGTGGGCCGACAGCCTGCGCCAACGCCGGCCGGTCATCCACAACGACTATCAGGCGCTGCCCGATCGTCAAGGGTATCCCGACGGGCACATGCATCTGCTCAACCATCTGAGTGTCCCGGTATTTGATGGTGATCAGGTGGTGGCGATCGGCGGGGTGGGCAACAAACCGGGTGGGTTCAGCGAGGAAGACGCTCGACAACTACGGCTCTTTCTGGGTGGCATGTGGAATCTGATCCGGCGCAAGCGGGCCGAGCTGCAGGTTGTCGAGAGCGAACAGTTTCTGCGCACCGTAGCCGACTCCATGCCGGGAGTGGTTGCTTACTGGACGCGGGACCTCATTTGCACCTTCGCCAACACCAAGCATCTGGAATGGTTTGGCCGCTCCGCGCAAGAGATGGTGGGGATGGATGTGATGGAGTTCATGGGCCAGGATGGTTATCGGGAGGCTCAGTCGCGCTTTCTGGGAGTTTTATCGGGAGAAAAGCAGACCTACCGGCGCACGGTGCAGAAGCCGGATGGCAGCGCGGGAACGCTATGGGGCTACTACATTCCGGATTTTGCCGAAGGAGAGGTGCGGGGATTCTACGTGGTGGCATCCGACATCACCGAATTGCAGGAAGCCCATCTGGTGATGGAACAACTGAATCGCGATCTGGAGGAGCGTACCCGGCAGGCGGAGAGCGCCAATCGCGCCAAGAGCGATTTTCTGGCCAATATGAGCCATGAGATCCGCACACCCATGAACGCCATCATGGGGCTGAGCCATCTGGTGCTCAGGACGGAGTTGAATACCCGGCAGCATGATTACCTGAGCCGCATTCAGACTGCTTCGCGCAGCCTGCTGGCGCTGCTCAACGACATTCTCGACCTTTCCAAGATCGAGGCCGAGAAGCTGGAAATCGAGTACGCGCCTTTCAATCTGCACCAGGTGGTGGAGCAGGTTTCCGGAATCCTCTCTGAAAAAGCTCAAGAGAAGGGACTGGCGGTGTGTATTAATCTGCCCACGGAGATTCCAGTCGAGCTGATGGGCGACTCGCTGCGTCTGGGACAAGTACTGCTCAATCTGGCTTCCAACGCCGTCAAGTTCACCGAGCAGGGTTATGTGACGCTGGCGGTGGAACAATTGGCGCAGGAAGCAGGTCAGTTGCGGCTGCGTTTCACGGTTGCCGATACCGGCATCGGTATCGATCCCGAGGTTCTGCCACGCCTCTTCCAGTCCTTTAGTCAGGCCGACGCTTCGACGACGCGGCGCTTCGGCGGCAGTGGGTTGGGTTTGACGATCTGCAAGCGCCTGGTGGAGCTGATGGGCGGAGAAATTACCGTCCAGAGCGAATTGGGGAAGGGAAGCGTCTTTGCCTTTACCTTGTCTTTGATGATTCGCAAGGATGTCAAAATCTTTGCACAGCAACTGGAGCTGGCTGGAGAGTTGCACGGGCGCAAAGTGCTGGTTGTCGACGATGAGCCCGATGCTGCCAGGCTAGCCAAGCTCATGCTGGAGTCACTGGGACTGGTTGCTGACACCTGCCACTCCGGCGCAGATGCTGTCGCGGAATTGGTTGCCGCCGAGCGCCGGGAAGACCCCTATGAAGTTGTGTTGATGGATTGGCGCATGCCGGGGATGGATGGCCTGAAGGCGGCCCACGCCATTCGCGAGGAAAAGCGTATCCAGCACAAGCCCGCCATGGTGCTGCTCACTGCCTATGGGGGTGAAGGAATGTTGAGGAGCGCCGAGGCGCAGCCGCTGGATGGCGTTTTGTTGAAGCCAGTGAGCGCTTCTTTGCTCTACGACATGGTTGCGGAGATTCTGTCGCGGCGGTGCACTCCAGAGAGCAAGGCCCGTAATGCCTCGCAGCCTGCCCACGAGGCGCGTCTTCAGCCTGCCCGGATACTACTAGCCGAGGACAACGAAACCAACCGCATGGTTGCCGTGGAGATGCTGCGGGATGCGGGCTTCCTGGTGGAGACGGCGGTGAATGGCCAGCAAGCTGTGGAAAAGGCGCTGGCGCCGCTTGCGGGTTTCGACCTTATCCTCATGGATGTACAGATGCCGGGGATGGATGGACTGGAAGCCACGTCGCTGATTCGCAAGACGTTGCCGGATTTGCCCATCCTGGCCATGACTGCACAGGCGATGGAGTCGGAGCGGAAGCTGTGCATCGCGGCGGGAATGAACGACCACCTGAGCAAGCCCTTCGAGCCGGAAGAGTTGCTGCGCCGACTCAATCGCTGGATCCCGACCGAACGGCGTGGCGCGAAAGAGATTCACCCTGTTCCGGCAGTGCGGCTGGAATCGTTGAATCGCGAGGCATTGCTGGCTCGTTGTGGCGGTGACGCACGCAAGGCTGACCTGTTGCTGGAGGCTGTGAGCCGGGATCTGATCCAGAACCGCGATACGTTGCGGCAGGCAGTGGAAGCGCAGGACCGCACTCTGGCCGGGCATGTAGGGCATAACCTCAAGGGGATGGCGGGGATGGTTTCCGCACCCCATTTGCAAGAGGCTGCTGCGCTGTTGAACGAAGCCGCAATCCAGGAGGCAGATTGGTGCGACGTGGCGATAAAGCTGGAGAAGGCCATTACCGCCTTGTTACAGACCGTGCCCACTGCGCCAGGCAAACCCGCTGAGCCCGGATCGGGTGATGATCAGGAAGCACAGGTGCAGATCCAGGAACTGTATCGGCTCCTGCAGCGACGCAGCCTTTCGGCGCGGGCGAAGGTGGAATCGCTGGGCAAAGTTCTGAACGGCGAATCGGGCGTGGCGCGTTTGCAAAGCGAAGTGCGCAATCTGGATTTCGAGGCGGCATTGACGACGCTTGCGGAACTGGCGCAGGCACGGGGCCTTTTTCTGACCGGAGGAGATTAAGCCGTAACTGTTCAGCGCTCATGACAGTAAAAAACCTTTGATTCCGGACCGTGGGAGCCAGCACCTATGTAGCAAGAGGCTTTCAAGCCGCTTCAAGAGAAAAAACCTTCATTTTCTCTTTTCTATACCCTGTTCCGTCGTATTGATCGGCTGTATGATTCGTGGTGGCCTTTTCAGGCGCAATTCCCCATGCAGCCAGGGCCGGAGGGGGTGGCGCATGAAGTGTGGGATTATCGGCCTGCCACAGGTAGGCAAGACCTCGCTGTTCAAGATTCTGACCCGGGCCAGGATCGATGAGCGCAGCCACGGCAATCACCGCGAGGCGCACATCGGCGTGGCGCGGGTTCCCGACGAGCGGCTGGATCGCTTGGCCGCCCACTATCTGCCGCGCAAGACGACCTTTGCTACCGTGGAATTTGTTGATGTGGCCGCCATCGGTCAGGAGGCTTTGAAAGAGACCGCCTTTCTGACCGGATTGCGCACCGTCGATGCACTGATTCATGTCCTGCGCGCATTTGAAGATGAGTCCATCGCCCACGTGGGCCGAATCGACCCATTGCGCGACATCAAAAGCGTCGAGATGGACCTGATGCTCAGCGATCTGGGCCAGATCGAAAAGCGTCTGGAGCGGGTCGAAAAGGATTTGCGCAAGATGCGCTCCTCCGAGTTGGAGCGGGAACACGATCTGCTCGTGCGCTCCAAGGATTTGCTGGAGCGAGAGTTGCCGCTGCGCGAACTGGAGATGACGCCCGAGGAGCGCAAGATGATCAAGGGATTCACATTCCTCTCCCAGAAGCCCATTCTTTACGCATTGAATATCGGTGAAAGCAGCACACTGGGCGACGATCTGGATGCGGCGGTGAGCAGATTTCAGCTAAAAGAGGTTGCGAGTCGTCCCAACGCAGCGGCCACCGCCATCTGTGGCAAGGTCGAGGCCGAGTTGGCGGAGATGGACGATGATGAAGCGGTAGACTTTTTGGCCAGCTATGGACTGCACGAGAGCGGGCTGGTGCGGCTGATCCGCAAAAGCTATGAATTGCTGGGGTTGATCAGTTTCTTCACCGCCGGGGAAGACGAATGTCGCGCGTGGACGGTGCCGGTCGGCTCCAAGGCGCCGCAGGCCGCAGGAGCCATCCACACCGATCTGGAACATCACTTCATCCGCGCCGAGACCATCCGCTGGGACAGATTGCTGGAGGCAGGCTCGGAGGCCATTGCCCGCACCAAGGGCACGCTGCGCCTGGAGGGCAAGGAGTACACCGTGCAAGATGGTGACGTGCTTAATATTCGGCATAGTGGCTGACGGCTTTTAGCCGTCAGCGCACAGAGGACAGTGGACAGTGGACAGCTTACAGCGAACAGTTTTGCGGCGGATTCGTTCATGTGATCGCAATTACGGTCAGTTCTGGAGAGTCTTTGTTTTGAAAGGGGAGGGCTTCTGCCGTACTCTTCAGCTTCTCTCTTGAGCCGTCAGGCTGTAGCTCCAGATAGACCAGGTCTAATCCGCCGCCGACTGTTCGCTGTCAGCTGGCAACTGCTCACTGTTCTCAATGCGCTATAAAGGTACTGATGCTTAAACTTTCGCTTCTTCTGGGCACGTTGGCCGCTCTGGCCGATGTTGCCGGCGGGCTGGTTCTGGTGCGGGCGCGCGGTGTGGAGCGCTATCTGCGCTATTTTGTGGCGCTTGGCGCTGGGTTTTTGATGGCTACAGCCGTGGTGGAGATGGCTCCGGAGAGCATCAAAATCAGTCCCCACCTGGGCCCGGTGCTCATCATGCTCGGCTACTGTGCCGTCCACCTGCTGGAACACACCATCAACGCCCACTTCCACTTTGGCGAAGAGACCCACTCCGACGAATTCGTCTCCCGTCACACCGGCAACTCGGTATTGGCCGGCTTGAGCGTTCATGCACTCTTTGATGGAGTGGCTATCGGCTCCGGCTTTGCCGTGTCGAGCTGGCTGGGTTGGCTGATCTTTCTGGCCATCTTTCTGCACAAGGCTCCAGAGGGGTTCACCATGGCCTCGGTGATGATGGCCAGCGGACGCAGTCGCTCCGCTGCCTTTTACTCGGCAGTCGTATTGGCGGCGGCAACCATCGTGGGCGTGCTGGTCATCGGGCTGATTCCCCAGTGCTTGCCCTACGGTTTGCCGATCTCGGCGGGTGTGGCGCTTTATGTGGCGGCAACGGATCTGGTTCCCGAGGTCAACCGCGAACCAGGGATCCGCATGGCTCTGATCTTTTTTGCCGGTGTGGGCGCATTCTTGCTGCTGCGTACCCTGCTGCCAGCACTATAAGGAGTGCAAACTATTGGTGATTCATCCCGTGAGCAGAAGATTCTTTTTTGGTGATATTCTTAATGTGACCTGAAGGTAGCCTCGGATTTTTCTAATTTCGCGGCTGTAAGTTGCTGACAGAGTTGGCCGTTTTGACGAAAGAGCCGCGCTTGACCGAAAATACTCCGACGTTCTCTCGCTTCGCGCCCTTGGCGACAAAACACAACCTCGGGTTGGTCGCGTGCTGGTTGACGGTCCTGGCTTCTCTGCTGGTCATGGCTGTTACCGGGCCAAAAGGCGTGGACGTGCCGCAATGCTGGACCGCGATTCAAGCGGTGCATTTAGGCGGTTCGCCCTATCGCGACGGAATTGCAGCGCTGCAGACGTTCATCCAGCAGCACCCGCAACATGATCATATGCGCGCTCCGCTGATCTACTGGTATTCGCCGATCACCATTCCATTGCTCAAGGTTCTGGGCTGGATACCGGTGGGGATCCTGTTGCCGCTTTACGTGCTGGCGCTTGCCGCCGGCTATCTGATGCAGTTGCGCGCGGGATATTTGATGGCCAACAAAGAGGAGCAGCGCTGGCTGGTCTGGCTTTTGCCCTTCGTCGCCTTCTTTCCCGGCCTTCTGACGGATATGACCATCCTGAGCGGAAATATAGCCTTTCTTCTCTATGGCCCGATCCTCTGGGCTGCGATTACAGGCTGGAAGCGGGAGCGCTGGTTCTGGTTTTATGTCGCGGTGGTGGTCGCTTCATTTTTCAAGAATCCCATGCTGACTCTGCTTGCCTTTCCGGTCCTGGTGGGCCGCCGGCAGTGGGTCCCGGCGATTGCAACAGCGGTCATTAGCCTGGTTCTGTTTGCCATTCAACCCCTGATCTGGCCCGGGCCCTATCAGGAGTACATTGCCGCCATCCGCATGGTCTTTGCCTGGACCTGCGACTACGGCATCGGCCCCATCGGGCTGCTGGGCAAAACCTTGTGGGACATGCATCTCCCCTGTTCTCCGGCAACCACCATCGCCTTTCTCTTCTGGGCCCTGGGACTCGGAACTCTGCTGTTGGTGATCCGCCATCGGCTTCCTCGTACTCCGATCTGCCGGGAAATGTGGCTCCCCTTGGCGCTTTTAGGAGCACTCATCCTGAGCCCGCGGATCAAGGAATACGACATCATGCCGCTCACCGTGCCGATGCTGTTGCTCGCGGTGCGTGGTTTACGCCCGCTGCTGCGCAAGTTGGATGGCGTTGGGTTTGTGCAGATCCATCCCGGCTGGGCTCTGGCCGGGGCATCGATCGCCGGCTTCGCCGTCAGCAATATCATTGATGCGCTCTACGGCGACTGGGTGCCGATCGAACTGATCGTCCTGCTCGCGGTTTTTGCTTTGGGTTTGTATGCCGTGCTTGAATCTGCCCGAGATTTGTCCACCCAGGGGCAAAAACCGTTGACCATCGAGGAGTGCGAAGCAGTATGATGTCAACGCTTAAAGTCTTTGGAGTGAATCTAGATAATCCACAGGGGGCGCCACGGCGAACCCTGGTTTCTGTCCCTTTCAGGAGCCTTGCATGACTTCGTTCTTTCGCCGTCTCTGGGCGGCGGCACCCATAACCTTCTGGATGGTCCTGGCTGCACTGGCTATCCGTCTCGCCGTTGTTCCTTTTGTTTACGACGAATGGACGCAGCCCTATTTCATTGGACACTGGGAGCAGGGCAATGTGGCCCGCGCCTTGCTGGCAGGCCATGGGTTTGGCAGCTCGCTGCCCTCGTCGCAACCCTCGGCTATCATGACGCCGGTCTTTCCGCTGATCGTTGCGGGCATCTTTGCCGTATTCGGCATCCACACCACCGCCTCAATCCTGGCTACGCTGTCGCTGAACTGCCTCTTCTCCGCGCTGGCCTGCATTCCTGTCTTTGGGATGACCCGCCGTAGTTTTGGTTCGCGCAGTGCGCTGTGGGCAGGATGGGCCTGGGCCTTTTCGCCCTATGGCATCTACTTCTCGGCGGAGTGGGCATGGTCTACCCATTTGCTGCTGCTGTGTCTGTGCTGGCTTCTATATCTCTCGCAGGATCTGGAGCGCAGCCCGCGTTTGTTGCTTTGGGCCGGTTTTGGGGTGCTGGGCGGATTTGCCGGCTTGACCGAGCCGGTCATTTTGCCGATCGCAGGTTTTTTGATCGCAATAGCCTGCTGGCAGCGCTTCCGTTTGGCTGAGCGCTGGCTGCTGCCGGGCCTGATCGCTTGTCTTGCCATGCTGGCCACGCTCACCCCGTGGACGGTTCGCAACGCCATGGTCTTCCATAAGTTCATCCCCATGCGCAACGGTCTGGGCATGGAAATGCTGATCGGCAACAGCGGCAACTCGAAACACTGGGTCAACTGCGACTACTGCCCGATGCACAGCGAACGGGAACTGGCAGAGTACAACAATGTGGGCGAAGTAGCCTTCATGCAGCACAAGATGCAGCAGGCCATGAGCATCATCCATGCCAATCCCAAGTGGTATGCGACCATGTGCTTCCGCCGCGCCTTGTACTCCTGGACGGGTTACTGGAGTTTTGACAAGGACTATCTGGCCGGGGAATCGATGGACCCCTACAATATTCCGGTGGCCACATTTCTGTCGCTGATGGCGTTTGTTGGGCTCTACCTGGCATGGCGGCGAAAACCTTTTGAGGCTCTCCGCTATGGAGGAGTCCTCTTGCTCTATCCGCTGCTCTATTACTTTGTTAATCCCGGCGCTTATCGCATGAGGCCGATTGACCCGGTCATCGCATTGTTGGGCTGTTTTGCGATTGTTACCCTGAAGGAACGGGAGCGGGTCAGCGAAAGCATAGAGCCTCAGCTCATCCCCGAAGAGGAAGAAGAGTTGGTGACGGCGTAGTACTCTGGCAAGGTGGGATTTCATTTGAGAAATTCCACCTTGCCTCCCGCCATTATGTGGCCAGTTCCCCAATAACGCCCGGCATTTGCTTGTGAAGTGCCGGCTTGGCTTCGGCAGCAGGCATGTCAGTCTTCCAGGGTGCTCATCAGGATATAGGGACTCTGGTTTTGCTCTAGATATTGCATTCCACGGGTCCAATCTTATAGGCTCTGGCTGCGTCTATCGCATATCCGCGCTATCATCCCGCCAGGAAGATTCCAGTAAAGTGAGATCGAATCGTGAGAGAAACACAGGAGATTGCAATGAAGCAGGGCACGGCCATCATCATCGGAGCTGGTCCCGCGGGATTGACTGCCGCCATCGAATTGCAACGCAAATCAAAGATCAAGCCGATATTGATTGAGGCCAGCCAGGAAATTGGGGGCATCTCACGAACGGTACGCTACAAAGGCAACCGGATGGACATCGGCGGCCATCGTTTCTTTTCCAAGTCCGACCGGGTGATGCAGTGGTGGCAGGAGATGATGCCCATTGCCGAAGGCGATGATGCGGGCAATGATCGCGTGTCTTCTGCGCAGCCTGGGGATAAACCAGTCGACGATCTGGTGATGCTGGTGCGCCAGCGCAAGAGCCGTATCTATTTTCTGCGCCGCTTCTTCGATTACCCCATTCGCCTGACCGCGGACACTCTGGTCAAGATGGGCGCCGTACGCACGGTACGTTGCGGCATCAGCTATATGCGCTCCGCACTGCTGCCCCAGCGCGATGAGCGCTCCCTGGAAGACTTCCTCATCAACCGCTTTGGCAGGCAGTTGTATCTGACATTTTTCAAGTCCTACACGGAGAAGGTCTGGGGCGTCCCCTGCCATGAGATCAGCGCCGAGTGGGGCGCGCAACGCATCAAGGGCCTGTCGCTCAAGAGCGTGATGATGCACTACATCAAAAAGGTCTTCAGCTCAAAGAAGTGTGCCGATCTGGCGCAGAAGCAGACCGAAACCTCGCTCATCGAAAAGTTTCTCTATCCCAAGTTTGGCCCCGGCCAGCTCTGGGAACATGCCGCCGATCTGGTCCGCCAGAATGGAGGCGAGATCCACATGGGTATCCAGATCGACCGCATTCATGTGGAGAACAACCGGGTGGTTTCCATCGAAGGCCTTAATGAGGCGGGCGAGCGGGTCAGCTACAGCGGTGACTACTTCTTTTCCACCATGCCGGTGCGCGACCTGATCCATGCCATCGGCGATTCCGTTCCTCCAGAGGTGGTTGAGGTTGGCGACGGGTTGATGTATCGCGACTTCATCACCGTTGGGCTGCTGGTGAAGCGTCTCTCGGTGACCGAAGTAGATGGAACCATGCTCAAGGACAACTGGATCTATATCCAGGAGCCGGATGTCACTGTGGGCCGCTTGCAGATCTTCAACAACTGGAGCCCATGGCTGGTCAAATCCCCGGAAAAGGTCTGGATCGGCATGGAATACTTCTGCAACGAGACGGACCCGTTGTGGAAGCTCAGCGATGCGGAGATGTCCAAACTGGCGGTTGACGAGATTGCCAGAATCGGCATTCTCAAAGCGGACGAGGTCGAGGATACGCATGTGGTCCACGTCCCCAAGACCTACCCCGCCTACTTTGGCAGCTATGACCGATTCGATGTGATCCGCAACTATACCGACAAACTGGAGAATTTGTTCATGGTTGGCCGCAATGGCATGCACAAATACAACAACCAGGACCATTCCATGTTGACCGCAATGACCGCGGTCGAGAACATCATCAACGACGTCGTCACCAAGGACAACATCTGGGCGATCAATACCGAGATGGAGTACCACGAGGAAGCCAAGGAAAAGAAGGCGTAAACCCAGGGCAATCGCATTTGGATCTTTATCGGATTGCGCCTGTTGTTTGGGCTTTTTCGGAGGGAACAGGGGCATTTATGCCCCTGTTATTGAAAGTTAAAGCACCCGCCTTCAGGCGCGGGCACTGATTTATTTTGCCCAGAGGAAAAGCCCGCGGCTGAAGCCATTCCCTGTGTAATTGGATTTCAGGGGCATCAATGCCCCTGCTCCGTCCCAAAGCGGAGAAGAAACTTGTTTTTCAAGCAAACCTCAGAATTGGATTTTCAAATCCGATTGCCCTGGGCGTCGAAATTTCTTTTGCAACAACCCCTGTTGCTCTTCCGTCTTCAAGATTGACGTACTCAAGAAACAAGCGGCTCAGATTTCTGATGAAATCTGAGCCGCTTGTTTTTCAGGGGACTTAAACTAGCGTCCCATCAACAGCCCAAAGCCAAAACGTTTCCCATAGAGCCGGAGCAGCAGACGTCCGTAGTCGGTTGCTACCTTGATACTGGCCTTGCTGGCGCCGCGGTAGCGGCAGCCAAAAAGAAAGGGGACTTCGGCGATGGACGCAATGCGCGAACGCACCAGGACCTCAAGCAGCAGCTTGAAGCCGGAGGCTTGAAAGGGAATGTTCTCGACACAGGGGCGGCGGATCATGAAAAAGCCCGACATCGGATCCTTGGCTCGCAGGCCATGACGTTGAATGGGCCAGGTTACCCAAACCGCCGTAGCAGAGAGCAGTTTGCGGAAAAAGTTCCAGGAGCCCAGATCGCCGCCGGGCGTGTAACGGCTGCCGATGGCTAGGTCCGATCCGCCGTGAATGGCGTCAATCAGTTTCGGCAGCAACTCCGGCGGATGTTGCAGGTCAGCGTCCATCACTGCCAGAATGTCGGCATCAGTGTTTCGCCAGCCATGCAGAATGGCGCCGGAGAGGCCTCTTTGCCCCTTGCGCACCAGGAGGCGCACCCGTGGGTCTGCGGCGGCAATAGCGGAAACCACGCCGCCGGTCCCGTCGCAACTGTCGTCATCGACGACCAGAATCTCGTAGCTTTGTCCCAGCGTGTCGAGAACGGCGCGCACATGATCCAGCAGACCGCCGATATTCTCGGCCTCACATAACGTTGGGATTACCAACGCCAATTTGTCTGAAGAGCCGGATTTTGAGGGGTTCAGTGGCTGGGTGCGCGTTGCTACAGCCTCTATCGACATGTAAGATGAGCTAATCGCTGCTGAGGACATACTGGCACGAGTATACGGGGTTTAGGTACTTGAAGCGTAATCTTCTGTTCGTTTTTTTGCCGGTCATGGTCTTCACCCTGCTCGGATTCTCGGTGATGGGCTACCATCCGGGAATCGAAGACGATGGCGTCTATCTGGCGGCGATCAAAGCCGATATCAATCCTTCACTTTATCCACACGATGCGAACTTTTTTCGCCTGCAGTTGCAGGCCACCGTCTTTGACCGCGTTATGGCCCGTTTTGTAGAAGGAACGGGGATCAGTGTTGCCTGGGCCGAGCTTTTGATTCAGTTTGTCTCGCTCTTCCTGATTCTGTGGGCGACTTTGGGGATAGCCAGGTTTATTTTTGAGGAGAAACACGCCCAATGGGCGGCCGTGGCCATGGTCACGGCGATGTTCACTCTGCCGGTGGCGGGCACGGCGCTCTACATCGCCGACCAGCACCTGCATCCCCGCAACATGGCTACCGCTTTGATTATGCTGGCCGTCTGGTGCATCCTCAAGGACAAACGCTGGCAGGCTATCCCGCTTCTGCTGGTGGCCATTCTTTTGCACCCCATCATGGGTGCGCTGGGGATCTCCTTTTGTGTCTTCAGCGTCTTGGCCTTTCGGGAGGCTGTTCCGGCTCGTGTCCGCGCGCTGCAGAGCTCTTTGGCTGCGGGTGTGCCCCTTGGCTGGATCTTCGAGTCCCCCACGCCCAGTTGGCATCATGCTCTGAATACCCGTACCTACTACTACCTCTACCGCTGGGAATGGTATGAGTGGTTGGGCGCAATCGCCCCGCTCGTCCTTTTCTGGCTGTTGTGGCGGCTGGCCAAGCGTTACGGGCACAACAACCTTTCCCGGCTGGCGCTGGCGGTCTTTGCCTATGGCATCTTCCAGCAGATTGTTGCCATGGTCATGCTGACCCCCACGGCGCTGATTCGCCTGACCCCGCTGCAACCGATGCGCTATCTGCAATTGGTCTACATCTTCATGGCCATGGTGGGCGGAGGCTTGTTGGGCCGGTTTCTGCTCAAGACCAACTGGTGGCGCTGGGCGATTTTTCTATTGGTTTTTAACGGCTCGATGTATGCCGTACAACGAGAAACCTACGATTCCAGCACCCACATCGAGCTGCCGGGAGTAGCGCCCAGCAACGATTACTTGCAAGCCTTTGAGTGGATTCGTCTCAATACCCCGACAGACGCCTACTTTACCCTGGATCCCCGCTATCTGGCCGCGCCCCACGAGGACTTCCACAGCTTCCGCGCCCTGGCCGAACGCAGCCAGCTGGCGGACGGAATCAAGGACACTGCTGTTGTGACCCAGGTCCCCGAACTGGGCCCGGTATGGGAAAAGCAGGAAGATGCGCAAAAGGGATGGACCAAATTCACGCTGGCTGATTTTCAGCGCTTGAAAGCCGAATTTGGCGTCAACTGGACGCTGGTAAACTACCCCCAGCCCCCAGCCGGGCTGGATTGCAAGTGGCATAACGCGACGCTGGCGGTGTGTGAGGTTTAGGGAACAGGGATCAGGGAGTAGGGAACAGGGAATGTTGATTTGGGGAGAAGATGCAGCAGCTGGAACATCGCTCCCTCGTTAACCCGCCTTCCCTGATCCCTGTTCCCTCGTTCCATTTGTCTGAACCAAGGGCTTTACCCCAAAATGGATGCACCACCATTTGACAGCGCGGAGACCGGATCATGCTCAACCTGACTCAAAGACTGACTCTCGGCTGCGCGCTACTGGCCTGTCTAACGCTGGGTCTGGTGCTGGTGACCCACCGGGCGCTGGCCGCAGCGGGTCAATCCCGGCTTGCTTATGCTTTTATCGCCCTGGCGCTACTGGTGGAACTGGGCACAGTCTATTTTGTCCTCGCCCCTATCCAGATGCTCTCCCGCGATATTCGCAAGATTGCCGGCGGCAACCTTGATCACCGGGTGGAGTGGAGCAGCCGCGACGACTTTGGCATCATTGCCACCGAATTGAACCGGCTGGCCGTGCGCCTGCGTGACCTGCGCGACTCCGAGGCCGGACGTCGGCAAATGGAGTTTCAGCTCTCCGACGCCGTGCTGCAATCGATCTTCGAGCCGATTATCGTCACCGACGGCAAAGGACACATTCTCAAAGTGAACCAGGCGGCTGCCGAAATTCTGGGCGAAGCCGCCAAGGACCGCCTGGCGCTCACCAACACTCCCGGCGGCGACAAGATTCTGAGCGCCATCCGCGATGCCGTCTCCATGCAGAAGGCGGTGGCCTCGGAGGGCGAGGCTTCGCTGCTTCCCATGCGCTTCGGCACCCAGGAGCGCAGCTACCGCATGCGCACCACCCCCATGCGCGACTCTGAAGGCCGCCTGCTGGGCACAGTGACCACTCTGGAAGACGTTACCAGCCTGAAAGATACCGACCGCTTTAAAACGCAATTCATTGCCGTGGCCAGCCGCAAGTTGCGTGACCCGCTGTTGCAGTTGCGCCGCGGCATCTATGCCCTGGGCCAGGGCTTTGCCGGCGACTTGAAGCCGCTGCAATCCGAACTGATTGCAGCCGTCGGCCAGGAGTCGGAAAAGCTGGACGATCTGATGGCCGATTTGATCGAAGTCACCGAACTGGACACCGGCAAGCGCGAGTTCACTCTGGAGCGCCTCCGGCCCTTGCAGGCTCTGGGCGAGGCTCGCGACCGCTGCTGCGATGAAGCCGCTCGCAAGCACATTCGCGTCGAGATACAGGCCTTTGCCGACCTCTCCGTCATTCAGTGCGATCGTCGCGCCCTGCGCTCGATTCTGGATAATCTGCTGACCAACGCCCTGCGCTACACGCCCGAAGATGGCGAGATTCTGCTGGCAGCCGAAGAGATCAAGGACTTTGTGCAGTTCACCGTGCGCGACACAGGGCGGGGCATTGAAGCAGACCGCCTGACCACCATCTTTGACCGCTTCAATGCCTTCAGTGAAAGCGGTTCGGGTCTGGGACTTTCCCTGGTACGCAGGCTGGTCGAGTCGCTGGGCGGCCAGATTGCCGTGGAGAGCCGTCTGGGCCACGGCTCTGCCTTTCGCTTTACCCTGCCCGTGGCCGCGGCCGAGGCCGTCCACCATCCCGTGGAGGTCGGCTGATGCCTGAGATCGTCCTGGAACGCAAGCCAGATGCTGCCAAGCTGCGTATTTACATCGGCGCGGCGCCTGGTGTCGGCAAGACCTACCACATGCTCAACGACGCCCACATGATGTTCCACCAACTGGACATCGATGTGGTCATCGGTCTGGTGGAGACTCACGGCCGCAAGGAAACCGAGGCCCGCATTCGCGATATTGAGGTGATTCCTCAGCGGGTCTTTCCCTATCGCGGCGTCAACCTGAAAGAGATGGATCTGGACGCCATCATCGCCCGCCACCCGCATACCGTGGTGGTCGACGAACTGGCCCACACCAACGTTCCCGGCAGCAAGAACAACAAACGCTACGAGGATGTACTGGAACTGCTCGATGCCGGCATCAATGTGATGACGGCTGTGAACATCCAGCATCTGGAGACGCTCAACGACGCCGTCAACCGCTCGGCCAGTACGGTTATTCGCGAAACAGTTCCTGACAACTTCTTCAAGCGCGCCGACGAAGTGGTCAACGTTGACGTAACGGTTGACGAACTGCGCTCGCGCCTGCGCCAGGGCAAGATCTATGCCGCTGAAAAGGTCGAGCAGTCGCTGGCCAACTTCTTCCGCAAGGGCAACCTGAATCTGCTGCGCGAACTGGCTCTGCGCACCACCGCCGAACAGGTCAGCAGCCGCGCCTCCGAGTATCGCCGCAATCAGGGACTGGAGCAGGCGCCCATCCCCGAAAAGGTAATGGTCTGCCTCAGCACCAGGCCTGGCACCGAACGCCTGTTGCGCGTCGGTTCGCGTATCGCCGGTCGCCTGGCCAGCAACTGGTACGCCGTCTACGTGACCCGTCCTGACGACAAAGGGCACAATGATCCCGAGGCCTTTCATCGGCTGGAGGAGTATCAGCGCATGGCTCGCGATCTGGGCGCCAAGGTCATCTCGCTCACCGACCGCAACGTCTCCGACGCGCTGATTCGCTACGCCCAACAGGAGAACATCAGCCACGTAATCTTCGGCCAGACCATTCGCTCACGCTGGGACATCTTTTTGCATGGCTCGGTCATCAACCGCTTCCTCGCCGAAGTGCGCGATGTGACGGTGCAAGTAGTTCCCATGCACCTGGCCAGCAAAACTCCCCGCAAGGTCGCGGTGTAGAACGAGTTCGATCAGGGCCTGATAAACACTGCGATTCCAATTCAAAAGCAAAAGGAGTAGGAGATGCGAGCATCTCCTACTCCTTTTGCTTTTGAAAACTGTTTGCTGCTAACTGTCAGCTATCCTTCGTTACGGCACCCTGAACGGCCTCACCCCGTCCGTGGGGAATAGCCCAGTGGGACCGGCCACCGTGGAAGGCTGCGAGCGGAAGAGGTAGTGCACCGAAAACCCGGTCGAGACGGAACCATAGTTGCGGGAGTTGTTGCCGCTCAAAAAGCCGCCGACAAACCAGTGCGGGCTGATCTGGTAAGCCACCTGGCTGCGGAAATCGTAGTTCGGTCCGACGCTGGTCTTGGCTGGTAGCGAGGCATTGCTCAAGGCCACTTCCAGGGCGCTGTCCGACTTGAAGGGGAAGAGCGGGGTCAGATCGCTCTGGAAGGCCTGAACGCCCAGGCTGCCCATGATGTTGTAGTGCCACCGGGTTCCGTAATGGCCGACCCAGGCCACTGGAGCGTTGCCCAGGAAGTAAGCCTGCGGACTGAAGTATCCGCCCATGCCGTGGGTAAAGGCGTCTTCGTCGTGCGCGTAGTGCATTCCAAAGAAGTTGACGCCGATGCTCAGATTGCCGTACTCGGGATTGGCCAGCACGCGCCAGTAAGCGCCGCCGGAGCCCTCGATGCGGTCGTTAGTCTCTACCTGATAACCGTTCAGGTATTGGCCGCCGAGGCCCAGATAGAAGCCCGACATGGCGTCGCCGTGGGCATATTGCACATTGAACTGATTGGCCACTACACCGCCCCAGATCTGTCCCGCACTGCCCAGGGTATTGCCGCTGGGGTCGCGCAGGCCGGCATAGGAGAGTTGCGTGTCCTTCACCGAGTCGCGGTTGACGCTGAAGGTGAAGGGACCGTTGCCCGGCCGCCACTGCGCCCGCGCCGTCACCGTCGCAACCAGAAAGCCCGCCGGAGTGTAGCCGCCCGCCACCGCGAAGTTGCTGAAGGCCAGTTGGATCTCGCCGCCGATGCCCGCCGCGTTCTGTTGTGCGGGCGGTGTGACGTCGGTGGTAGTCAGCGTGCCGATGGGCTGGGGGATGTTGACCAGCGTGGTCGCGGAAGTAGTCTGTTCCTGCACGGTCATGGTGCTCGTACCGGTAGCCTGGCCGGAGTCCAGGAAAACCGGCTTGGCGACGATGGTGAGCCGGGCCGCATTGCCGACCGGCATGGAAAGCTCGAAGGGCGCTTCCAGCGCGGCCAAATGGTCGTAGCCCAGATCGCCGCTGCGGTAGTTGATGTATCCGGCACCACCTAGCCATGCGCTGTAGCCGCTCTCGATGGAGCGCAACTGCATCTCCGCCTCATCGCGCGGAGTGAGTTCGCGCTGCTGGCGCTGCATGCGCGACCACGGCCCGCGCAGTGGCGGCAGGTTGCGCTGTTGCAACTCGTCGTCACTGAGACCGGTAGTCGAAGCGGGTTCCGGTCCGCCTGGCAGGTCGGTCACCTGAATCTGCTCCGCGGGAGGATTGACCGGCGCAGTCTCCAGCGTCTCAACAGGTTGCTTTGCCGGCGCTCTACGTCGCGCTGGTGCGGACTCCGTTACGGGCGGAAGCTGCGGAGCAACGGCGCGCTTTTTCTTCTTGGCCGTTACCGGCTCTTGCGCGGGTTGCGGCGTGGCGGCAGGCTTGGGCAGATTCTGTTGTACCGGGACGGTTGGTGCGGTTTGAGCTTTGGGCGCGGAGTAAGCGCCACTGGCCGCATCCTGCGCACTGGGTGTGTATTGCGCCACAGTGTACTGTCCACCAGAGTACGACGGTGCGCTGGGCTGTGGCGTCACGTGAGCCTGAACCACAGGCAGAGCATGAATCGTCTCTGCCGATCCCTGGGTCAGTTGGCTGTCGGTCTGATCCGCAAAGAGCGCCTGAGCCCGTGCGGCGACGGCGTCCATCGGTTGCGAGGTAATGCGTAGTCCCTGCGCCGGGTTGGAGTCAGCCGTCCACTGCGACGGCGAAGGCGCATGCGGCGTTGGCGCGATCTGGCCAGCCGACGAACCGGTGGCTATCCCGATGCCTTCACCGACCGGCAGAGAGCCGTTGTAGCGCGGCAGAATCAGCTGCTGTGTAGCGCTCTGCTCGATGAATACCGGCTGTGCGGTGTTCATCGGAGTCGATTGCGGTATGCTCTGCGGCTGATAGAGCGGCTCGTTGGCAGCAGCCTGTGAAACCTGCGCGGGCACGGGGAGCGGCCTGTGAGAAGTGCTGGGTGTTGCGTAAGCCCTCGCCGGCAACGGCGCCAGCGTCTGCGGAGGAACGCCGTCCGGGTTCAGCAACTGTTTCAGTTCGCCGGGCATGGGAACCTGCCGGTATTCGTAGTGGCCGGAATCTGCGGGAACCGTATCGTAGTTGGGCATCGAAGCCCCTGGAGGCATGGCGGCCAGTGCGGCACGCCAGTAGTCGGAAGCACGCAGGCTGTTGCCACGGGCCTGCTCAAAGCGCGCTGCCACGCTGAGTACGCCCGGATCGCTAGGATAACGTGCCAGCGCCTGCCGCAACCAGGTCTCGGCCAGAGTCATGTCCTTGGCCGCCAGAGCGGCGGAGACTGCGCGCTGCATGTTCTCGGCGCTGGCGTTCTGCAAGGGAATCGCCTTGAAGATGGCCAGAGCCTCTTCGGCGCGGCCCAACCGCACGTATCCGCCGGCAACCGCCATGCGCACGTTGGGGTTATTGGGATACTCGGCGATGGCCGCGTCCAGAATCAGCAAGGCGCGCTGCGAACTGCCGCTTTCAACAGCAGACAGGGCACGGCGGGCGCTCCAGTCGGCCCAGATCGTCTGCACCTCGGAGCGCTGGGCGTCGGTAAGATCGCGACGGGCATCCAGGCTCTGCAACGCCGGATAAAGGGCATGGTCGTTCTTGCTGTTGTAGAGCAGCCAGGCATTCTGAATGGCAATGGCCGGGGGGAGCGTTGTACGGCGTATTGCGTAGTAGCTCTGCACCCGGTTCATGTAGTCGGCGGCGCGAACGGTGTCGCCGGTAAGGGTGTAGAGGTTGGCCTCAGCCTGCTCAAACTCGACATCGGCCTCCAATTGGCGGCGAATGTCGGAAGGAATCTGCCCAATCTGCTGCAAGGCTTCGGTGGGGCGATTGTCCGAGAGCAAGGAGAAAACAAGCCCCTTCCACGCGTCCCCGGCCAGGGAGCGTTCGGGCTGTGCGGCCACCTGAGAAGGCAGGGGATTGAGTGCATCACCACCCATAGCCAAGCCATTGTCCTGCGCGATCGGCTGTTGAGAGTTGACCGCCGCGGGAGTAGCGACATTCTGCTCCGCTGCCGGAATATGCATGGTCCCGGCGTAGTTTTTGCCCTTCTTCGCTTTGCGTGACAACTTGCCGACAGGCGGAGTAGCCGTCATGCCCTGCTGATCGGCAGCGACCGGAGCTTCGGGCTGTACCGACGGGTAAGCAGCTTGCGGCGCGGTTTGGGGTACCACTGTGGCATAAGGGTCGACAGTCGCCGGAGCCGTACGCACCTGCTCCTGCGGCGCTACCACCTGCTGCTCGCCTAACACGACTGGAGCCGCGTTGTAGGGATCGACGCCATAGGCAGGCAGCGAAGGCAGCTTCAAGGTCTTCTGGAAGGGTTCGTAGTTGGGGTCGAGCAAACGCTGCAGGTCGGCCGGAGTCGAGGGCTTGCGCGGCTTGTCGTCCTGATCGGGATAGACCAGCTCATGAGCCAGCCGATTGGCTGCCGAGGTCTTGGGCATGACCGCCAGCGAGGCGCGATAGTAGTCGGCGGCGCGCTGGTTGTCTCCTCGCGCCTGCTCATAACGGGCGGCCAGCTGCAAGATCGCCGGGTCGCGAGGATAGCGGTCCAGCGCCTGACGCAGCCAGACTTCGGCCAGGCTCTTGTCTCCAGCGGCCAGCGCCGCGCCAACAGCGCCCTGATAGTCGCCAGCCGAGGCGTCCTGCATAGGAACGGTCTTGAAGAGCGCCAAGGCTTCCCGGGCTCTTCCCACCCTTACATAGCCCCCAGCGACCGACTTGCGCACGGTGAGGTTGTCGGGGAAGGCGGCTTCGGCGGCTTCCAGAATCTCCACGGCGCGGGCAATATTGCCGTTGTCCATGGCGGTCTGGGCGCGGCGCACGCTCCAACTGGCCCAGATCGTCTGCACCGTCTCCCGTTGGGGAACGGTCAGGTCTTTCCGTGCACCCAGGCGCATCAGAGCCGGATACAAGCCGCGATCATTCTTGGTGTTGTAGAGCAGCCAGGCGTTCTGAATCTCGACGTTCGCGGGCGGCAAGGTCTTGCTGGCAGTGTAGTGGGCCAGCACCCGGTTCATGATCTCGATGGCGTGCTGGGTGTCGCCTGTGGTGGCGTAGGCGCTGGCCTCGCTTTGCACAAAGTCGATGTCGCTCTCCAGTTGCTTGCGCACCGCCGGGGGAATCTGCGCGATCTCTTGCAGCGCTTCGGCATTGCGATTGGTGTTGAGCAGGCTGGCGATCAGACCTTTCCAGGCATCGACGCTGTTGGGCTGGGCGTTCAGAATCTGGCGATAGAGCGAGTAAGCCCGCTCGGAGTCGTTGCGCTGCAGGTAAATCGCCGCCAGTTGCAATTGCAGATTCAACGGAGGCTGTCCTCCGGCATCGATCTGCAACTTGGCAGAACGCTCCAGCAAGCCCTGCGCCACTTCAAACTGGTTGGCCTGCTGATAGATCCCGCCCAGCAGTGTGAGAAAGCCAGGATCGGCGATGGCTGACTCGTAAACCGGCGCGGGCATGCGCGAGACGTCGGCGATGGCCTCGGTGTCCTGATTGAGCTGATGATGCGCGCTGACCAGTCCCATCCAGGCCGAGAGGTTGCTCATGTCCTCATTCAGAATCTGGATGTACATCTCGGCGGCCTGCTGATAGTGCTTCGCTTCCATCAGGATGCCAGCATATTGCAGGCGAGTATCGACCTTGAGAGTGGTTCCGTTGTCGGGGAAGGGAAGTGAGAGCGCCAGCACCAGGGTGCGCCGTGCGTCCTCGGGGCGATTCATGGCTTGATAGATCGCAGCCAGAGTGCGCAGGTACTCGGGATCCTTGGCCAGGCTGGTTTTTACCGCAGCAGGGAAACGCGCCGCAACAGTCATTGCCTTCTGATTCTGCCCATCGCGGGCAAAGGCTAAAAAGAGTCCGCGCCAGGCCTCGCTTGAGGCAGGCTGAACCTTGATCAACTGCTCATAGGTGTCGGCCGCGGCGGGGTACTGCTGTTCCTTGACCAGCAATCCGGCCAGACCGATGAGCGCTTCGGGGCTGCGCGGATGAACGGCCAATGCATCCTTGTACTTGGCCATGGCCACATCGAGTTGGTTATCGTCAAAGGCCTGCGAGGCCTCACCCATGGTGTACCAGAAGCGCGAGGTCTCCAGCGCAATCTCTACGGCACGCGCCTTGTAGCCGCTCTGCTCAGCCTGGGTCAGATAGCTGATCGCCCCGCCAAAATTGTTCTGCTGCATCCGGAGAAAGCCCAGACCAGCCAGCACGCGGCCATTGGCGGCGTCTTTCTCCAGCAGAGCCATAAAGCGCTCTTGCGCCTCGTCCAGGCGATGGGCATTGAGGGCGGCAAATGCAGCGCGCTCTTCCGGCGTGCGGGCTATGCCCGAGTTCATCTGCGCCAGTTTCCCTTCGTCTTCCTTCAGACGCTTGGCGATCTCCTCATCCTGAGGATGAGTCTTGAGATACTGCCGCAACTCGCTGGCGGTGCCGGGGTTGGCCGCGTCCCAGATCAGCGCCTGACGCAGCCCGGCTTCGGCGTTGGCGTCCTTGATGTGTTCCTGCAAGATGCGGATACCCTCGGGCCGGGTGCGCGTCTCGTAGGTCAGCATGATGCCCAGTTCCACCGCGAAACGCGAGTCGCCGGGATTGCGCTGAGCCAGCGAGCGCATCGCCTGAATCGCCTGCTCCTTGCCCGCCGAGGTGCCATAGAGAGTCTGATAGTAGGCCAGCGCGATATCCCCGTCCGGTGGACGGTCATCGTAGAGTTCGCGATAGATGCGCATGGCGTCGTCGAGCTTGCCCTGGCGGGCCAGTTCACCGGCCTGGCGCAGCTTGTCGCTCTGCACCTTGGTACTGGTCATCTCCGCAATCTTGCCGATGTTGGGGTCGTTGGGATTGGCTCTGCGCAGCCGCTCCAGTGCATCGGCGGCCTTGTCGGTCGAGCCGATCAGCTTGTAGTCTCTGGCCATGCCGGCCAGCGCATCCGCATTATTGGGGTCGGAGAGCAGGACCTGCTGCCATGACTGGATGGCCATGTCAGGACGGCCACGAGACTCCAGCGCGCGCGCCTTCTCAACCAGCACCTTGCGCGTGGCGTCGGGAGTTGCCGCTACCGGTTTCTTTTGTGCATAACCCGGCGACAGCGCCACAAGCAGGCACAGAGAGACCACGACCGAGCACTTCTTACCGCCGCAGCCAACCTTCATGCGCGTGTCCATTCTACTTTCAACTCCCCGCCCAGACCAAAACTGAATCTGCCCTCCAAATAACCTGTAGCAAACAGTGTAAGGTTCTGATCGTAATACGCTTGATCCCTTCCGTACAAACCTGAAACAGAGTCCTTTTGCCGGCTGAGACGGATCAGTTGTCGAGCGCTCGTCTTTTCCTGGTGAGGGAAAGCATGCAGGTATGGCAAAAGCGCCGCTGAAAATCCTATAGGACCATCTTGCGCCATGGGAACTCCCTGATCACTTACCTTTTCCGGGGGGGCATCATGATCGACAAGATAGATACTCATGGCAGGCAAAGCGTCGAGGATCTCGTCGCGCACCCGATTGTCGCGGTTGATCATTCCCGCCCATAGGTAAACCCGGATGGCATCGTAGCTGCCTTGGGGGACATCCGTGCTCTTGCTGGCGACAGTGGTCGCGGGATAAAAGCCGTCGCCCGGCACATAATCTACCCAGTCCATGGCGTAACCATGCACCGCGCTCTGCCGCAGCAACCGGGGAATGTCCAGTGCGATCTTCTGCCAAGGGCCAGTGGGGTCGACAACCGCCAGCCGTTCGAAGACAAAGAGGGGAAGATAGCTGGGATTCAACGTCCAGGCCTGGACTGCGGGGGTACGCGCATGAGTAAAGCCTGTAGGGCCGGGCATCAGCATTACACCAAATCCGGGCAGGTCGAGCACTTCATGCTGGGCGATCTGGACCAACATCTGCCTGCCCAGGTGATCGTAGAGCGGAAAGTTCCACAACCTGCCCGCTTCGACCAGACTATAGGCCATCCACACATCGGCATCGGAGGCGGAGTTGGCGTCGAGCAGCGTCCAGACCCCGTCCTTGTTCTGTCCCCACAACCAGCCGGGCAGATGAGTTTGCAGATCGCCGTGCGCCATATTGGCCTGGGTCCAGGTCAGCACCCGGTCAAAGGTGCCGCGATCATTGTCGGCCAGAGCAAAGAAGAGCGCGTAGGCCTGTCCTTCGGAGGTGGTGTGACTGGCCGAAGCGTGATCGATCACCCGGCCCTGATCGTCGATGAAGCGGGCGCTATAGGCATTCCAGAGCTTCCATGGGCCCAACTTGCATCCCCCGCCAGCCAACAGCAGGGGAAGCATAAGGCCCATCACCAGAAGCACTCGGAATTTGCGCAAGCCCATTGCTCGTAGACTCTCCCCGGCATGTACCGCAAAATCTCAAAAACCATCGCCGCGCTCAGAATGACAAATCCAAGGAACCTCAGAACAAATCATGTATTGAAAGGACACGACTTCGGTCGTGCCGACAGCTCAGCCAAATTATCTGAGCTTTAGCCCCTGAAGGAGTGTGCAGTTGCTCAAAGCAGCTTGATCAGAAGTTCTGTAAAAATTCCTTGATCAAGTTCGTGATCTTTCAGGAATTTCCCTCAAGGGCTAAAGCCGTGCCGTTTCAAAACAAGACTCGATCAGAGCTTCCCTAGTCCTCCATCATGCGCAGGCGGACTCTGGCCCGGCCACGCAGCCACTGACGGATCCAGATCGCCATCAGGAAGGCCAGCAGTATGGAAAACGATGCCACCAACCAAGGATACGGCATCATCCACAGGCGCATTTGCGTCCACCACGGCAGCACGCCCACATGGTAGACCTCCGCGCCCACCCGGAAGGACTGAAACTGTGCACCATGCAGCACCGAGACTGAGCCGGAGATATCGCTGGACTGCTGCACATTCAGGAAGGTGGCCATGAAGGGCTCGAACTGGGTGTCGTCCCGGAAGTGAATGGCGACAATGCTGTGCGGCTCCAGGGTATAGGGCGACTTGATGCCCTCGATCACTGCATCCGGGGTGCCGCTGGCTAGCAGATCACCGCTTTCGGTGTGCTCGTTGGTGCGCAACTTCCACCAGGCATGATGCAACATGGGAGCGAAGAAGCCCTGGGTGTCATGCACCTGAACCTGTCCACTGTGCAAGGTCACCGGCAGATGGCCAGCGAGTTTGTCGAAGCCCGGTTGGTCGTTGCCCGCGCCAATGATGAGAAAGTCGGTCCGCGCGCCCTGGTGCATGGCGTCAGCGCCGGCCACAACAACCCGCAGTGCCGGGAATCCCGTTTGGCGGCCGAAGTGACCCATCAAAGTCACGAACGTCTCGATCTCCTGCTCGCTGGGCGTGGGCGGCAGCACTACAGTGGTCTCACTCAGGTCGGCATAGCGAGTAAAGGGGAAGCCGGCGTTGGCAAAGATCTCCAGATTGGGCAGCGGCGCATAGTGCGGATAGCCGCGCAGATCCAGGTAACTGTCGCGCAGGATGGCGCCCTGCATGTTGATGGGTGTGGTGTCCTGGCAGCCGCCCTTCTTCAGCAACTGGAAAGTGAAGTCGAAGGAAAGCGAGTTGGAGAAGGGACGCAGGTTCACCACCGGTACAGGAATATCGGTCTCAACCTTGCGCGAGGCCTCCTGGCCGGAAATCAGGGGCACCGAACCCAGGAAGGCGGTGTTGATCTTTACCTGCATGCTGGAGATGGGGCCGATGGGGATCGAGTTGTAGCGGTATGCCAGAGCCAGCTTGGCATTGGGCCGATCGGAATAGAAGATATCCGGCGGAACGCGGAAGTAGACGTTTAGCGGCGCAGTACCATCGCCCTGCAACTGATCGGTAGTGGCATAATCCCACAGCGGAATGGTCTGATCGCTGCGCGCCCAGCGTGGTGCATCATCAGGTGTACGGCGGTTGGGCAGTTTGAAGCCGCTATCGATCGTCGACTGCGCCCCTTGCAGCAAGTCCGAGTGCAGTGCCATGGACTGCGCGGCGATCAATACATCCGCGCCGCTATTGCCCGCTATCACCAGCACCTTGCCGTAAGGGTCGTTGGGATTGGTGCGCATGGCCACGGTGGGAGTAGAGATATCGGGCAGATTCAGCCCCGCGGGTAGATTGCCCGCGCCTTCCGCCACCACGATGACATTGCCCGGGGGAATGGCTCCGATATGCACTGGAAAGCGTACCGGACGATTCTCGCTGATCATGCCGAAGTAGCTGGTCACAATACCCGCAGCCTGGATTCCCTGGTAGGAGGGCGCGGAGGCAAAGATCACCGGAATACTCAAGGGCTGAATCACCGCCGGGTCCAGAAAGGGCATGGGCAGTTGCTTCAGATCGTCGGCCAGGGGCAGCAGATCGCCCTGAATGTCGAGGTAGGTATTGCGGTGCACGCTCGACCACAGCGTGGTGTTGGACGGGTCTTCGCAGACCATGGTGTAGTGACCGATGAACTGCAAGGTCAGAGCGTTGTTGTGCACCAGCAAATCGGGAGGGATGTTGAACTCCGCCTCCGCGTCCTGACTGACAGATCCGCCCAGTTGCCCCGGAGTGGGCTGAATCGTGGCGAAGAGCGTTCCGTTCAGGATGACCTTGATGTGGCTGAGCTGCGGCAGCAGGCTCGGAGAAAAGGCATAGTAGATGTGAATCTTGGCGCTGCGGGCCACATGCGTCTGCGGCAGCGTGAAGTAGATGGTGTGACTGCTGTCGATGCCGTGCAGTTCGATCAGCGGTGACCCCGCGTCATTCAGGGTAAAGGTGTCACGAAACTGCCCCGCGGGCACTGGCGTGTTCTTGTTCGGAGCGGTGGATTGCAACGCTCCCGCAAAGCCCTGCATCTGAGCGTGGACCTTGGGCGCACAGCTGCCAAAGAGCAGCAGCGCAAAGAGAATCGAAGTCACCAACTTGCGCTGGGCAGGCCGATTGTCCTTGCCGCCAAAGAGGCTTTGGAAGGTGGACAGCAAACCGTGCATGGAGATCTGAAAGATACGAGTCATACTGCGCATGACGTTATCGGTCTCGCGTGACTCACCCCAGCCCAGCCAGGAATCCGCGCGTGAATAGAGCACCATGGTCACCACTTCCTGTTCGGCTATCGATAGATGATCAAAACGCACACGCAGCAACGAACCCTCCGCCGAGACCACAGTCGCGGCAATGTCGGTATTCATCGAGGGCAGCGGGAAGGCCAGTCGCACCGTGGAATCCGGCGTCGCGGTAAACGCGTCCGTGAACCGAACACTGGTTCCGCCCGAAGACATATCCACCGTCTCGCCGGCTATCAGGCGGCCATCAGACAGCTTAACCATAACCGGCGAAACGATATTGATACGAACCGTATTGCGCAACTGCTTCAACTCTCGGGCCACTGCCGTAGTGACGCCGAGAATGATGATGTTGAAGATGCACCACATCACATTCATCAACACCGTGCCTGGCCGGTCGCGGTCCCAGATGAAAAAACGCGGAATGGCGATCAGCAGGCCGGCAAAGTTGAACAGCAGCAGGATCAAAAATGGCTGCGCGATCTTGGCGTCGAAGAAGGTCCGCTTGACGATCCCGCCCTTGGCCGTCACATTGAACTTGCCCAGCTTGGGGTTGATCAGCGCCATCATGGTGGGCAGCAGAATGTAGGGCGAAAGCACCGTCTCGTAGATCTCGTTCCAGAACGAATGCCGATGCTCGCCCTGAATACGCGAGTTGGTCACGTTGGACAGAGTCAAGTGAGGTAGAGCATAAGCCAGAATGGCGGCCCAGTAGCCTGGTACGTTGGTGTGATTGAGCAACAGATAGATCAGCGGCGCGCTGAGGAAGATCAGTCTCGGCACTGCGTAGAGAAAGTGCATCATGGCGTTGAAATAGCACAGACGCTGGGCCAGCTTAAGTCCTGGCGCGAAGAGCGGATTGTCGGTCCTCAGAATCTGGATCATGCCCCGCGCCCAGCGAATGCGCTGACCAACGTGAGCCGAGAGCCGCTCCGTGGCCAGACCGGCAGCCTGCGGAATGTTGATGTAGGCGGTATTCCAGCCGTTCATCTGCATGCGTAGCGAGGTGTGGGCATCTTCGGTGACGGTCTCCACGGCGATGCCGCCGATCTCGTCCAGAGCCTTGCGGTTCAGCACCGCGCAGGAGCCGCAAAAGAAGGTCGCGTTCCAGAAGTCGTTGCCGTCCTGCACCACGCCGTAGAACAGTTCGCCCTCGTTGGGAATCACGCGAAACTGGCCCAGGTTGCGCTCGAAGGGATCAGGCGAATAAAAGTGGTGAGGCGTTTGCAGCATGGCCAGCTTGCGGTCGCGCAGAAACCAGCCCATGGTCATCTGCAAAAAACTGCGAGTGGGCACGTGATCGCAGTCGAAGATGGCCACATAGGGCGACTTCATGGTCTTCAGTGCGGTGTTGATGTTGCCGGCCTTGGCGTGTTTGTTGTCGGGACGGGTCTTGTAGCCGATGCCGGCCTCGAAGGCAAACTGCTCGAATTCCTTGCGCCGGCCGTCGTCCAGTAAGTAGACGTGCATCTTGTCCAAAGGCCAGTCCATATTGAGCGCGCCCAGAGCGGTGAAGCGCACCACATCCAGAGGCTCGTTATAGGTTGGAATCAATACATCAATGTGCGGCCACTTCTCTTCGTTATCGGGCAGAGACACCGGGGCGCGGCGCAGCGGCCAGATGGTTTGAAAATATCCCAGAAAGAGAATGATGAAGGCGTAAACCTCGGCCATCAACAGGCAGCCGATAAAAAAGGCATCGAGTGCGCCCCAGTGGTTGGCCGGGTCCTCGAAAAAGTTCACCGTCTGACTGATTCTCCAAATGCCGTAGCGGAAGGTGCAGAACATCGACATCAGCATCAGCGTCAGAGTAATCAGATAGGAGTCGGAACTGCGGGCCATGGCCAACGCCATCAATAGGGTGAGCAATCCGCAAACTGCCTGCTGTGGCCAGGTGAGAGGCAGAACCGCCAGGAAACAGAAGACCGATGCCGCCATAATGAGAATGACGAGGCGAATCAGTTTGGTAAAGATGTTCTCTCCGGCTCCAATATCCTGCCACAGGCCCGATGCGGTCATCGTTCACTCCAGCGCACGCCGCGGAATGCACCGCTGGCGGGCGCGGCCAGGCTCTTGACCCACCCCGCCAGAGAACCAAAGTCCTCCGCCGCGGTGGAGTTGGGAGCGTAATCCATGACCGTCATGCCCTCGGCCAAAGCTTCGCTGACCGCCGGAGTACGGTGCAGCGCCAGGGGCAGCAAACGCTCGCCCAGTTGTTCCCGCAAAACCTCGCGCACATCCAGATGCAGTGGCAGCGCTGGGTCAAACTGACTCAAAATGTACTGCGGCATCACCTTGATTCCCGCCGCAGTGCCATGGTGCTCGAAGAACCCATCGATGGAGCTCACGCTGACCACGGAATTCATATCCGGCACCACCGGTACCAGCACCGTCGGCGCCAGACGCAGCACCCTGCGGGTGGTCGCTCCCGAGGCTGTCGCCAGATCCACAATCACCCGGCTGGCGCCCCGTCCCATGCGCAAAATCTCCTGGGTCAGAAACTCCTGAGCCGAACCTTCCGGTCCCAGAGATTCGGGGTCCAGGGTTACCAACTGGATCGGGGCGTCGCCGCTGAGGTTGGGCGGACTGAAGGTGCGCAGTACGCCGGGACGCTGATCGCGAGCGCCAAAATAAAACGGCAGCAGTCCATAAGAAGCCGTATCGACGAGCAGGACACGTTCGCCGCGGGCCGAGAGAGCTCGTCCCAGCGTGGCTACCAGGCTGGTTTTGCCAACTCCACCGGCCAGGGAAAAGATTGCCAGCACCGGAGCGCGCGAGGCCGGCGAGGCTGGCGCCACCTCCGCGACAGTGCCGGAATCATGAAAAATGCTCTTCAAAGCAAACCAGCGGGAAGTCAGCCGGTCACGAGAACCTTGCAATGTGTCTTCGGGTGCTGGAACACTCTCGCCTTCCGGTTCCTCGGCCAGCCAGGCCGGACGACTGATCCGCTCCGTGGCATCCCCCGGTGTCCATCCACTACGCGGTTTGGGAGCGCTGTCTGACCATGCCTCCGCATCCGACGAACGAGTCGGCGACTGCCGATAGCCCTGAAGAGCGGAGTTGCTTCCGGCTCCAGAGGCCTGCGCCTGGGGGGCGTAGGGGCTCGGCGTGGCGGCATAAGAAGACTGCGAACTCATGGGGGGCGCGGAACGCTCGCTGACCTGTGACCGGTAGCGCTGCTGAGCTGTCTCATCGGCCAACTGCTGCGCTCGCTGCTGGGTAGCTTGCCGGGCTGTCTCCTGGGCGGCCAGTTGTGCCTCACGCTCTTTGGAGGCCAACTCCGCCTGACGCTGCGCCTCTGCGGCATCCATCGCGCGGAGGGCTTCGGCGATCTTCATCGCTTCGGCTTCTTCTTTGGCCCGCAAACGCTCCTCCTCGATGGCTTCCTGCACGCGTACCCGTGCCCGCTCTCTGGTCTGGGCTCGCGAGGCTGAAAAATCCCGATACTTGGCGCCATGAAGATTGGCCCACGAATAGAGGGTCGCCACATCTTCGGGAGTTTCCACTGAATCGAACAGCGCTTTGCGGTCTGTCATTTGATTCCCACGTGCCTTCCACAGCCGGTTTCGGATGCATGTCGAACGGCTTGCCTGGTGCTGTTGCTTTAAGCACTGGTGCCCTATGCCATGGCACGAAATACACCGTATCCGGATGGTAACCGCCACGCTGTTATCCAAACAATAACACTTGAATGGTTACTCCCTACCACTTTTCGGCTATTTTTGACACAGGTAACCTATGCCTTCGGGGGATAGTACTGGCACAAAGTTGTATCGCTGTCAGCCCCCCATCCTGGTTTTGCCGGCTTGGTCATCATTTTGAGTAGAAATTAGCACTAATGTCCCTGCTCCTGCCGGGCAAAGCCAAAACTACAGGGCGCGAACCGATAGATCCAACTGTGATTGTCCAGCTCTTTCGACCTACTCAACTGGCCTGCTTACGAAGTCACTGCGCGTCCCTGAAACCAGCGAAACCCTCTCGGATGATTCCCAAATCTGACGTTATTGACTCCAATATGGTTGAAAGTTAGTGAAAATCCATTTCTTGCCGCTATGCTGAAGACAGGAGCCGGTGCGTTGGGAAGCACGGGTGCGCCCCTGGGTAGAGCGCGGAGAATCAGCACGATGAACCGCGGAGCGTAGGTCCAGGGCAGAACGAGTGTTCGCCATGTCGAATCTGAAACCAACCATTTTGATTGCAGACGACACGGCGACCAACATCGAGTTGCTGGATGCGGTTCTGGGTTCCGACTACGAGATCCTCTTCGCCACTTCCGGGGCCCAGGCTGTCGAACTGGCCATCGCCGAAACCCCCGACCTGATTCTGCTCGACGTCATGATGCCGGAGATGGATGGCTTCGAGACCTGCATCCTGCTGAAGACAGACCGCCGTACAGCGGAGATCCCCGTCATCTTTGTCACTTCCTTGATCAAGGAAGAGGAAGAGACCCGTGGACTGGAAGTCGGAGCGATCGACTTCATCTCCAAGCCCTTCAGTTCCGCGGTCATCCGTGCGCGAGTGCGCAATCATCTGGAACTCAAGCGGCAACGGGACATTCTGAGTGGGTTGAGCTTTCTGGATGGACTGACCGGGCTGGCCAACCGCCGCCGCTTCGACCAGTTTCTCGATCAGGAATGGCGTCGCGGACTGCGCAGCCGCTCGCCGCTCTCCCTGATTCTGATGGACATCGACTTCTTCAAGGCATTCAACGACGCCGCCGGACACCTGGCAGGCGACGATTGTCTGCGTCGCATCGCCCATGCACTGGAAATCAGTATTCACCGCCGCGGCGACCTCATCGCGCGCTATGGCGGCGAAGAATTTGTCTGCGTTCTGCCCGATACAGATGCTGCGGGAGCACACCGCGTCGCAGTGAGCATTCAGGTTTTGATTGCCTCCCTGGCGCTCCCTCATCCTCGCTCTGCGATTGCCCCCATTGTCACACTCTCACTGGGCGTGGCTACTCGGGTCGCTACGCTGACAGATGAGTACTCCGCGCTGATTCACGACGCTGATCAGGCCATGTATCGCGCCAAGGAAGCTGGGCGCAACCGCATCGTCGCCTGGAGCGAATAGCCAGAATCATTTGCTTTGCGGATTTGATCCCCATATACGGAACGAGTTTTCAGGATGGTTAGCTACGGAGAGATTCCGAACTGGCCGTTGCAATCAATGCAGCAACCGCCAAAAGCAGAATCAAACCTTCGGTGTGTTCGCTGCGTTTGTGCAGCCGCTTGAAGTCGATGCGCGCGGGGTTGGTGGGGGCTGCGGCGTCAACAGACCCGCCTGCGGCGATGCGGTCTCGCTCCATGACGGGTGTGATTGCATACTGCGAGTAGAGCGTCAGAGCAATGGCCACCGCCAGCAGACATATGGGTAGCACCGCTGCACGTGATCGGCAATGCTTCAAGGCCGCCATGCGCGCCAATACGAAAACTGCAACCATCCCCGCGCCGAAGCCGATGCCGTGCAGGATCTTGAGCAGGTGTCCGACAATGATCCCCGCCGTGTGGGTATCGGGGCTGAGCACCGAGAAGACCGTTGCCGCCACGAAGGGGAAAAAGCACTCCGCGCCCACCCAGAGGGCCAGCGCGAGAAAGAGTAATGTGCGAAAGAGCGTCTTCATCAGCTTTGTGTTCCTCATTGACTAGCCAGAAATCTTCCAGTCCCTGGTCCCTCAGTCCCTCAGTCCCTGTCTTATTGCAACTGTCCATACACCGTCGGCCGTCCGATTAGTTTCTCGATGCGCTTTTCGACCGGGGGATGGGTGGAGAAGAGATTGGCGAAGCTCTGGCCGCGCAGCAGTGGAGCGATGATGAACATGTGCGCGGAGCTTGAGTCGGCAGCCAGCGGAACGCGCCGGCTGGTGCCGGAGATCTTCTCCAGTGCGCTGGCCAGGGCGTAGGGATTGTTGGTAAGTTGCGCGGCCGAGGCGTCAGCGGCGAATTCGCGGGTGCGCGAGACCCATAACTGGATCAGCATTGCCGCCAACGGCGCAAGAATCAGCATCAGCAGTGCTTCGCCGCCGCTCTCGCGACTGCGCCGGTCTCCGCCAAAGAAGAAGGCCAGACGAGAGAGCATGGTGATGGCGCCGGCCAGCGTGGCGGCGATGGAGCTGGTCAGTATGTCGCGATTGCGCACGTGGCCCAGCTCGTGGGCCAACACGCCTTCCAGTTCATCGTCACTGAGTAGCGACAGAATTCCCCTGGTCACGGCTACCGAGGCGTGCTGCGGGTTGCGTCCGGTGGCGAAGGCGTTGGGTGAGTCGGTGGGTAGAACGTAAACCTTGGGCATGGGGATGCCGGCGCGGGTGGTCAACTGTTCCACAATTGCATAGAGGCTGGGCATCTCGTCCCGCGAAACCGGCTGGGCGTTGTACATCGAGAGCGCCAGCTTGTCGGAATAGAAATAGGTAAAGAAGTTCATCGCCGCCGCCACAGCAAAGGCGATCAGCGCTCCCTGACCGCCGCCTAGCATCTCTCCGGCAAAGATCAGAACCAAAGTGAGCGCGGTAAGCAAAAAAGTGGTCTTCAATGCGTTCATCGAAGGAGCTCCTTGGATCTATTTTCGCACTGTGTGCGGGGGGCAGTTGTCAGTTGTCAGTTGTCAGTTGTCAGTTGTCAGTTGTCAGTTGTCAGTTGTCAGTTGTCAGTTGTCAGTTGTCAGTTGTCAGTTGTCCAAAATCCAAATCAGTTGACAGAGGCAATTGGCAAGCAAAAAACTGCGGGCAGCATCAAACCGATGCCGCCCGCCATTCACTGACAACTGACAACTGACAACTATCCCTGTCGGCAACTAGTTCTTCTGCAATGCCCTCTTCAGAACGGTCTCCAAAGCAGCCTTGACCTTCTCGTATTCTTCGGCGCTGATGGTTTCAGCTACCTTCTCGCTCTCCAGAGCAAAGATCTCGTCCTTGAGCACTTGCAGGATGGCGGCGTTGCGGTCGGCGGGCAGGGCGGTTGCAGCAAAGGCCGGTGCCGCGCCAGCAGGCTTGCGCAGCAGGAAGGCCGCGGCAGCCGCAAGCAACAGTGCCAGAGTGCCCAGAATCCACCACTTGTACTTGCTCAGCGGGTCGGGAGTGCCGTTGGGAGGCGCCATGCCGCCACCGGGCTGTCCGCCGGCCTGGGTGTTGGTGCTGTCGGTGCTGTTGTCACCCATCTGCTGGGTGCCCTGGTCTTCGCGAGGAACATTGCCGGTACCGGAGACGGTGAAGGTAATCACCTGCCCGGCAGGAGTGCGCTTGGCGATGTAGGTGAGAATGCCGGGATCTTCCTGCACTTGCTGGAAGGTGGCGCCGGAGCCGGCCGTGAAGGTCATGCTCTTGGGCAGCAGTACGGCCACATTGTCGGCCAGCAACAGCTCCTTGGTGGTAAAGCTGTACTTGTTGCCGTTGTAAGGCAGGTGGTAGCGCAGGTCGAAGACCGTTTCCTTGTCGCCCTGATTGGGCTGAATCGGAATATTGATGGTGTAGTGGCCCTTTTCGCCGGTCGGCTGCATCTGCACGTTGGTAGGCAGGCCGCCGGGACGGCTGGCCGAGGAGCTGTCCAGCACCGCTTCGACGGGCAGCACAATCTCAAAGCCCTTGGGGCTGAACTGGGTCTTGGGCGGGTTGCTGTTGTTGTGCACGAAGTAGCGCTCGTTCACCTGCAACTGGCCGGCGGTGGTCTCGAACTCCAGAACATCGGCGGAGATGGCGATGCCATCGACCTTGGGCGCCGAGTCATAGACGGTAATATCGCCCGGAGCGCCGTTCTGCGGAGCGCCGATAAAGTAGGTTGCGCCCTGGTGCGCGGCGCGAACCAGGTAGGAGCTGTTGCCGGGCTCGTTGAGCGTGTAATGGCCGTTGCTGTCGGTGGTGGCGCGGGCCACTTCGCCCATGCCCGCCTGTACGTCCACCAGCACCACGGCATCACCCGCCGCGGGCTTGTTGGTGGTCTTGTTGGTCACCGTGCCGGTGACGGTGGCGGCCTGCGCCACAAGGCCGCCCGCCAGAAGAGCCAGGGCGGAGGCGCGGAGAAGAGATTGGGTCGATGTCATGGCTTGACGAAGTCCTATGGGGTGTTTTCCGGTTTATTGCACGGTTGAGTGGATGCAGTCAGAGGGAACAGAAGCAGGTTCTTCGCTTCGCTCGCTCAGGAGGACAATCTTACTATGCCCGCTGCAAAAGTTGAATCTCGGACACCAACTGGGCGGTTTCGGCTTCCAATCGACTGCGCTGCGCCTGAAAGTCCTCTTCGGGGTATTTGCCCGCGTTGAACTCGAAGACCAGATCGCGAAGATTCTCGGCAAGCTGCTCCTGACGCTCCAACAGGTAGTCCAGACGCGTCTTCTGAGGCTGGCTGGCGAAGCTGTTGTCCGGCCAAAAGGTGTAAACAAAGACCGCTATGGCCAGCAATACCGAGGCTACAAGACCTTGGGTAGCATTCATGCTTTCATACCTCCGTTGCTCGTCCCATTCGAGGAAGTCTCCACGGGCTTCTTGTTGGGGACCAGAGCCAGCAGCGTACCGCAGATCATCATCAGCACGCCGGCCCAGATCCAGCTCACCAGCGGATTGAGGAAGGCCTTGACGATGGGCTGATCGGTGTCGGGATTGGTGCCTTCATAGACAACGTACAGATCCCAGCTCAGGTTCGAGTGGATGGCCACCATGGTCTGCGGTTGCTGGCTGGCCAGGTAGACCCGCCGCTCCGGGGTCATCTCGAACTGCTTCTTGCCATCGCGTGAGACGTCCAGCAGGGCGTATTCGGTGTTGTAGTTCTCGTTGGAGTCCTGGGTAAAGCCGGTGCATTCCAGAGTGTAGGGACCGATGGCCAGCTTGTCGTGCAGCGCCAGCTCCTTCTCTACGTTCAGGTTGAAGGCCGCTCCGGAGAGGCCGACAATGACCGTCACTACGCCGAGGTGGATGATGTAGCCGCCGTAGCGCCGGGTGTTGCGTCGCGCCAACAGGTAAAGGGCGACGAAGAAGTTCTTTTTCGACTGGCGCACGATCACCATGGCTCCGCGATAGAACTCGGAGAGCACAGCGGTCAGCACGGCGGCGGCCAGTGCAAAGCCCACCAGCGCAAAGAAGGCGCTTTGGTTATACACGCCGCCCTTCCAGGGATTCACGCCCAGCAGAAAGCAGCCCAGCACGGTAGCCCAGAGCGCAATCGACGGCGCGATAAAGTTGCGGCGAATGCTGCGCAGCGAGGAGTATCGCCAGGGAAGCAGCGGTCCCACGCCGGTCAAAAACAACAGGAAGAGACCAAGAGGCACGGTGATGCGGTTGTACCATGCGGCGTCGTAGGTGATCTTGCTGCCTACCGCGAACTCGCTGAGGATGGGGTAGAGCGTACCCCACAGAATCACGAAGCAGGCCGCCAGTAGAATCAGCGAGTTGAAGAGGAAGCCGGTCTCGCGGCTGAGTAGCGCATGTTCCGGCGGGTCGCTCTTCAGATGGCTGTATTGCAGGATGTAGGTGAAGATGCAGACACCCAGCGTAATCACCAGGAAGGTCAGGAACCAGTAGCCGATGGAGGACTGCGCAAAGGCGTGGACCGAGCTGACCAGGCCGCCGCGGGTCAGCAGCGTCCCCAGAATGGAGAGGATGAAGGTAGAGAAGATCAGCCAGATATTCCAGCTCTTCATCAACCCCTTCTTCTCTTGCATCATGACCGAGTGCAGGAAGGCGGTTCCGGTGAGCCAGGGCATCAGGCTGGCGTTTTCAACCGGGTCCCAGCCCCAGTAGCCGCCCCAGCCCAGTACGGCATAGGCCCAGTGCATGCCCAGGAAGATGCCGGCGGTCAAAAAGAGCCAGGTTACCATCGTCCACTTGCGGGTGATCTTGATCCATTTTTCACCGGGATAGCGCATCATCAGCGCGCCCAGGGCAAAAGCGAAGGGAACGGTAAAGCCCACGTAGCCCAGATAGAGCAAGGGCGGATGGATCACCATCTCCCAGTACTGAAGCAGCGGGTTCAGGCCGTTGCCGTCCTCGGGAACGGTTCCGCGATAGAGCGCGAAGGGCGGGGCGTTGAAGTTCAGCACCACCAGAAAAAATAGTTGCACTCCGGCCAGAATGGTGCCGGCGTAGGCGTAGAGCTTGACGTCGGTCTTGTGGGTAATGCGCAGCACGAAGCCGTAGGCCGCCAGCAACCAGGCCCACAACAGCAGTGAACCCTCCTGGCCGCTCCACAGGGCCGCAAACTTGTAGGCCAGCGGCAGGGCGCGGTTGGAGTGCTCCATGATGTAGGAGAGCGAGAAGTCGTTGGTAAAGACCGACCAAAGCAGGGCGAAGGCAGCGGCGCTGACGGCGATAAAACCAGCCAGTCCAGCCCGTCGCGCGGTATCGGCCAGTTTTTCAGCCGAGATGCGGGTGGGCCGTCCCTGCGCCAGAAGGGTGAGGGCAAATCCACCTGCCAATAGATTGTAGGCGGCCAGCGCCAATGCAATGAGAAGAGCAGAACTACCGAAAAATGCCATCAAAACTCCATGGTGTGACTCGCGCGTGCGCGGGTTGCGTCTCCGTCGATCGCATCTTCGAAAATTACCATGACCTCAAGTCGCCGCAAACGGCGGTAGCAACGAGCTTCAATGCGGTCATGCACTTTCCGTCATTTCCGAAAATACTCAGGGATATAGGATATGCCTCTTGGATCGCGACGCTTCCACGGGGGGAAGGCTGCTTGAGGCCCTTATGCATCCTGCATCCAAATGCGGAGACGCTGGAACGTTCTCCCAGCTAGTCAATTCTCGTCCCATCATAGACGGTTTGCGTGTGATGTGCCTCACTTTGTGGGCAGGAAAGGAGGCGGAGATCAGGCTTTGGGACAAGCGCCTTGCTCGATCAGCAACGCCCCGAGGCGCAAAATCTCTTCCGCATTGGCGGAACGGGGAAGAAAATGTACCTGATTGCCGCAATAATTACCTGCAACATCATGGATGTCGCCCAGTACCAGAATGGGAAGATTGGGAATTCGAGCCTGGAGTTCGGCGACAAAGGCCGGACCGCCGATTCCCGGCATATGATGGCCCGAGATCACCAGTCGTAAGGGCGCAACCTGCTCTGGATTCTCCAGCAGGCAGAGCGCCTCGGCGGCATCGTTGACCCGTAATACGATGCCAAGTCGCTGTTCCAGGAGGGACTTGCGCGTGAGCGCCTGGAGTGGGTCTTCATCGACCAACAGGATTTTTGCTGAATCATTGTTCATGGTACGCGGCCCGTTTCAAGCACTCGAGGTGTTTGACCAACCAACTATATAGGAGACTTGCCAGCTTTAGAAGCTGTAAATAGGGGGAATGTGTCGACAAATTGTTCTTCAAAATGGAATTGGACTTGATTGAGTCAATGTGCTAGTGAAGTTTTGTGTATCGTTTTTTGCCGGGCTACCGATATACAAAGTTATGAGGGCCCTTCGTTTAGCAAACACAATCTATCTGATGCTGGGTGTCGCTCTGTTGATCGGCGGAGCGTTTTCCGCCTACATGATGCAGCGCTGTTCCGCAATCAATTCGCAATATTCCGCTGTGATTCACGGCGAGATCGCTGAGGCGCAACAGGCACGAGTCATTCAGGTCAACTTCAAAAAACAGGTCCAGGCCTGGAAAGACATTCTGCTGCGTGGCAAAGATGACGCGGCTCTGGCAAAATATGATGCCGAGTTTCATCGCCTCGCCGCTCAGGTGCAGACCGATGGCGCTGCGCTTGAAGGCCGCATAGGCGACGCCCAGGTTCGCACGGATCTGGATACGTTTCTTGAGCAGCACCGGCAGCTCAATGCGCAATATGAGCAGGCACTGAACGGCTACAAGATCAGCCGTGATTTTGCGCAGGCCGACACCGCCGTCAAGGGTAAGGATCGACCACCAACCGACCGTCTGGATAGTGTGGTGTCGAGTTTGAATGCGCTGGCGGATTCGGTTTCAGTTCAGGTCGCGGTACACGAGCACCATGAACAGGGTGTCTTGATTGCGGTGATGGTCGTTCTATGGATTGCCATGGGGATGTGGTGCGTTAATTTCGCTCGTTCGCTGGGCAAACGGCTGGAAAGAAGTGTGCATTTCATGCGGGAGATAGCTGGAGGCGATCTCACAACAACCCATTCTGAAATCGGCTGCGACGATGAGCTTGGCCTGCTGATTCAAGCCATGAACGAGATGCGAGAACATCTTCTGCAGATGGTGTGTTCGATTCAGACGGTTTCCATCACACTGACCCAAAATGCCCAACAGGCTGCGGCCTCTTCCCATCGCATAGCCAGTGCGGTTTCCGATCAAAGAGGGCAGTCGGACCAGATCGCCTCCGCATTGGAAGAGATGATCGCCAGTGTGCGTGAAGTTACACAACATTGCGGTGAGGCCGCGGAGCAGGCCGTTCGCACCGGAGATCTGGCGGGCGAGAGCCGAGGAACCGTTGAGGCGGTAGCAGGCGATGTGCGGAAATTGGCAGACGAGGCTCAACAAAACGCTGGCAATGTGAAAGAGCTGGGTGATCGTTCCTCGAAGATCGGCCAGATCGTCACGCTGATCGAGGAGATTGCCGGCCAGACTAACCTGCTGGCGCTTAATGCCGCCATCGAAGCGGCTCGCGCCGGAGAACATGGGCGGGGATTTGCCGTCGTTGCTGGAGAAGTTCGTCGTCTGGCAGAACGCACAACCACAGCTACCAAAGAAATTGCGGATGCGGTTCATTCCATTCAGCAGGGAACTCAGGATGCCGTTGGCAATATTGAAAAAAGTTCCCAACGTGTGGGACAGAGCGTTTCAACCGCTGAGGCGGCGGCACTTTCGTTGCAAGTGTTGGGAGCCAGCGCTGACGAGGTGCGGGAACGCATCAGTCAGATTGCCCAGGCAGCATCAGAGCAGTCCCAGTCCTCGGGCCTGCTTGGCCAATCCATGAATGAGATAACCGTCAGCATCGGCGCTACGGCAGAAGGCGCCGAAGATGCTGCGCGGATTGCCGAAGAACTGGTCAAACTCGCTCAGTTGCTCACCGAGCAGAGCAGGAAATTCAATACGGGCAATTGCGCATTCTAGAGCGGTTCCAGAATAGCTATGCCCAGGGCGGTTTGTGGAAGGTCGCCACTCGCTGGGGCTCGCGTTGACTTGAGGGGATAGGCCCTGGATACATCAATTCTGGAACCGCTGGAAACGCTTTTCGTGAGGCGGAGTGCAGAGCTGGCCTGCTTTGTACTCCCGATGCTTCCAGTAAATTATGCGAAGAGAAATTCCTTCTCGCGCAGATCGCGGACGCGGTCGCGCAGCTTGGCTGCCTGCTCGAACTCGAACTTCTTGGCTGCTTCGCGCATCTCGGCCTCCAGCTTGGTGATATAACCATCCAATTCGGCCTGGGTCTTGAACTCGGGTAGACCTTCGGCCTCCAATTCGAGGCCTTCGCCGTACTCTGCCTTCAGAATCTCCGCCAGCCCCATGTCGATGGCGCTGATGATGGAGCGGGGGGTGATTCCATGCTCGACATTGTAAGCCGTCTGGATCGTCCTTCTGCGGTCGGTCTCGTCGATGGCCCGGCGCATGGAGTCGGTCATGCGGTCAGCGTAGAGGATCGCCTTGCCTTCGATGTGTCGCGCCGCCCGGCCCATGGTTTGAATGAGCGAGCCAGTGGAGCGCAGAAATCCTTCCTTGTCGGCGTCGAGAATCGCCACCAGCGAGACTTCGGGCAGATCGAGACCTTCGCGTAGCAGATTGATGCCTACCAGCACGTCGTATTCGCCCTTGCGCAACTCGGCCAGCAGTTTGACCCGCTCCAGCGTCTCGATCTCGGAGTGCATATAACGGCAGCGCACGCCGACCTCGGTGTAATAGCTGGACAGGTCCTCGGCCATGCGCTTGGTCAGCGTGGTCACCAGGATGCGCTCGTTGCGGTTGGCGCGGTCGCGAATCTCGCCCAACAGATCGTCGATCTGACCCTTGACGGGGCGAATCTCGACTGCCGGATCAATGAGGCCGGTGGGACGGATCACCTGCTCCACAATCACTCCCGCAGAGTGGGTCAGTTCGTAAGGTCCGGGCGTTGCCGAGACATAAACCACCTGGTGCACGCGGTTCTCAAACTCGTCGAATTTTAATGGCCGGTTGTCCATCGCCGAAGGCAAACGGAAGCCGTAGTCGACAAGGTTCTGCTTGCGGCTGCGATCGCCGTGCCACATCCCATGTACCTGGGGAATCGTGGCGTGGCTCTCGTCGATGAAGACCAGATAATCCTTGGGAAAGTAGTCGAGCAGCGTTGGCGGCGCTTCGCCGGGCAGACGTCCGCTGAAGTGCCTTGAGTAGTTCTCGATGCCATGGCAGTAGCCCATGGACTTGATCATCTCCAGGTCGTAGCGGGTGCGCTGATGGATGCGCTGCGCTTCGACCATGCGCCCCTGTGACTCCAGTTCGGCGACCCAGGTGTTCATTTCCTTGGTGATGGTGTTGATGGCCTCGGCCTTGCGCTCCGGCTGCATCACGTAGTGGCTCTTGGGGTAGATCGGCAGACGAGCGTACTTCTGTTTGACGGTGCCAAAGAGCGGATCGACTTGCGACAGACTCTCGATCTCGTCGCCGAACATCTCGATGCGGTAGGCCATCTCGTCGTAGGTGGGAAAGACCTCGATTACGTCGCCGCGCACCCGGAAACAGCCGCGGCGGAAGTCCACATCGTTGCGCTCATAGAGGATCTCGACCAGTCGGCGGGTAATGTCTTTGCGGCTGATCTTCTGTCCCTTTTCCAAGAGCAACAACATGCCGTAGTAAGCTTCCGGCGAGCCCAGGCCGTAGATGCAGCTAACCGAACTGACGATGATGGCGTCGCGCCGCTCGAAGAGCGAACGGGTCGCGGCCAGACGCAGCTTGTCCAGTTCTTCGTTGACCATGGCTTCCTTTTCGATATAAAGGTCGCCCGCCGGGATGTATGCCTCTGGCTGATAGTAGTCGTAGTAGCTGACGAAGTATTCGACCGCGTTGTTGGGAAAAAACTGCTTGAACTCGTGATAGAGCTGAGCGGCGAGAGTCTTGTTGTGGGCCAGAATCAGCGCCGGCCGATTGGATGCCTCGATCACCTTGGCCATGGTGAAGGTCTTGCCCGAGCCGGTGACGCCTAAAAGCACCTGATGCTTCTCGCCGTCTTCAAGGCCCGAGAGCAGCTCCGCAATCGCCCGCGGCTGGTCACCGCGCGGCTCGTAGTTCGTCACCAACTGAAAGTCCATGACGGGATTATAGCGCGACGTGGCGAATAATAGGCGAATGTCTTCTTGGTTTTGAGATGGAGCTTGAAAGTGTACGGTTCGCCCTCGCCACGCCGGCCGGCTGCGAAAAAATACCGGCAAAGATCGTTCAGAAAAGCTGGACCGGACTACTCTTGATGCGCGGTCTCACCGTCCTTGAACACGAAACCCCGATGCGAAGGTGCCGGGGATGCGTGTTTGAAAGGACGAGACGATGCCAGAATCACCGACTCGCCGTCGGTCCAGCAAATTAGACCATTTGCTGCGTAGGGTTAGTGATTGACCTGCTAGCCAGAGCGTTTAAGCTCTGGCTGCAGATCCACCATTAGCCGGTAATACTCAATCCCGGCGTTGCAGTTGTCGCTGCAACGCCGGACTTGTCTTGAAGGGGGTGCCTGTGGCGATGGGAAGTCAAGAGGATTTGTGGGCTCAGTTTGTGGCGTGGACTGCCTGGGGAGGGAGGAAAATGCAGGTAAAATCCGTGCACATTTGCTGTCAATACTCCCAAACGAGGACGGGGTATCAGTGCTGCTGGCTGGAGCTTGCATTGAGAGGGGTGAAAATCTCTGGATATTCCTGAAATCCGGAGCAGAAGGCGGATTTCTGCGCCGTTTTAGGTAAGAATGAAAATGTGACCTCCTGCATTCGTTTTGTTTTCCTGGCGCTATTTTTGACGCCCTGCCTGAGTTTTGCTCAAACACTCACCGTTCACGCGCCCTTCGATCCCGGCCATTACCTGCCCCTGGATGGAACGGAGCGCTGGCATCGCTGGCTCAGCGAAGACGGTGGTTCGGCCTCGATTCATGCTCAGTCCTTTGCCTCGGCGGCTTATTTGCAGGCCATCGGCGACCCCCAGGCCTGGAATCGAAGCACGGGCGGCTTTGTGCGCCGTTTAGGCAGCGCGTATGGCGCCAATCTGGTGCAGAACACGATGCATGAGAGCCTGTCTGCCGTTGCGGGTACCGATCCCCGCTACTTTGCCAGTTCCAGTACGGGTTTCTTTCACCGCTCCGGCCATGCTTTGGGGATGACCTTCCTCACTTACAGCCATAGCGGTCATCTCCTCCTGGACGTGCCTCAACTCGCTGGAATCTATGGCAGTTCGATGGTCGAGTCGATGTGGTGGCCGCATCACTTCACCGCCCTGGTGCAAGGGGTGCAGACCGGACACATTCAGGTCGGTTTGACCGGCGCCATTCACCTGGCACAGGAGTTCTCGCCGGAGTTGAAGAGGGCGCTGCATCTGAAAATAGGGAACAGGGAGTAGGGAGCGGGGTTAGCGGGGTTAGCGGGGTTAGCGGGGTTAGCGGGGTTAGCGGGGTTAGCGGGGTTAGCGGGGTTAGCGGGGTTAGCGGGGTTAGCCAATTCTTTTGAACACAGCCAGTTGACAGACGGCAAGGTGAAAGTGTGATCATCCTCGCCTGATCCCTGATCCCTGATCCCTGATCCCTGATCCCTGATCCCTGATCCCTGATCCCTGATCCCTGATCCCTGATCCCTGATCCCTGATCCCTGATCCCTGCATTCCATTCCCGTTCTGCGCATCTCGTCCCACTTCTCGGTACCACGGGTGTCAATTTATAAGCGTTTGAGGAGGACGAGTCACTTCAAGTGTGACTATAATCACAGGCGAGTGGTAGTTGACTTGCACCAGAATTTTTCCGGAAGGGAATCCGGCCACATGGCGACAGGAGACCTGGCCCTGGGTCACGAGCAGGGCGTACGCAGTGCTGCAAAGCACATCAGCAACGATTTCAGCATCAACATCGCAACGGTGAACGGCTCCGGCTCGCAATCCGCCAATAGCGTACTGCTGAAGAGTATCTTCGGAATGGGTGTTCCGGTCAGCGGAAAAAACCTCTTCCCGTCCAACATCGCTGGACAGCCAACCTGGTTCATCATTCGTGCCAGCAAAGACGGATATGTGGCCCGCAAGCGCGAGGCCGAGATTCTGATTGCGCTCAATGCCGATACGGCCCAAGCCGATGTGCTGGCTTTGCCGGCGGGTGGGGTGGTGATTCACGAGCAGAATCTCAGCCTGAGCCATCTGCGTGAGGATGTGGTCTACTATCCCGTTCCCTTCGACAAGATCACCGCCGCCATCTGTCCCGAGGCCAAGCTGCGCAAGCTGGTCAAGAACATGGTCTATGTAGGCGTGGCTGCGCAGGTGCTGGCTATCGATCTGGGCGTGGTGGAGAGCGGCCTGCGTCAGCAGTTCGCCAAGAAGCAGAAGGTCTTTGACCTGAACTTTGGCGCCGTCAAGGCGGGTTTTGACTACGCGGCGGAGAATCTCGCCAAAAGCGATCCCTACGTTATCGAACGGATGGACAAGACCACCGGCAAGATCATCATTGACGGCAATGCAGCGGCCGGCATGGGCGCGGTTTTTGCCGGAGTGACGGTTGTTGCGTGGTATCCCATCACGCCTTCGACCTCGGTGATTGAAGCCACGGCTGATCTGCTGAAGAAGTTCCGCCTCACCCCCGAGGGCAAGGCTACCTTTGCCGTGATTCAGGCCGAGGATGAACTGGCCGCCATCGGCATGGTGCTGGGCGCGGGTTGGGCAGGAGCGCGGTCGATGACCGCGACCTCCGGGCCGGGCATGTCGCTGATGGCCGAATTTTGTGGTCTGGGCTACTTTGCAGAGATTCCTGGTGTCATCGTCAACGTGCAGCGCACCGGGCCTTCCACGGGTATGCCGACGCGCACGCAGCAGTCAGACGTGCTTTCGGCGGCCTTCCTCTCCCACGGCGACACCAAGCACATTGTGCTGTTGCCTGGTTCGGTGAAGGAGTGCTTCGAGCTGACCTACGCGGCCTTCGATCTGGCCGAACGGTTGCAGACGCCGGTTTTTGTGCTCTCCGATCTCGATCTGGGCATGAATAACTGGATGTCGGATGTCTTCGAATATCCCACGCAGACATTGGATCGCGGCAAAGTGCTTACCGCCGAGGATCTGGATCGTTTGGGCAACTTTGCCCGCTATCGCGATGTGGATGGCGATGGAATCGGCTGGCGTACGCTGCCGGGCACTCGGCATCCCAAGGCATCCTATTTCACGCGCGGCACCGGACACACTGATGCTGCTCTCTATACCGAGAAGCCGGATGAGTACGTGGCAGGCATGGAGCGGCTTACGCGCAAGTTCGAGAACGCGCGGACGCTGGTCCCCGCTCCGGTTGCGGTAAAGAACGGTACTTCGAAGATCGGCATCATCGCCTACGGTTCCAGCGACTTCGCCGTACTGGAAAGCCTGGATCAGATCAAGAAGGAATACCAACAGGACGTCGACTATCTGCGTGTTCGCGCCTATCCGTTTGCGCATGAGATTCACGACTTCATCACCGCGCACGAGCGGGTCTATGTCGTCGAGCAGAATCGTGATGCGCAACTGGCCAGCCTGCTCAAGCTGGATCTGGCGGCCGAGCAGGTGGTCAAACTGCGCAGCATTCTGTACTACGGTGGCTTGCCCATCGACGCACGCACCATCACCGAAGATTTCGCGGTAAAGGAGGGCCTGTAAATGGCGACCACGCTTCCCACTCCCAAGCTCAATCACATCGGCCTTCCCATCATCGACTACCGTGGCGGCAAGAGCACGCTGTGCGCCGGTTGCGGCCACAACGCCATCAGCGAGCGCATCGTGGATGCCTTGTTTGAGATGGGCGTCGAACCGGAACGGGTGATGAAGATGAGCGGCATCGGCTGCTCGTCCAAGAGCCCGGCTTACTTCCTGATTCGCTCGCACAGTTTCAACAGCGTGCACGGGCGCATGCCGGCGGTTTCTACCGGCGCGATCCTGGCCAACCACACCATGACGACGATTGGCGTCTCCGGCGACGGCGACACCGCGTCGATCGGCATGGGCCAGTTTGTGCACCTGATGCGGCGCAATCTGCCCATGATCTACATCATCGAGAACAATGGCGTCTACGGACTGACCAAGGGCCAGTTCTCGGCGACCGCCGACATCGGTTCCAAACTTAAGACCGGTGTCATCAACGATCTGCCGCCCATCGATACCTGCGCCATGGCCATTCAGTTGGGCGCGACCTTCGTGGGACGGTCGTTCAGCGGTGACAAGAAGCAGTTGCTCTCCATGCTGAAGGCGGCTATCTCGCACAAGGGCACGGTGCTGCTGGACGTGATCAGCCCCTGCGTCACCTTCAACGATCATGAAGGCTCGACCAAGAGCTACAAGTTCATGCAGGAGAATGACGAGCCCATCAACGAGATCGGCTTTGTGGCCAGCTTCGAAGATATCGAAGTGGACTACAACTCCGGCGAAGTTTATGACGTTGAGATGCACGATGGATCGGCGATGCGCCTGCGCAAGCTGCTCGAAGACTATGACCCCACGGATAAGGCCAACGCCGTGCGCACCCTGATGGAGTCCCAGGATAATGACGAGATCCTGACCGGGATCTTCTACATCAACACCGAGAAGCCCACCTTTATCGATCAGCTCAATCTAGTCGATGAGCAGTTGGGCACGCTGCCGGAGTCGTTGACCAAGCCGCCCAAGTCGGTGCTGGATACCCTGATGGCAAGTTTGTCGTGATGCCTGCACTTTGACCACAACTTCCCCTAACAGAAAAGCCCCGCTTGCGGGGCTTTTCGTCGTTGAACGGATTGATTCTGAAAAGAATAGGATCAGTGATTGTGTTGCAGTGCAATCTGAGAGCCTAACAGATAGGCGAGTATGATTCCCGTATTGCCCAACAGCGCAAGCTGGAATATTTTCTGTGCAATCCGTTTCTGAAAGTTCTCTGATGTCGTGTCAGTAGCGCTGAAGGTCATGGTGAGGGAATCCCGGAGTGTTTTCCAGAAAATAGAGAGGATAATCAAGAATATTATCGTCGAGATCTGCTGATAAAAGGGCAGGTGGCGGTTGAAATGCGGATGCATGATTATCAATATTGGAACTTCGATGGTTAATGCAGCGCAGCAAAAGATAAAAAGCGAGACAAGCTGGAACTTCCGTTGTGCCCATGTAGGGTACTGCTTCATGCCTTGATCTCCTTCGCCTGCAATTCTATCGGAGCCAATCGAAGGCTTCAGTTTCATTTGCCTTGCAAGACCCGCAAATACTCGCTGGGAGGGCAGACGGTGACGCTGCCGGAACTCGCGGGAGGGTAGTGTCTCAGGTTCCCGGAGATGAGCCATGCGCCGGAGTGTGCGGCCAGAGCGAGAAAGACGCTGTCTGATTCGCTGGGAAGGGGATGGGGCCAGGGCGCGGGGTCGGCCATTTGCATACTGGATTCAATGAGAAACTCCAGCCACGCGGGAGGGAATCCGTAATGCGAGAACTTGGGGCTCGAATTCACCTCGCGATATTCCTGACAGATGGAAGGGCAGGTGACGATCTGTACCTCTCCCGTCATAACCCAGTCATGAGCGATTCGATAGGGCGCGCTGTCGAGCTTGATGCCGGCAGATACAAGTACGTTGGTATCGAGAACGACGAGTCTCATTGCAGGCTCGTTGCGCTCCGCTCCTGGCGAGCAAGCTGGATCTCTGCGTCGATCTCCTCGTCGCTCATCTGGCCCTGCTCAGCGGCCCAGCGTGCATTCTCCTGAAGGTTCATGCGGGCGACGGCGCGGCGCAGTTCCTTGTCGCCGAGGGCGATGTCGCCCTGCACGGGGATCAAGTAGTAGGCGGGGCCCTTCTGGCCTGAAAGCAGGATGGTCTCTCCCTGGGGAACAAGTTTTAATGCTTGCTCTCCCCGCGTCCGGAACTCTCGCAGAGAAACTTCGCGCATGGGCTACCTCATAGACGGACTGTAGTCGTAACGGCTACAGAAATCAAACGAGATTATTATCTTCGGGTCAAACGATAACTAACGCAGAAAAACTCCCCGAGGGGAGTCTCTCTGTATTTCTTGAATTGTCGCAAAGCAGGCCCCGCAACTGAGGCGCAGCAGGCCGTTTATTTACCGCTGCCGGTGACGCTGACGCCCATGCCGTTGAGTTTGGAGCGGGCCTGGGTAGCTTCGGGGGTTTGGGGGTGGCGCTGAATGAGCAGGCGCAGCTCGTGGATGCCCGCATCGCGCTTGATCTTGTCCTTCATCTGGAGCAGGGCAAAGCCCTTGTGCAGTTGGGCTGCGGGAGCTTTGGGGCTGCCGCTGAAGCCTTCCAGAACCGCGTTGTAGGCCTTGATGGCGTCGGAGAAGCTCAAACGCTTGTAGGCGATCTCGCCCAGATAGAACTCCGCCTGACCGGAGAGATCGTCCAGCGGGTAGAAGTGAACCACGTCCTGGAACTCGCTGACGGCCAGATCGTACTTGGCGGCGTTGTAGTCGCGCACGCCAGCCTGGAAGGTCTCTTGCAGCGGAGGCGCGGGGGCGTTCTGCGCATTGGCCGCCGGAGCAGCGGAGGCTGGTGTGCCGGGCGCTGAGGCATCCGCGCCAGGAGCAGCAACTGGAGGCGGTGGCGCTTGCAGGGTCTGCACTTGCGCCTGCATCTCTTGTACGGCCTTGTCCATCTTGGCGACGCGGGACTTCAGTTCGTCGATGGAATCGTTGAGCGACTGCATCTGCCCGGAGACGGCGTCAAGCTTGCCGCTGCTGGCTTCACTCTGGGTGTTGAGCTTGAGCTGCAGGGCATTGACAGTAGCGGTCACCTGATTGGCGTTGTCGGCGGTCTGCTCGGCCAAGTGCTGAATGACGCCAAAGCGCGAGTCCAAGGTGGACTGCAGCCGCTGCATCATGTCCAGCAACTGCTGAACTTGAGTCTGCAACTCGATGATCTCTTTGGAGGCGGCGTGAGCCGGGCGCGGCGTCGCGACCAGCAGAAAGGCCATGACGGCTGCGGCAAGAAAACGGTGTGTACGGGTGTTGTGCATGAGTCCTCTTTGAAAAAGCTAACAGCGGACAGCTAGCAGCTTACAGTTTTCTGACAAAAACAAAAGACTGTGCGTGTTAACTGTCCGCTGATCGCTGCTCTTTAGCGATCAACCGTAAAGCCGGCGCGGCGGTTCTGCTGCCAGCATTCTTCGGTGGAGTCGGCGCAGAAGGGCTTTTCCTTGCCGTAGCTGATGACGCGGATGCGGCTGGCGGCAACGCCGGCGGTGACCAGGGCTTGCTTGGCGGCATCGGCGCGATTCTGGCCCAGGGCCAGGTTGTACTCGTTGGAGCCGCGCTCATCGCAATAGCCGCCAATGACAACCTTCACATCGGGGTGGCTGTTCAAATAGGAGGCGTCATGGGCCAGAGTGGTCGCCGCATCGCCACGGATGTCGTAGGTGTCGTAGTCGAAGAATGCGTCTTGCACATTGGCCTTGAACTCTTCGTCGGCGCTCAGCGTGGTGGTGGCCACTTGCACTGCGGGAGGAGCATTAACCGTGACGCGGGCAGAGGCGTCGGCGGTTCCACCTGAGCCGGTAGCGACCAGACGATAGCTGGTGGAGACGGTGGGGGTGACGGTCTTGACGCCGGAACTGGGCACTTCGCCGAAGCCTTCCAGTGTGACACTGGTGGCGTCGGTGGTGCGCCAGGTCAGTTGTACCTGATCGCCGGCGGAGATCACCGTCGGTGTTGCCGTCAACTGCGCGATGGGCGCTGGTGCGGAGACGGCTGGCGCTGATTCGGCCTGCGGCAGCGGTGCTTGCTTCTTCTTGCAACCTGAAACAGCCATGAGGGCGACGAGTGCAACAAGTGGTACCACAAAGCGATTCGATAGCTTCAAGGTTCTACTCCTTCCGCAGATGATCTTGCGCGGCAAAATCTGGTATGCGCCGGACCCTGGACTGAGGCAAATAACACCGGCTGGTGGATCGCCCGGTCCTTCGCAATTAAATCTGCGGAAAATACCGGACAACGATAACATCATAGTGCAAAGACGCGGGTTGCGGAGATTAGTTGCGGTTTGAGCGGGGGTATGAGCGGAGTTTGCGCGGTTAGCGGAGTTAGTCGTGCTAGCCCCGCCAACGCCGCAAACTCCGCTAACCGCGCTAGCTCCGCTACCCTCACTTCCAACTCCAGTTGGGCATGAAGCTGTTGCCGCCGTGGGTCAATTGATGCTGCTCGGTGCCGTCGACCAGCATCGACCAGATCTCGGTGTGATTGCCCATGGCGCGTTCGAAGACAATGTGCCGTCCGTCGGGCGCCCAACTAGGGTAGTCGTTGCTGCCCGCTTCGTGGGTCAGTTGCAGCCAGCGTTTGCTGGCGATGTCCATCACGTAGATGTCTTGTCCGCCGGGCGCTCCGGGGCCGTACTTGCGGTTCCAACTGAAGGTCAGCAGTTGTCCGTTGGGCGACCAGGAGGGGGAGATGGCGTATCCGCCGTCGGTCATGCGCTGAACGTTGGCGCCGTCGGAGTCCATGGTATAGATCTGCGGCAGGCCGGTGCGTCCACTGACCCAGGCTATCTGTGCATTGGTTTTCGGATTCCACGTCGGAGAAATGTCGTTTTTGAACGAGGTGATCTTATGCAGATTGCCGCCGCTGGCGTCGGCTATCCAGATCTCCGGATTGCCGGAACGCGAGGAGGAGAAGGCCAGCTTGCTGCCGTCCGAAGCCCAGGCTGGGGTGAAGTTGGAGCCGCCGGCAATTCCCGCCGGGAAGGCCACCATGCGGCCCAGTTCCAGGGAATACATGCGCACCGCCCAGCCCTGATTGCTGAGTGAGGCAAAGGCGATGCGGGAGTTGTCGGGCGAGATGCGCGGCGAGAGGGTGGTCATGCCCAGATGGGTGACGGGATGCTGGTTTTCACCGTCGTAGTCCATCGACCAGATCTCTTTGACTCCGGAGCGGGAGCTGACGAAGTAGATCCTGGTCTCTGCAATGCCGTTGATGCCGCCGCCCAGGCGATAGATGATCTCATCGGCGAATTTGTGAGCGATCATGCGCGCCGCGTCCTGGCTGGCCTGATCGGTGTACTGCCTGGCCAGCACCTGGGGGTTGGCGGTGTTGTGGGTGTCGAAGAGCCAGCCATAGACGGTGAGTTTTCCGTTGGACGCCGAAAGCGCGCCGAAGGCCACCATTGCGGCGCTGGCCGGGGCGGCAGACCATTGCGGCAGACTGATCTCTTGCGGAGAGCCCGGCGTGGACTCGGGAGCCAGACTCTTGGAGACCAGATCGAAGATGCCGGCGCTGGCCAGATCGCTGTAGAGCGTGGTGTCGAAGGCAGCCTTGAGTACCGGCGTCTGCGGATCGAGGCCGACAGGCTTCAGGTCAGACGCGGCGATGCGGATGCGCTCATTGCCCAGATTGGAGCCGGTATGAATCCAGTCCTGCGCATGGAGAGGCGCTATGACTCCCACGGCAAGCAGAGAGAGCATGCAGAAGAGATACCGAAAATCAGCCTTCATGCAAATCCTTCCAGGGAAAAAGTGCAGTGGACCAGCAAAACTGTGTCAACGTCCTTATTCTACGTTCGCAGGCAAGGCCGGGATGAGCGAGAATGCTCTTCTGACTGCGGCAGGTCTCAATATTCGCAATAGTAGGAGGTCAGCACGGTGCTGGGTCCATACTGTGCGGGCAGGGAGCCGAAGGTGTCTACGCGCTGGGCAGCCTGCTGGCAGGAGCGGTCCAGGCTGGGCACTCCGCTGGAGCGGTCCAGCTTCACATCACCGACACTGCCGTCGCGATGGATGGTGAAGAGGATGTAGGCGCGGGTTCCCTTGGGGGTGCGGGGATCGACCAACTGCTTGTACCAGTTGGCATCCATCTTGCGCTGGATGTTGCTGATGTAATAGCCAAACCTGGAGCCGAAGTCGCCGCTGTTGACCGATACCGGGCCTGGAGCTGCGCTCTGCGTCTGGGTGGCACGAGCAATCGAGCTGCCTGCCTGCTCACCAAAGCGGGCGCGATTGTCCGGCTTGGGCTGGGGCTGATGGAGCTGGGTCTTGGGGGCTGTCTGCTTTTCCTTCTTCTTCTGCTTGCCCAGGATGGCGATGGCCTTTTCATCTTCGGCCTGCTTGGCCTTGGGAGTGGGCTCTGCGGCGGCCTGACTGGGAGTTTCGGTGGCCAGCACGTTGTCGTTGGGCGGCTGATCGCTAGGCAAGGGAAGCGCGGTGCTAAGAGTGACCTGGATCGCTCCGCCGGCAGCTGCGCTGCCCCAGGAGTTGTGATGGAAGAAGCCGCCCAGAAACCCATAGAGCACGATGCTGCCGAAGAGCAGTCCGTGGAAGAGCAGAGAACCGACGGCTGGCGCGGCTATCGGCTCCGGCGTCAGTTCCCGTTCCAGTTGCTCATCGCCTTCCAATAGAGTGCTCATGCGCTTGATCGTTCCCTCAGGGGCTAAAGCCCACTTTTTTCAGACCGATTCAGCACGACTCAAGTCGTGCCCTGTTACAAAGCCCGCTTACCGGGAGTTTCTTGCAGGCAGTGAAGCTGTTTCGTTCAAAACTTCGACTTTTCTGAGATTTTGACGGACTGGTCGGCTGGGCTGTTGGCTCTCTAACCCCGCCAACACCGCTAGCTCCGCCAACCCAGCTACTTCTCTTCCACCGGCTGGGTCACGATGGAGATATTGGTGATCCCCGCCTGCTTCACGGCGTCCATCACACTGGCGAATGCGCCAAAGGGAACTCGTTGATCGGCGCGCAGATAGATCACCTGGCGGGTGGAATCGCTGCCGGCGGCGCGCAGCTTCTGGCCCAGATCGTGAATATTGACGGGCTGATCGCCCAGAAAGACCTTCTGCTCGCGGTCAATGGTCACCACCACCCGCTGCTCGGTGATCTCTTTGACCGTCTTGGTTTTGGGGACGTTGACTTCGATCCCCGACTGCAAGACCGGAGCGGTAATCATGAAGATGACCAGCAGCACCAGCACAACGTCGACTAGCGGAGTGATGTTGATATCCGCCAGCGCGGTGCGTGTCTGCCCGGTGTTACTTGTAAAGGCCACGCTCTACCTCCCGGGTGGCCTCGGCAGTGGCTGCCGGACCGGCCAGGCTGGGCGCACGAGGCGCAGTTGCTGCCGCCCGCGCCGGAATCTCTTCGAGCGAGTTCAGCAGCTCACGGCAGAAGTCGTCGGTGGCCGCGGCCAGAACGCGAATGCGCGCCGTGAACTGGTTGTAGGCAATGACCGCCGGGACGGCCACAAATAGACCGGCTGCGGTGGTAATCAGAGCTTCACTGATGCCGGGCGCCACGGCACGCAGCGTCGCCGCTCCGGCCATGCCCAGGCCGTGAAAGGAGTCGACCACGCCCATGACGGTGCCGAAGAGTCCCACAAAGGGGCTCACCTGGGCGATGGTCGCCAGCCAGGTCAGACGGCGCTCCAGGATGGTGACGGCTTCGCTGGCAGCGGTTTGCGCGGAACGCTCCAGCGGGCTCAGATTGCGCGGAGCGCCGGCGCCGCCGGTCTGCCGCTTATAGGTTTCATAGACTTCTTCGAAGACCTGCGCCAGTGGGCTGGACTTGTGTTGCGCGGCCAGAGTCGAGATCTCCTGCAAACGCGTGGCCTTGCGGAAGGAGCGCAGAAACAGGCGGCTCTCTTTGGTGGCCTTGCTGAATGTGCCAATCTTGCCAAAGATCACGGTCCAGGAGTAGAAGCTGGCCAAAGCCAGCAGCGCCAGCACGGCCAGAGCAACCGGTCCGCTGTTCTGCACCATCTCCATCAGCGCCGAACTCTGCGCCGGGGAAGTCGCCGGAACGCCCGCGCCGCTATCGGCCTGCAACAAATACATCAGAGCAGCTGTCAAAATCGCCATTCTCCTCAGTCTTCAACGGTATCAGACGTTGCAAGGGCTTCCAAGTTATCCTTCAGGTGCCCCCACCCGCATCGTGAACAACTGAAATGGCCATAATGGCCCCCAAACCTGCTATGCTGCGCTCAAAAGCCCGTTGCGACGCCGGTCGTAATGCGTCACAAAATATACGGAGCACGGTCCTCTATGCTTGTCGAGCTGCGCGCTGAAAACTACGCTGTCATCGATCACGCCATCGCCGTCTTCGGACCGGGGCTCAACCTGCTTACGGGTGAAACCGGCGCCGGCAAGTCGATTCTGGTGGACGCGCTGGCCCTGCTGATGGGCGGCAAGTCCTCGGTCGAGGTGGTGCGCCACGGCGCGGACAAGGCAGTCGTCTCCTGTGTCTTCGAGACCACGCCGGGCGCGGAGGCCATCCTGGAAGAGAACGGCATCGACGCTGAGGGAACCGAGATCATCCTGCGCCGCGAGATTCTGTGCACCGGCAAGGGGCGGGTCTTCGTCAACAATCAGCCCGCTACTGTCACTGTTCTCAAGCAACTGGCCCCGGAACTGGCTCTGGTTCACGCCCAAAGCGAGACGCTGAGCAGCTTCGATCAGGCGCAGCAGCGCATTTTGCTGGATCGCTTCGCGGGGATTTCTCTGGATCTTGTGGGTTCCGCCTACGGCCATTGGAGTGAGGCCCGCGCCAAGCTCGACGACCTGTTGCAAGGCGAGCAGGACCGCCTGCGCATGGTCGATCTGTGGAGCTATCAGGCCAAGGAGATCGAATCCGCCCGTCTGGTGGCTGGAGAAGATGAGGCGCTGGAGACCGAAAAGAGGGTTCTGGCCAACGCCGAAAAACTCTATACCGCAGCTCAGGGAGCCTTCGAGCAGCTCTATGAAGGCGGAGCTTCCGCTGAAGTCGCTCTGCGCGCCGCTCTGCGCAACGTCGAGGAATTAGCCCGCTACGACAACCGCTTCACCGAGGCCGTGCAGCAACTGCAAAGCGCCCGTGCCGTGGTGGACGATGTCGGGGCTAGTCTGCGCGACTACGCCGAGGGAATCAATGCCTCGCCGGAGCGTCTGGCCGAGATTGAAGACCGTCTGGCCCTGATCGACCGGCTCAAGCGCAAGTATCAACCTACTATTGCCGAGATCATCGCCTTTGGCGTCGAGGTGGCGCGCAAGCTCTCCGAGGTTGTAGACCGCGACGAGGTGCTGCGCACGCTGAAGAAGGACGTTGAAGCGGCTGAATCGGCTTATCGGGCCGTGGCCGCGGCGCTGAGCTCCGAGCGCGAGTCCGCCGCCGTGAAACTGGCCAAGTTGGCCGAGGCGCAGATCAACTCCCTGGCCATGAAGGTGCGCTTTGAGGTGGCCCTGCACGACAACGACGCCTTCTCTCACTGGACGGCATCTGGCTGGGATGAAGTTGAGTACCGCATCTCGACCAACCCCGGCGAGCCGGTCAAGGCGCTGCACGAGATCGCCTCGGGCGGCGAGATGAGCCGGGTCATGCTGGCTCTCAAGGTCAGCGTCGAAGAGGGCGCAATGAAGCCCAAGACCAAAAGCCCCACCCCTCGTACTCTGGTCTTCGACGAAATCGATATCGGCATCGGCGGTCGCGCAGCGGAGGCCGTCGGACAGAAGCTCAAGGCTCTCAGTAAAGGCCAGCAGGTACTGTGCGTCACCCACCTGCCCCAGATTGCAGCCTTCGCCGACCAGCACTTCCTCATCGATAAACGCGAAGCCGACGGCCGCACCAAGACCCAGGTCCGCCTTCTCGATGATCGCGCCCGCACCCACGAAGTGGCGCGCATGTTGAGCGGTGCAACGGTGACGGAAACCAGCCTGCAACACGCGGCGCAGATGGTGGCGGCGAGCCGGTAAGGAAAATGGAGTTGATGCCATGACATTTTGGGTTGATGTGTTTGCAGGGGTTCAGCTCGTCGTTTTCTACGTGATCATTCAGTGGTTTTTGCGGGCTACTGCAACTGTTCCCATGGAAAAGTAGAAGATCTTCTTTGGGTTGACTCTTATTGCTGGTGTAGATACGATTATGTATATACGGAGTACCGATGCGCTGGACATGGGACCCCGAAAAAGCGAAGAAGAACCTTGAAAAGCACAAGGTCAGCTTCCAGCTTGCCGAATGCGCTTTGGGCGATCCTCTATGCCTGTCGGTTCGCGATCCGTATCCAGAGGAAGAACGATGGAAGACGCTGGGTTCACCCAGTCCGGATGGAATTGTGGTTCTGTATGTCATTCACACCTGGCCGGAAGATGAACAGAGTGCTGGCAGAATCATTAGCGCACGGTTGGCCACGAAGGAAGAGAGGCGGGATTATGAAGAGAGGTAACCCAGAACCGCTGACCCCGGAGTTGCAGGCTGAGGTAGATGCATTGGCCGCCATGCCGGAAAGTGAGATCGATACTACCGAGATGCCGCCCATCACGGATTGGAGCGGTGCGGTGCGCGGGCCGTTCTATCGCCCCATCAAGCGCCCACTTTCGCTGCGTGTGGACGCCGACATCCTGGACTGGTTCCAGCGCCAGGGACCTGGCTACCAGACCCGTATGAACTTTGCTCTGCGCGAATTCGTTGAGCGGCATGGCGGACACATATAAGTTGGCTTCTAACCTTCCATTTTGAAGACGAAGATGCATTTTTGGTCGACTATCAGGACTACCACTGAGAGGAGCTTGCCATGCGTATGTTCAATCCTCCCCATCCCGGTGAGTTGATCCGTGAGTATTTGGGCGAGATGACGGTCTCGGCTGCTGCCAAGCATCTGGGCGTGGGGCGGGTCACCTTTTCGCGGGTGCTCAATGGCAAGGCCGCCGTTTCACCGGAGATGGCCGTACGTCTGGCTTCAGCCTTTGGTACATCCTCACCGGAAGTCTGGCTGGGAATGCAGGCGCAGTATGATCTCTGGCAGATCCACAAGCGCAACAAGATTCGCGTCGATCTGCTGCCCCACCTCCAGCACTCTTGAGATTGCGCAGACGCAAGCCCCGCTTCGCCGTCTAGAATCCCAAGAGAGGGATTTTTAAATGATCTTGCACCGTTGCCGCTGCGTTTTTTTGCTGATTTTCTTTACGTTGTTAGCCGTTGCCGCAGTCGGCGCACAGCAACTTTCGCCCAAATTGCAGAATGCTGTGGGGCATTGGCAGGTGTTGGATGGCAATGGCAAACCCGGCGGCCAGGTGGATACCTATCTGGTGGATGGCAAGCTCTTTGGACGGGTTACGCAGTTGCGCCCCGGCCGCTCGCCCCATGATCTGTGTGACAAGTGCTCCGGTGACAACAAGAACCAGCTGATCCTGAGCATGGTCATCATGCGCGATTTTCATCCAGACGGAGACGACTGGGTGGGAGGCACAGTTCTTGACCCAGAAAATGGAAAGGTCTATCAGGGCAAGATCTGGGCCGAGGGCACGGGCAAGCTCAATATGCGAGGCTTTATCGGCATTCCGCTGCTGGGCCGGACTGCGACCTGGGTTCGGATTCCATAGTCGCCGGGAGAAGTTCTTTGCTGTTCACAAGCCTTTGAATAGTGCGGACTTAAGGGGTTTGATTTTTACCTGCTGCAGAAATGGCTGCTCGTTATAAACTTTTCAGTGATGGATACCATTGGTTGCGGTACAGCTATTGTGACGCCTTTCAAGGCGGACGGATCGATCGACGAAGCAGCGCTCGGGGCGCTGGTCAACTGGCAGATCAACTCCGGTGTGGACTTTTTGGTGGCCTGCGGCTCGACTGGCGAGGCTGCCACCCTTGATGAAGAGGAATGGCTGCATGTGATCTCCCTGGTCGTCGAGGCGGCTGCCGGACGCGTTCCGGTGTGGGCCGGATGTACGCACAACTCCACCAAAGTCCTGTTGCGCCAGGCCGCTCTGCTCAAGCAGGTTAGCGGCATCAGCGCCGTTCTGTCGGCCAATCCCTACTACAACAAGCCCACCCAGGAAGGGCAGTATCAGCACTTTTTGGCGCTGGCCAAGGCTGTCGATCCGCTGCCGGTCGTGCTTTACAACGTTCCCGGCCGTACCGCCGCCAATCTGGAACCGGCAACAGTCGCTCGCTTGGTCGCTGCCGCGCCCAATATTCAGGCCATCAAGGAAGCCAGCGGCAAACTGACCCAGATCGCCGAATTGGTCCACACCCTGCCGCGAGGCTTCAAGATCTTCTCTGGCGACGACAATCTGGCGCTGGCCGCGGTCGGCATCGGCGCTCACGGGCTGATCAGTGTGGCAGCCAATGAGATTCCCGCTGAGGTGACGCGGATGATTCGTGCCGCACTGTCGAATCACTGGGATGAGGCGCGGGAGTTGGAACGTCGTTTTGCCCAGCTTTTTGAAGCCAACTTCTGGGAGTCCAACCCGACCCCGGTGAAGACGGTTTTGAGCTTGATGGGCCGTTGCACGGACCATGTGCGTCTGCCGCTGGTGCCTCCAACGGCTGCCACCCGCGCCAGGTTGGAGCGTCTGGTTGGCGAGATGGGACTGATCGAGCACATGCGCAGCCTGCAGGGCTGAGGTCGGAAGTTTTTTAGCTTTTTCTTCGAGTTACAAAATGCAGATCTTTCGCTGCGCTCAGGAGGAGATGCTTTTTGAGCGTCAAAACAGGTTTTCAGTAAAATGTAAGACAATGTAAGACAAAAGGCACGGAGCGTCCAATTTGGGCATTCCGGGTCTTTTTTGCGCAGGCTGCGGCGGCTTGAAGTTCAGGTATCGCCGCGAAACTTGTGGATCTGGCGTCGATCCCGCTTGGTGGGGCGGCGTTCGGGCAGGGGGGCGTACTGTTGAAGCGCTTTGCGCTCCGCAGCCAGTTTGAGGCGGGCGGTCTGACTGGCCTCGGTCTCGCGATAGAGCGTCTGGGCCACGGCGGAGGGGCCGCGCATCTCGCTGACCACCAGTACTTCGACCTGGAACTCGCCACCCTCGTTCTTGATCATCAGCATGTCGCCCACACGCACTTCGCGGGAGGGCTTGGCCTGCTGGCCATTGGAGTGGATGCGGCCCAGATCGCAGGCTTTCACCGCCAGCGCCCGCGTCTTGAAGAATCGTGCCGCCCATAACCATTTGTCGATGCGCACCGTACTCATGGTTCTATTCTCCCACCACCTGCTGTGGGGCAGCCACCTGCGGTGGGGCAGACGCCTTCGGCTGGTTGTCTTTAGAAAAACACGCGGGGTGGGGGAAGGGTAGGATAACTTCAGGCAAGCGGAAGAAACTGCTGACACGGCCAGTCTCTGTGCTGTTGCTATCCGCTCACAGGTGGAGCTTTCAATGAACCTACGCGCACGCTTTCTTATCGTTGCCGGAATTATTTGCTTGGGGTTGTTCTCGCAACTTCCCGTCTTAGCGCAGGCGCATCACGTGCGTCACTCCCGCTACCCCAACGCGCCGATTAACGACCCGCAGTTGCAGATCCCAACGGATCAGGTGCAGTCCTGCTTTACTCCGGAGAGCAGCCTGACCGGTTATGAGCAGTTCGAGCAGTTTGACACGTTTTCACAGCCGGCCAGCAAGGGGTATCTGTGCATAGCGATTCCTGCGGGCAAGACCTTTGTGATCGATCATCTCTTTGCCGAGGCCGACTACGATGCGGTTTTAGCGGCAGGAGCGGAGTGGTATCTGGATACTTATTTGGGCAACTACGAGCAGATGACTGGCTTTGCTGCCAATCGTGCCGGCTCGGTGACGGCCAATCCACATTACCTGCTCTCCCAGCCGTTGCATCTGGCGGTGAGTGGCGGTTCGCGGGTAACGCTCATCATGCACAGCTACTACGTCAATACCAACAGTTCGATTGGCGAGACGCCGGGCACTGCCAGTTTGTCGCTGTTGGGGCATTGGGAGTAGCGCAGGCTTTACAGGCATAAAAAGGAGAATCGCATTGCGATTCTCCTTTTTATGCATTCTGCTGAAAGTTAGTTTGCCAATACGGCCCGATAGCGGACCTTGTTCTTTTTAACCTTTTCGATGGCTTCGTTGGCCTTGGCCATGGGGAAGTGCTCGATCTGGGCCTTGACGCCATGGCGGGCGGCTACATCAAGCATCTCGCGCAGGCGGTAGGGGCTGCCGGTGGGGTTGCCGGTGATGGTACGCAGTCCGCTGATCAGCGGGAAGGCATGTACCGACACTGGAGACGGCGGAACGCCTACAAAGCACAACGTGCCGGTAGGGCGCAGCGCCTGGATGTAGACGCCCCAGTCCTGATCGGCATTGATGGTGCTGAGGATGAAGTCCATGGTCCCGGCAACTTCCTTCATGGATTTGGACTCGCGGGTATTGACGAAGTGGTGTGCACCCAAAGCGAGGGCTTCTTCTTCCTTGCCGGCAGAGGTGGAGAAAGCTGTTACTTCCGCGCCGAAAACGCGAGCAAACTGAATGGCCAGGTGGCCTAGTCCGCCGATGCCCACAATGCCCACGCGCGAGGAGGGATTCACTCCATGCGTGCGCAGCGGGTTGTAGACGGTGATGCCGGCGCAGAGCAGCGGAGCGGCGTGTTCACTCTCAAGGCTATCGGGAATGGGAAGGACAAAGCGGGCATTGGCCCGCACCTTGTCAGCGTATCCGCCATGGCGGTGGACGCAGGTTCCCTCGGCGGCCGGGCATAGGTTCTCCATGCCGCGGGTACACCATTCGCAGATGCCGCAGGAGTTGGACTGCCAGCCCAGACCGACGCGCTGACCGACCACCAATGACTTGACCTCGACGCCCACAGCCGTTACCGAGCCCACGATCTCGTGCCCGGGGATGAACGGGAACTGACTGATTCCCCAGTCGTTGGAGATCAGATGCAGGTCACTGTGGCAGATGCCGCAGTGCGTGATGCCGATCTCGACCTCTTGTGCTCCCAATTTGCCGGGATCGTATTTGAAAGGCAGTAGTTCGGCTCCCGCCGCGTGTGCTGCTAGTCCTTGTATTTGGCTCATATCGGTCCGAGGTCCTTGTCAGTAGTGGCAGTCAGGCAGGCAGGATTTTACAGGCGCCAGCCGTTGAAATGATAAAAATCCTAAGATGCAGACTCTAGTTTAGAGCATTTCCTGAATTTTCGTTGAAGTTGTTCGGTCAATTGCAGCTTAGCACTTCCTGAATGGAGCATTGCTCGATAGCAGAACAAGAAGATTCTCGGTCCTGCAAAGCAAGGATGCGACTTTTGCAGCCTTGCTCTAGAAACTGCCGCCAGGCTCAATGTGCAGATTGAGAATCTGAAAGCCGCTCAGCACACCAGTGGCGGGAGCATCTGCCAGGGTCTCTGCCGATTCGCCGTTGAGGCTTACGTCCTGGGTTGCGCGCTGCGTTTCCAATGCGTTGGCCATGGAAAGTGGAAGAGCGGTAAGGGTTTGTCCGGCGATCCCGGCCTGGGTGTCGGGGGCAAGAATGCTGATGTAGATGCGGTCGGCGGGGTGTTGGCGACGCGCTAGGGTCATCTCTGTATCGACATTCGAGGTGTGGCCGGGGGGGCGAGGCTGGTTCAGCGTGCGGTCAAGCGTTCCAGCATCCGAGATCAGCAGGCGTAGAGTGCCTGTTGTAAGACGACCTGGCAGGGTGATGGGGATGCGCACATTGCGGGAGGGCTGCTGCCAGGGTCGGAGCGTGGCCTCGACGACCAACGATTCTCCGGCATGGACGATATTGGAGGAGATCAGGCGCGCCGATTCCAGTTCCACCTGTACGCGGTGGGGGATAACCTCAACGCTTAGGTCCACCTGACGCACGGCGTTCTGCCGGGTGTTGTTGGCGTAGAGCCGGTTGAAGCGGTCGGCCACAGAGAGCGCTGTCTGCATGGGGGCGGGAAGTTGTTCGCCGCTGCCGGCCCACAGGTCGAAGGGTGCTTCGGGGGTTGCGCCGCCGTTCAGATCAATGTTGCCGGTCAGGTGGTAGCTGGATTCGGCGGTGTTGCTGTTGCTGGTCTGCAATGTCTGAAAGACGGCGATCATCAGGACCTGGGGGGTGAGCGAGGGCAGGTCGAGGACTTCGATGTTGAGTTTGCGTGTTCCGGAGGGGCTCTGCACGGCGATGTGAACGGGAATCATTTTCGCCTGTTCGCCAAAGATGCCCCGGATGGCGGAGTCGCGGTCTTCGGTAAAAGCGCCGATGGTCGCGCCGGTGTTGACGATCTTGAAGGCGTTGAGCGGCGAAGCCAGAGTGGCCAGCACCTCGGACTTGGTCATGGGAAGCGAGACCGGGCCTGCCTGCAGGACCGGATGACCACAGGCCAGCAGTTGCTTGGGATCGACGTAGGTGACGGTACAGGTGGCGGCCATCTCCAGATCGCCGCGGACTAGTTGCAGGCTCACTGCCGAGCCAGGGAGTACAGTGGCTGCTGAGGCGGGGTCGAAATTTGAGCTGGAAGCGCTGCTGCCCCCACCTGCTGCCACCATCTCCAGACCGGTTCCGGCCATCTGCTGCTGCCAGAGGCGCACCGCCTCGGGGCTGAATCCGCTCATGACCAGCGGCGTCTCCATCGGTTGCAAGTTGCTACTGGTCGCACTACTTGCTGTAGGGGCGGGGGATTCAAGAGTGTTGGAGCGGGATACCGTGCTTGAAACGTCAGGAGCAGGTGAGGCCAGAAAGGGCAGATCGCGGACCTCCAGCATCTGCTCGATGGGGGTGATGCCGGCGATGGGGTCCTTGCTGAACTGGCCGATGCGATAGGATAGTGATCCGAGCAGTTGGTTTCCAATATAGACAGGGCTGCCGCTCATGCCGGCCACAACGCCGGTGTATTCAGGCTTGGCGCCGTGCAGCTGGGCGAGAATCATGTCGTGGCCGGGGCCGCGAGCCCCCTTGAGGACGCCGAGAATTTCCACATCCATTGGCTCTGGCTGTGTACCGGAAAAAACTGTCCAGGCAGTAGCCTTCATGCCGCGACGTACCTGACTGAGAGGAAAGAATCCTCCGTTGGAGGGTGGCGGAGTGGCCTGGGCAGGAGGGTTGGCGGACAGGGTTGGAGCTTCCTGAGCCACCAATGACGTCATTTGCAGCGTCAAAAGCGGCATCGCCAGTGCAAAGATGATTTCCTTCAGACCTGTTCTCACGTCTATTAGAGTACAAGCAAAGGGCACCTTCTAGCTGCTAGCCTCTAGCTGACGGCTTTTAGCGTTGACTACAACGATGAAGCTGGTTCCGGACCTAAAGGCCAGATTGACTCGACTTGTTTCAGTGGCCTGAAGGCCCCTGCTCCCTCCGGAGCGGAGAATCGCACGGACGATCTTGCAGCTAAAAGCTGGAGGCTAGCAGCTAGAAGCTGCGTTTATGCCCTATGCTGTTGATGACAGAGGTCATTATGTACAAGATGCACCGTCTCGATTCTGCTGTTCGTTGTTTTGCGATTGCCGGTCTGCTTTTGGCGGGGTTGATCGTCACACCGTTCAGCCATGCGCAGGGCACTCCTCCCCTGCAACCGGACCAGACTGCGCCAGACTCCGGTGGTCCGGGAGCCGATACCGGGGCTATTGCCATTCCCAAGAAGAAAGACAAGACGGAAGAGCCGGCTCCCGTTGCTCCGGCCGCGCCCAAGGTCAAAAATCCGCCGGAGTTGAGCAACTTCTCGCTGCGCGTGGAGGTGCCCGAGGTGACGGTGGATGTGGGCGTGCTGTTGGAAAAGACCGGGCAGTTTGTGCCCAACCTGAAGCCCAGCAACTTTCGCGTCTATGAGGATGGAGTGCCGCAGAAGATCGCCGGCTTCAAGCGCGTCGAGGCACCCATCACAGCCCTGCTACTGTGCGAATTTGCATCGACCAACTACAACTTCATCTACGACATGCGCAATGCCGCATGGAGCTTTGCCCAGCAGCTTCGGCCACAGGACTACGTGGCCATGATGACCTTCGATATGAAAACGCAGATTGTTACTGATTTCACTCAGGATAAGAGGCAACTGCTGGAAGGCATCAACTCGCTGCGCATTCCCGGCTTCAGCGAAACCAACCTTTTTGATGCGCTCTATGAGTCGGAGGACCGGCTGAGTCGCATCGAGGGACGCAAATATATTGTTGTGATCGCATCCGGGCGGGATACCTTCTCGCGGCTAACCCTCGACAAGATCATGCAGAAGGTCAAAAACACCCCCGATGTGACCATCTTCACTGTCTCCACGGGCGGCGCATTGCGGGCCATGACCGAGGGACGGGGCGGCATGAGAAGCTCCATGCGCGATATGGATTATCTACAGGCTGACAACGAGATGAAGACCTTTGCCAAGATGACGGGCGGCATGTCGTTCTTCCCGCGCTTTGCCGGGGAGATGCCGGATATCTTCAATAGCATCAACCAGAACATCCGGTCCAAGTATCAGATTGTTTACCATCCCAGCAACGCCAAGCAGGACGGGAGCTACCGAAAATTACGGGTGGAACTGGTGGACGACGAGGGGCAGCCGCTGCGTATTCAGGATGAGAAGAAGAAGCCGCTGAAATATGACATCATCGCCCGTGACGGCTACAAGGCTAAGCAGGAAGTGGAATAGAGAGTCAACAAACAGTAGTTTCCGCACAGGACGGCGACCCTGAGGGGGCTGCCGTCCCTCATCTCTGAGGATGCGGAAAAAAGTGCAGGTTATTTCATCAGCGTGTTGTAGATATCGACCACATAGTAGCCGATGACGAAGACCGTCGAGGCCGCGACCAGCCACGAGGTAACGCGCACATAAGGGCTTACTTTGTTGACCCTGGCTACAATGGCGGCCTGAGCGTCTTTTTCATGGTTGAAGGCTTCGTCCAGATAAATCTGGTCGTCTTCATCGCGTTCCAGGCTATGGCGATAAAGATACAAAGCTGCAAAGATCGCCACCAACACAACCCATACAGACCACATCACAGGCACGACTGTCATACTCTACCTCCGTAGAAAACTTGGGGTCCCAGATACCGGCGGGTCCGTAAGGAAACGCGGTCTCGAGAGTAGAGGGGCCGTTCGGTTGACCATCATAGCCCGGAGCAGGTACCTCCGTCGTGACAAAAATCACAGGGATGTTGTGCAAAATGAGCGTAGCGTGAAGAATTTTCTTCTCAAAGATAGAAATTATCCAATTTGGGGCCAGAAAGGGCCAATCCTGCGACCTTCCACATCTGAAGTGCATCCAATGAGATGACTGATGCCGCCGGGCTTGTATCTCCGGCTGATGGGCAGTAAAGTAACGAATAACGGCACGCATTTCAAAATGGGAGTATTCATGGCCACTACGACCGTCGCACCCACCCCTGAAACCGTCAAGCAGGCGCCTCTTAACCTGACCCCCCAGGCCATTGCCAAAGTGCGCGAGATCATGGCCACCCAAGACCCGTTACCCGCCGGATTGCGCCTCGGCGTGGTGGGCGGTGGCTGTTCCGGCTTTCAGTACTCGATGGCTTTCGAGAACCAGGCCGGCATGATGGACAAGACCTTCACCTTCGACGACCTCAAGATCTTCGTCGACGCCACCTCGCTGATGTACCTGAAGGGCTGCGTCGTCCACTACGTCGAGACCCTGGAGTCGGCGGGCTTCAAGTTCGAGAATCCCAACGTGAAGAACACCTGCGGTTGCGGATCTTCGTTCAGCGCGTAAGTTTTAGTTCTCCCGCATAGGGAATGACAACGGCCTGTCTCCGTAAAGGGGATGGGCTTTTGTTGTTGGCAAGTGATGAGATACGAAGAGCCAGCGTTTATGAGTCATAACGAAAATTAAATGCAATATTTTGTCTTGGAGTGTTTTGGCCCAACTATAAGCTTTAAAATCAACGCCTGTCTCGCCATCAAACTGTCATCCTGAGCGGAGCGCAGCGGAGTCGAAGGACCTGCGTTTCCGTCTCGCTTTCGCCGACTATGTCGTTGGATTCAAACGCAGGTCCTTCGACTGCGCCTGCCGCAAAGAACGCGTCAAGCTCCGCTCAGGATGACAAACTTTTTATGCAAAACAGAAGGACACAAGATGGCTACTGAGTGGGTGGCGTGCCAACACCGGCACCGCTACTCATGATCATCTTCTCCATGATCGGATCGTAGACGAACTCCCACTCGTTGTAGTGGTTCTTCTTCTTGTAGACCAGGATGGACTGCTTGGGGCTGTTGGGCGAGAAGCCGATGATAAGGCCGCCGAAGGTCTGCCCACTGCCAAAGGTGCTGGCGTTGGTACCACCGATGCTGCCTGTGCTACCCGTGCTGCCGGCACTACCGGTACTGCCAGTGGCGCCGGAAGCGCCAGCGGTGGTCGTTGCGCTGGTCATGTCCGTTGCTGATGTTGCTCCGGCGACGGTGCTGGCCCCCCCTGCTCCGGTCAGCGGCTGACCAAAGAAGCCCATCACCGTCGGCGCCTTGTTCTGGCCAAGGTGGATGGCCTTCCACTCTTCCTTGCCGGTGGTGGGGTCGACGTATTTTTTGCGTAAAAACTTGAGGTTGTTGGTCTTGAGGAGCGCGTCCACGCTGGGCGGATAAGCTTGTGTGGTCTTGTAGTAGAGGCGTATGGCGCGGATGTACTGCTTGCCGCGCTGCATGGTTTCGAGCTCGCGGTCGCGCTGAATGTCTTTGGCCACCTGCGGCGCGGCGACCGCCAGCGAGATGATCAGAAGCGCCAGCATGAAGATCACCGCAACCAGAATGTAGCCTTCTTCGCCGGTTCGTTTTGCCATGATGCTGTCACCTACAACGATTTTTAGCTTCTAGCTTCTAGCTACGGATTGTTCTAGTAACGGCGAATCAAACCTTGACTAGAAGCTAAAAGCTGGCAGCTAGAAGCTGTACTTAGTTTGCCGTCAGCGGCAGGGTTTGTGTGTTGTTGTAGCCCAGATCGGTGACTTGCACACTGCCGGGCAGGATGGTTCCGATCTTGTAGCGGTGATCAATCACTTCGCCGGTCTTGGCGACAAAGACGTCTTCTCCATGGACGAAGTATGCCTTGATTTCGCTCTTGTCCTTCTTCTGGATGTAGCCGAAGTACTTCAGGTCGATATCCGGAGCCTTTGGCGCTGCTGGGCGTACTGGAGCCTGGGCAGCGGCGGCCTCTGCGGCGGCGCGGGCGCTCTTGATAGGCTCTTCGATCTTGACCGGAGCGGAGTCGGCGGAGAAGATGTTGCGTCCGACGCCTTCGTATTCGACCTCTTCGGTCTGGGCCAGCTTGTCGAAGTGCAGCGTGGGGTCGATGTCGGAGTTATCCAGCTTCAGCGCAGCGGGGCCAGCCGATGCGGCAGGATGACCGGCAGGCGCGGAGGAGTGCTGGAGCGCAACGGGCGGAGGAGGCACGGGGTGCGCTGCAGGAGCAGGCGCGCCAAAGTAGCTCTTCAATTCGTATGCGCCGCCGCAGACGATCAGCGAAAAGAGGCTGAGAAGGATGTAGACCTGTTTCTTGTTTTCGGTTCCCAAAGGTAGCGCCATGATTATTGGCCCTCCTTGGCATTTTCGTCAGGCGTTGAAGGCAAGCCGCTGGCCGAAGCGTCGGCGGGGCGCAGCCAGGTGGAGATTTTGATGCGCAGGTTCACCAGACCGCCCTGTTGGCCGGTCAGCGACATGGAGCGGATCACAAAGAAGGTCTGATCGCGCTCCACGGCGTTCACAAAGCGCATGATGTCGGGATATGCGCCACTGATGCCAGCGTCCATCGAGATCTCGGTCAGGTCGGAGCCGGGAGGGCCCTGGGTGTATTGCACGCGGGTCAGGCGTACTTTGGAGCCGACCTGCAATTCACCGATGCGTGTGGCGATCCGCGAGTAGCTCGCGGGAATGCGCTTGGCATAAAAGCCTTGCAGCTTGGCGCGGGAGTCGTCGACACGCTTGTCCAGGCCGCGCAGGGGAGCAGTTTCCAGATCGCGCGCCTTCAGTTCAACCTGTTTGGTGAACAAGGCGTCGGAGTTGCTGCCGTGCGTAGTGGCCCAGTCCAGGCCGAGGCGCACGCCCAGACCGATGACCAGCACCAGCAGCAGGGCAGAGCCAACCAGATGCCAAAGCAGCGGAGAGGCGAGTTTTTCCCGCAATAGAAGAGGGTTTTGGATGCTCATCGCGTGCCTCCCGGTTTTTTCTGGTTTGTACTGGGCTGAAGAGAGGCTGGAGGATGGGCTTGGCCAGTGTAGGGCGGCCGTGGGCCATTGGCGCCGGGCTTGGCTGAAGTGGGCGTGTGAGCAGGATTTTCCGCGGTTTTGGTGGAGGATTCCCCCGCCTCTGGCTTTTTGCCAGCCTTGTGGATTGCCCTGACCTCATCGGGAGTAGCCGGACTGTAGTCGGCCAGCAGATCGAAGTTGAAGCGGTTGGAGGGGCTGATCGGCTCCATCTTTTCCGCGACGCTGCCGGTGGCTTCGGAGTTCTCGCCGACGATGCGGGGTAGAACGAAGCGCTTGGAGCGTTCCAGGTTGCGTACCAGGTCGAGAACCTTGTCGCGGGGACCGACGACGCGCAGGCGCAGGGTGGTGTTGCCAAACTTGTCGCGGATGGGCTCCAGCGTGGTGGTCTGAATCCCGCCGGGAAGCACGGTCTCCAGATCTTCCATGGCCAGCGTCCAGGAGAAGGACTTCTCGTCGAAGAGTTTATTGAGGATGCCGACGTGGGTCAGCAACTGGGCGTTGTCGGGCTGGCGCATCATCGCCTGATAGCTGGCCCGTTCCTGATTGATGCGGGCGATGGCCGCGTCGAGAGATGCAGCGCGTTCGCGGGCTTGCTCGGCCTGCTGGTGGATGGCGTGCAGTCCCCAGGTCAGGCCCAGAGCGACGACGGCCATAGCCGCCATGGCGATGCGCAACTGCTTGAGCACCGGTCCCTGATCGGTAAAGGGTCGGGTAGCGAGATTGAGGGCGATGCGCATTATCTTGCTCCCGCCAGCGCGCCCGTCACGCCGGCTATGCTCATGTGTCCCAGACTGGTGACCGCGCCGGTTTCGGGGCGGGGGACCAGATCGGTGATGGTTAGTTCGGGGTTGTCGATCCAGCGGGCAAACTCTTCCCCAGGCTCGTTGCCGGAGTAGAGCAGCCGTGTGGGAGGCGCGCCGAGCTTGTCTTCAAAGTAGGCGGCGGCTACGGCGATGCCGCGTTGCACTTCCTGCAGATGCAGTTCGGGATTCAAGGGCAGGTCCAGAGTGCGGTAGAGTTGCAGGTCGCTGCCGTTGGTGATGGAGGTGGTCAGGGCGATGCTGCTCAAGTTGGCGATCAGTGCCGCCTCCAGCGAGTCGATGGTGGCCAGAGCCGCCAGACTGGAGGGCAGCACCGCGCCGGGCTCATAGCCGGCTGCACGCACCACAGCTTCGTAGTCGGCCAGGATGGGAGCCGGAATCACGGCAGCCAGAACTTTGCACTCGGTCTTGCTCTGGTGCAGGATCTGATAGCTCACCCCCGAATGCTCCACTTCGAAGGGAACCATCTTGCGCAGGCGGAAGCGCACCACCGGATCGCTTTCTGCGGGGCGGGTGGGCAGGGTGTCGAAGTCCAACACAAAGACGCGAACTGCCGTGTCGGGGACTACCAGGGTCACCGAGCGGGTGCGTGGAGAGACGGCGCCGAGAGCGGCGCGAATGGCGTTGGAGACGGTCTCGGCAGCCTTTACGTTGGGCTCGCCGATGCCGGGATGCAGCGAGTTTGCCGGGAGCGGCTCGAAGGCGTAGACCGGTGGCTGGCCGGGAGCGGGCAGGGCCGCGGCCAGCACGCCGTCGGGCGAGATCTCTACTGCCGCTGGCGGACGGTGACCGGGCTGGAAGCCGTGTTTGCTGAAGATCGAATTCACTAGCGGGAAGCCTCGATGAAGGTAACCTTGTTGATCTCTTTGAGGGTGGTTTGGCCGCGACGCACGCGGTCGATGGCTGACTCGCGCAGGAAGCTCATACCTTCCTTTTGCGCCAGCTTGCGCACCTCGGAGGTGGGTTTCTTTTCCAGAATCAGTTCGCGGATGGGGTCGGTCAGATCCAGCAGTTCGTGGATCGCGGTACGGCCGCGGTGGCCGGTTCCGCCGCACTCGATGCAGCCCGCGCCCTCGCGGAAGTCGAAGTCGCGCCACTCGGCGGGGTTGAGTCCACTGGTAATGAGAATGTCGTCGCCGTAGTGGACGGTGTGGGCGCAGTGTTCGCAGATGGTGCGCACCAGCCGCTGAGCCAGAATACAGTTCAGCGCGGAGACGAAGTTGTAGGCTTCGACGCCCATGTTCAAAAAGCGGCCCAGCACGTCGACCACGTTATTGGCGTGGACGGTGGTGAAGACCAGGTGACCGGTCAAAGCGGAGTTGATGGCGATCTGCGCCGTCTCCTGATCGCGGATCTCGCCGACCAGAATCTTGTCGGGATCGTGACGAAGAATGGAACGCAGGCCGCGGGCAAAGGTCAGGCCCTTTTTCTCGTTGACGGGAATCTGCGTAATGCCGCGAATCTGGTACTCGACCGGGTCTTCGATGGTGATGATCTTGTCTTCGTCGCTCTTGATCTCGTTGAGCGCGGCATAGAGTGTGGTGGTCTTGCCGGAGCCGGTGGGGCCAGTGACCAGCACCATGCCGTAGGGCTCGCGAATGTAGCGGCGGAAGCGGCGAAGATCTTCTTCGGCAAAGCCAACAACATCCAGCGTCAGATTGCGGAACTTCTCGCTCATCGACTCTTTGTCGAGCACGCGGAGCACGGCGTTTTCACCATGGACCGTGGGCATGATGGAGACGCGGAAGTCGATCAGGCGGCCCTTGTAGCGGACCCGGAAGCGGCCGTCCTGGGGGACGCGGCGCTCGGCGATGTCCAGTTCGCTCATGATCTTGATGCGGCTGAGGATGGTGGCGTGATGTTCGCGGGCGATGGGAGCCATGGCGGCCTGCAGGACGCCGTCGATACGGTACTTGACCACCACCGAGTCGTCGTTGGTCTCGATGTGAATATCGGAGGCGCGGCGTTCGAGAGCGGTGAAGATGGTGGTGTCAACCAGGCGAATGATGGGGCTGATGTCTTCTTCGCTGGTCAGCTTCTCGATGGAGATGTTTTCGTCGCTGTTGTCTTCGCCGGTCAGCACGTCGAAGGTCAGGCCTTCGGAGGCTTCGTCGAGTACGCGCTGCGACTGCTCGGTCTTCTTGAGCAGGTCGGTGATCTGAGAGAGCGTAGCGACGCGAGCGATGATGCGGTGGCTCAGCAGGCCGGAGATCTCGTCAAGCATCATCAGCCGCGAGGGATCGCTGACGGCGATCACCAACGCGTCCTGCTGCTGCTCGATGGGCACAAAGTTGTAGCGGAACATCAGTTCCACGGGTACCGTGCGCAGCAGGTCGTGCTGAATCTTGAAGTTCTTCAGGTCCACGAACTCGGCGCGGTAGCGCTGGGCCAGGGACTCGGCCACGGAGCGCTCGTCCGCACTGGAGGGGAGCGACGCCAAAGGCAGCGGAAGTGTCGTTGTATCAGCCATGATTTACCCCTGAGCCCCGCCCGTCGTTCCCAGCGAGAAGATCGGCAGATAAAGAGAGATGAGAATGAAGACCACCACGACGCCCATGATGACCAGAATGGCCGGTTCGATCAGCGCCAAAGCCGCAGTGAGCGCAGTGGCTACGTCTTCTTCAAAGAACTCGGAGACGGAGTTGAGCATCTGCGGCAGCGCGCCAGTTTGCTCGCCGACGGCGATCATTTCAGTGGCCAAGGGAGGAAAGACGTTGGTCTGGATGAGCGCGTCTGCCAGACTCTTGCCTTCGCGAACCGTGGTGATGGAGGTGAGCACAGCCTGGGAGACCCGGCGCGAGGAGATGGAGCGGGCCGCGGTGTCCAGCGAGGGCACCAGCGACAGGCCGCCGGTCAGCAGCGTGGAGAGAGTGCGGGCAAAGAGCGCCACCTGATATTTGAGCCAGATCTTGCCCAACACCGGCATGTTGATGCGGATGCCGTCCATGACATCCTTGCCCTTATCCGTGCTGGCAAAGCGGTAGATGCTGAATCCAGAAATAGCCGCGATGGCGAAGATCCAGATGAAATCCCGGTGCACCGCGGTGCCGAAGCTGAGCAGGTACATGGTGATAGGCGGCAGCTTGGAGCCGATCTGGTCGTAGAGGGTGGCGAACTCGGGAATCACCACCGCGAACATGAAGAACATCATCGCGAAGACCAGGGTCAGCAAGACGCCGGGATAGATCAGCGAGCCGATCAGCTTTTTGCGGACGGTGAGCGAGGTGCGCGAGAAGGTCACGTAGCGCTCCAGCACCTCTTGCAGGTTGCCGGAGCGTTCGCCGGCCAGCAGGGTGGTGGTATACATGACGGGGAATCCGCTCTGGGCCTCGAATGCCTCGGAGAGCGATTCACCGGTTTTGACGCGGTTGCATATGTCGTCCAACTGGGCGGCGAAGTGGGCGTTTTTCTGGCTCTTGGAGAGCATTTGCAGGGAGCCGAGGATGGGCAGTCCGGCGCGAATCAGGGTCAGAAACTGGGAGTTGAAGATAAGAAAGGGTTCCAGCTTGACCTTGCGCTTGCTGAACATGGACCCGCCGCCACGGGTGCGGATGGAGAAGACGTGATAGCCGGCATGGGCAAAGCGGGCGCGCAACTCCTCGGCCGACGCCGCTGTATGCACCTGCTCCTGAACCCGGCCCCGCTCATCGGCCATTTTGATGACGAATTCTGCCATTTCCCTGCCTGCCGGATCGGTTGCACCGGCCTTTTCAAATCAATCTGCTCAGGATTCAGGTTACCAGTTCCCACCTGACATGGTTGTAACGGATAGACGCGAAAGGGGGAAACTGCGCTCGGAGGTTTGATCTAACGGGCGCATGGAGGGCTTTGCGCCGCGAGAGTGGCAGGAGTATTGTTGTTGGCGACGGTGTTCTTGTGCATTTGGAGGTGTTTCCGATGCGACTCGCTGCCCTTGGTTTCTTCTTCTGCGCCTCGACCGTGGCCCTCTGCCAGTCGGGCCCTGCGGCGCCGGTGGCGTGCGATAAAACGCCGCTGCTGAGTGTGCCGCAGGTGCAGGATCTCAAGTCTCTTTCCGAGTGGCGCTCTCAAAGGCAAGGTTGCTCCAACTTGCAGCCAGCGAGGGGAGTGAGCGTTAGCATCACGCAGCTTGGTTCGGTTCAGCCTCAGAGTGATGCGATGGTTCGACGGCCATTGAACAGGGAGACACTCGATGCGAAGATGATTATTCATCCTCCGGCTTCGAGCCTTGGTGTTCAGCCCAAGGGCGTTCCTGTCGAGCAGAATCTGTATCCCGGGCTCAAATTGCAGCCTGTCGGACAGACCAATATTGCGCAGTTGCAGGTGAGCCCTGCTCCCTGGCCTCTCTTGCAAATCAAGGCCATTTCTGTAACTTGGCCCCAGTTGAGGATGATTCCAGTGCAAAAAGCCAATTCGGCGGGTTCGGCGACCCCGGCAAAATAGTTTTGGCTGATCTCTGAGTATGCGTTGCAGTGAATGACTGACTTTATGCGGAGCGCAACGAAGAACTTCTTTGCAGGCAAATTGCTGCGTATGGATAAGCAGCTTGCGGCAAAGAGCAAACGAACGGAATTCCTTATCGAGACGGTGGCACTCGAGCTTCAAAGCGATTCAATGGATAGGGAGATTGAGGTCATTGCAGATCGTTGTTCGGCAGCCTGTTATCTTGGAGGCGACTCTCTCGAAAAAGAATGTTAGATGAAAAACAGCATTACCTCCCCCCCGCCAGGCTGCAAAGGTTTATTTGTTGATCTGAGTGATAGTAAATAACTTTGAATCAATGATGTAGATTGTTATACCTGTTGGCTGACCAGTAACGGCAGACCCTTGATTTTGCCCGTTTTTTGATGTCCAAACAGCCATTTTTGGGCAGAAATTTCCGCTTTTAGTCGATTTCTGCAAGACCTGATTTCAGATTGGTGGCTTTTTTGCCAACTTCCCGGTTATAGTCACCGATGCGGAGAGCTGCTCCTGACTCCTCTGGTCCTCGCGCTGTATTCTGATTGCGTTTGATGGCGGTGATAGGACAGGATTGGTGCAATCAATGAACTGGACGCTGCGGTGGAGACTTCTTCCTGGATTCGGGAGCAGAGTGACAGCAGGCCTGAAGAAGCACTGGTGGCTGGTCGGCTCTTTGCTGCTGGTTGTTGCGGCTGGTTCGGCACTTCTGTTTGGTGCTCATGGCAGCCATTCAGCGGCAGCTATTACCCCTTATCCCCATGAGGTCGCGCAGGTCAGCTTTGCGGTGGCGGGTGATGTGATCCCCCATGATCCGGTGCGGGCCGCTGCTGCCGCTGCCGGTGACGGCGCACAGGGCTGGGGTGCGCTCTTTTCCGATGTGAGCGACGTCTTCAAGAGAGCCGACTTCGGCTTTGTCAATTTGGAGACTCCGGTAGCTCCGGCGCACTCGCGTGGTTCCAAGCCGTTCATGTTCGACGCTCCGGTGGTCCTGCTTGACGCGCTGAAGGCCAATGGAATCAAGATTGTCTCTTTTGCCAATAACCACGTGATGGATCAGGGATGGGCGGGATTTTCTGAAACCCGCGAGCATCTCAACGAAAAAGGGTTATTATTTGCGGGTTCTGGTGACAATAAAGAAAAAACCTGGCAGCCGGTGATTACCGAGTCCAACGGCATCCGGGTGGGCTGGCTGGGAATGACTCGCTGGCTCAATGGCAATCGCAATCCCGACAAGGACGATCAGCCGCAGGTGAATTTCTTCCCTTATCCGGGAGAGTCGGGCGGCGCGCCGGGAATGGACGAAGCTGGAGTGCTCGAAGCCATCAAAAAGGCTCGCGCTCAGTGCGATTTGCTGGTTGTTTCCATTCATTGGGGAGTGGAGTACGCACCCGCGCCGCGTCCCGAGGATGTGGAAACGGCCCACAAGATGCTGGAGGCGGGAGCTTCGGTGATCGTCGGCCACCATCCGCACGTCTTGCAACCGGTGGAGACTTATAAGACGCAGGACGGGCGCAATACCGTTATTTTTTATTCGTTAGGGAATTTTCTTTCCAATCAGTCGCGCAACTATATAGACGGGCTGATGCCGGACAAGGAAGGCGATCCGCGCGATGCGATCATAGGGCTCTTTTCTGCCGTGCGCAAGGATTATGGTCCCGCTGGGGTGCGCGTCGAAGTTGGCCATGTGGGGATTCTTCCCCTTTGGGGCGAAAACAACCGCAATGAATTTGCGAGTGGTCGCGCAAAAACGACCATCATCCGGCCTGTCCTGATCGACCGCGAGATTCCGCGCCTGCAAGCCCGGCTCGACGAACTGACCAAGCTGAGCCAGGCGACGCCGGGACTGACCGACGATCAGAAAAAGGAATTCATCGAAGTAACCAGCCAGTTGAAGCTGCTCACGGACCGCAGAGCGATACTTTTAGCGCGGACGGGGGATGAGTATGTGAGCGATCCGCCCAAGGTGACGGCTAAATAGGTCAGGCTAGCAGGGGAACACCGCAGAGTGGCGCTGCCTGGATCAGCGCGCCATCAAGAGTGGCCAGAGGCGAGGACTCGTCGGTAAAAGCCCAGACCGCCGCAACCGAGGCATCCAGGACGAAAGCCATCAGGCACGGCCCTCGTCGCGCGCGGCAAGAATCTCTTCAAGCGTGAGTTTTGGGGCGTGCTTACGAAACTCTTTCATCGCTTCGATGGCTTCGGCAACTTGAGCGCGATCGATTTGTTTCTCAAACGCAGGCTGAATTTCGGCGATAGCCTGACCATCCCGTTCAATGCATACCCGCTCTCCGCGCTCGACATCGCTGAGAATGCTGAGGAACAGGGCTTGCGCATCGTCAACTTGTACAGTCAGCATGGAAAGCCCTCCCGTGTGTTGGATGCAGTATGGCACAGTTTGGGACGATTTCCCTGCGCCTTTAGTAGCCGCTGGCTACCAGCCAGCTCTCGGTCAGGTCCATGGATTGCTTGTGCGCATTGGCCAACATCTGCTGATGGGCCAGCTTGACCAGCACATCGGCTTCCACGTTCACCGGAGCGCCGGGAGCGAGGGTGTGCAGGTTGGTGCGCCAGTAGGTCAGAGGCAAAATGGCGATGGAGATCGCCTCGCCGTCAAAGTCGGCGATGGTCAGGCTGATGCCTTCGATGGCTACCGAGCCCTTGTGCACCATCCAGGGACGCACATTCTCCGGGACTTCAACCGTGAGGGTCCAGTCGGTGGTCTCGCGGTTGAATGCTGGATCTTCAGGAGAAATGACGGGGGTCAGCGAGCGCAGCACACCGCAGCCGTCGACGTGGCCCTGGACGATATGGCCGCCCAGCGGGCTGCCGGCGGCGGTGGGTAGTTCCAAATTCACCTTGGAGCCGGGGGCCAGTGCGCCCAGCGAGGTCTTGTCCAGCGTCTCCTGTGCCAGATCGGCGTAGAAGAAGGTGGGGTTCACCTCCAATGCCGTCAGGCAGACGCCAGAGACGCCCAGTGAGTCGCCTTCGCGCAGCCTTTCGGCCAAGCCCGGCGCCTCAACTGTGATGCGCCGCACTCCGCCCGTGCTCTTCAATCCAACCAGCGTGCCTGTCTGTTCAATGATCCCGGTAAACATTTTTCTATTTTAAGGGGTCAGTCGTCAGAGATCAGTTATCAGTTTTCATTTGTCGGATTCGATTGCATTTACTGACCATTGACAACTGATCACTGACCACTGCTTTTCTTCCACGGGTCCTTGAGCAGCGAACACAGCCCGATGTCGTTGCCATAACGCTCCACTTCTACGGCGGCCATGGCCATAGCGTGGTTCATGCCGCGAAACGCGGGAACGGCGTCGGAACCCATGATCTGTGGGCTGACGAAGAGATGGAGGCGGTCTACCAGGTTGGCGGCCAACAGAGCGGTGTTCAGGCGTGTTCCGGTTTCGGTGAGCAGAGACAAAATGCCTTCTTCGCCCAGCTTGTCCAGCACCTTATCGAGGGGAACCCGGCCGGCCTCGGCGGGCAGAACTTCCACGCGGACACCGCGCTGGCGCAGTTGATCGATACGAGGTTCATCCGTGCTGACGGTGAAGACGATCAGGTCCGATTGAGCCGAGGCGACGATCTTGGAAGTGAGCGGGATACGCAGCGCCGAGTCCAGAACCACGCGCAGCAGCGGACGGCGGCGGCGCAGACCGCTGCGGTCGGTGAGCAGGGGATCGTCGGCCAGCACGGTGTCCACGCCGGTCAGGGCGGCGTCGGCCTGCCAGCGCAGGATCTGCACGGCTTCGCGGGAGGTCTCATTGGTGATCCAGAAGGGCTCGCCGGGATGGTGCAGCCCGGCGGGAGGGGCGATGCGGCCATCGAGGGTCATCGCTACCTTCATCAGAACCAGAGGACGGCGGTGCTGAATCCAGCGGGCAAAGCCTTCGTTGAGGCGGCGGGCTTCCGGTTCCGAGACTCCTACGGCAGTTTCGAGTCCTGCGGCGCGCAGCGTTTCAAAACCTTGACCGGCAACGGCGGGGTTGGGATCGATGGTTGCCGCCACGACGCGGCCCAGACCGGCGTCAATCAGCGCCTGCGAGCAGGGGCCGGTGCGGCCGGTGTGGTTGCAGGGCTCCAGGGTGACGTAGGCGGTGCCGCCGCGAAGACGGTCTCCGGCATGTTGGCGGGCTACCTTCAAGGCCACGATCTCGGCGTGGTCCATCAGGTCGTATTCGTGCCAGCCTTCACCGACGACCTGTCCGGCGCGGTCCAGAATCACACAGCCGACGACGGGGTTGGGCGAGGTGACGCCGATACCGCGACGGGCCAGTTCAAGTGCCCGGTGCATCCAGTAGAGGTCTTGCTCGATAGCGTCCATTTCTACCCCAGCAGTGAATCGACAAAATCGGTGGGTGAAAACTCCAGCAGGTCGCCCATCTGCTCACCGACGCCGACAAAGCGGACGGGCAGGTTCAGTTCCTGGGCGATGGCTACGGCGATGCCGCCTTTGGCGGTGCCGTCCAGCTTGGTGAGCACGATGCCGGTGACGCCGGCGGATTGGGTAAACTGGCGGGCCTGGTTGAGTCCGTTTTGGCCGGTGGTGGCGTCCATCACCAGCAGGACTTCATGAGGTGCGCCGGGAATCAGTCGGGCGGCGGTGCGGCGCATCTTGTCCAGTTCGTCCATCAGGCCGCTCTTGGTGTGCAGGCGACCGGCGGTGTCGACGATCAGTTCATCGATGCCCCGGGCCTTGGAGGCGGTGATGGCGTCGTACAGCACAGCGGAGGGGTCGCCGCCGTGGCGGGTCTTGATCATCTCTACGCCAGAACGGCTGGCCCAGATTTCAAGCTGCTCGATGGCTGCGGCGCGGAAGGTGTCGGCGGCGCACAGCAGCACGGTGCGATTCTGGGCGCGGTGGAAGGCCGCCAGTTTGCCGCTGGTGGTGGTTTTGCCGGTGCCGTTGACGCCTACCAGAAAAGTGACCGTGGGCGGAGGCACCTGCGGTGCGGCGGAGCCTTTTCCTGGGGCTTCCAGAATCGCCCGCAACTCGGTTTTGAGCAGCGAACGCAGCTCCTCGCCGCCCTCGATGGACTGGTGCCGAGCCCGGTCGCGCAGCGCTTCAAGAATCGTGGTGGTGGTTTGCACGCCCAGATCGCTGGTCAGCAGAGCGGCTTCCAGCTCTTCCAGGGTGGTTTCGTCCACCGTGCGGGTGAGCGCGACGATGTCTTCGATCTTGGAGGTCAGCGACTCGCGGGTACGCGAGACAGCCTGCTTCATCCGACTGAAAAAGCTGGACTTGGGCGCCTCTGTCGGGGTTTCTGCGGACGCCGTCTCCGGGGCGGTCGGGACTGCTGGAGTCGGGGTATCCTTTTTGCTGCCAAAGAATTTCAACATGGTGTCGTCAATCCGTTCAATTTGAGTCTATTGCATGGGGCAGAGGAGCAGGCTCGTACGGTGCGGCAAACCGCAGGCTCCGGCAAGTTGCGATTGCAAGGCAACGGCTTTGTGCCTTACGCGCATCCCTTAAAAGAATAGTTATATCTGGAGGCTTAGATATGGATGAGGCTGGGATCTATGCGCGGTTGGCCGAGATATTCGAAGACGTTTTTGAGGACGATTCAATACAACTTACTCCCCAATTGGCAGCCAAAGATGTGGATGGTTGGGATAGTTTGACACACATCCGGCTGATATTAACCATTGAGAGGGCATTCAAGATTAAATTTTCTACCTTAGAGATCGGCAAGCTGGAGAATGTTGGCGATCTGGCGGCGTTGATTCAGGCGCGGGCTTAAAGCAGGATTAGTGCGATCCTCCTCCCTCGGTTGAGGGAAGAGGAGAGGTGACTGTTTATGAATGAACTTTATAGCGAATTGCAGTGGCTGCCTCGCGCACCGCAAGATTTTTCGGAGCGACTGAGGGCGTTGAACCGGACCAATGGCGCATTGGGGCGTGAATTGCAAACATTGGCGCTGCACGCTCTGGATCTGAATCAGTTGATCCGGTTGTCCAGGGCTGTTGATCGTGCGTTGGCCGAGGGTCATCAGCTTGGCCATCTGGCGCCATTTCGGCTGGCTGTGCTGAGTAACTCGACGATCGATCTGGTGGTTCCAGCTCTGGTGGCCAGCGCTGTTCGGCACGGTATTGCGCTGGAGGTCATTCAGCCATCCTATGATCAGGTTGCACAAGAGGTTCTTACGCCAGATTCCATGGTCAATCGGTCCAGGCCCGATGCCGTGCTCTTTGCTCTTGACTATCGGGCCCTGCCGCTCAAGCTCTCGTTAGGCGATGGCGAAGTTGCTGCTGCAACTGTGCGTGGAGTTCTTGCCTACATGCAGATGCTTCGCGATGGTATCAAGGCGCAATCCAATGCGATTTGCATCTTTCAGTCGTTCGCACCACCTGCAGAGAGACTCTTTGGCAGCCTGGATCGTATTTTGCCGGGTACTTTAAAAAGCCTTCTCGATGACATCAATTGTCAAATGGCTGCAATGGTTGCTGGGTCGGGTGATGTGTTGTTGGATGTTGCAGGATTGGCAGAGACGATAGGGCTAGCTGACTGGCATGATCCGCAGTTGTGGAATATGGCCAAGTTTTCCTTTTCTGACCAACTTGTTCCACTCTATGCCGATCATATCGCGCGCGTCCTCGCTGCCATTCGCGGGAAGACCCGGAAGGTTCTGATTCTTGATCTGGACAATACCGTGTGGGGTGGCGTGATTGGAGATGATGGGCTGGACGGCATCCAGATTGCCCAGGGCGACGCCCGAGGAGAAGCACACCTTGCCGTGCAGCGATTGGCGCTAGATTTGCGGCGGCGCGGCATTGTGCTGGCGGTCTCATCGAAGAATACGGACGAAGTGGCGCGGGAGCCGTTTCTGAAGCATCCCGAGATGCTGTTGAAGCTCGATGATATTGCTGTCTTTCAGGCGAACTGGAAGGACAAGGCAACCAATATTCAGGCCATTGCCGATCAACTGTCGCTTGGTCTCGATGCGATGGTGTTTGTGGACGACAACCCGGCTGAGCGAGGGTTGGTGCGCATGTTGCTGCCGCAAGTCGCGGTGCCGGAGCTGCCGGAGGAACCTGCCTACTACGCCAGAACGCTGGCCGCGGCGGGCTACTTTGAGGCGATAAGCTTTGCCGCTGAAGATCTCAAACGTGCCGGATTTTATCAAGACAATGCAAGGCGCGCGGAACTGCAAAAACAGGTTGGCGGCGTGGATGACTATTTGGCCTCGCTGCAGATGACTATCACCTTTCAGCCCTTCGATGCGACTGGACGAGCGCGCATCGTGCAACTTATCAATAAATCGAATCAATATAACCTGACCACACGGCGGTACACGGAGCCGGAGGTGGCCGAAGTTGAGAACGATCCTGCAGTCTTTACGCTGCAAGTGCGTCTGACTGACATCTGTGGCGACAACGGGATGATCAGCGTGGTGGTCTGCAGACCAGGGAAGGCTGGGGAGTGGGAGATCGATACCTGGCTGATGAGTTGCCGGGTGCTGGGGCGCACGGTGGAACACTGGACGCTGCGCGAGATCCTTCTCAATGCGCGCGAGGCAGGAGTTCAAAAGCTTGTCGGGATCTACCGGCCAACAGACCGCAATGGACTGGTAGTGGACCACTATGCGAAGTTGGGTTTCACCCAGGTTGCGAGCGATGCCTCTGGGATGACCTGCTGGGAGTTGGCGGTTGAGGCTGCCGCGCCAGAAGGGGCTCCTATGACGATCGTTACTTTGAACTCTGCGCTTTCCGCGGAGAACGTCCCTGTATAAGTGGTTCACTGGTGGTGAGGCATACGATCCTGGCCTCAGGCGTGAGCCGCATGGTAATTGAGAGTGCTGATATGCTGGTAGCGAAGATGAGCGGCAATCGCTCACGCATGCGGCAAATTGCGCCATTGTACGGAGACAGGCAGGGGGATATTGTTTCCCGGCTTTTGATGATCATTGTATAATCTCCCGTTCACGATAAAGCGGGCCATTGTCGAGGTAAGTGAATGAGAGATGCTGCTGTGATACGGCAATCGCACGCTGTTGAGAAGACGCCGCTTTGTGTGGATCTGGACGGTTCGCTGGTCAAGTCGGATACGCTGGTGGATTCTTTGCTGGTGCTTTTGCGTACGCGTCCCACGCTGGTGGGGGCTCTCCTCGGCAAGTTGCCCCACGGCAAGGCGGCCTTTAAAGCATTTGTCTCCGAGTCCATTACGCTCGACGTTACACACCTGCCTTACAATCAGGCCGTGCTACATTACCTTCAGCAGCAGCACGCCGAGGGACGCAGGATTTATCTGGCAACCGGGGCCGACGAGCGGCTTGCCGGTCGCGTAGCGGCTCATCTGGGAATCTTTGATGGCGTGCTAAGTTCGGATGGCACGACCAACCTGATAGGCGCTAACAAGCTGGACAGGCTGCGCAGTCGTTTTGAGGGTGGGAAGTTCAGCTATATCGGCAATGCGCGGGCGGATCTGCCGCTTCTGGCTCATGCAGTTGAGCCGATGGCGGCCAATCCAAGTCTTGGATTGCGCCTGGGACTGAAGACACGCGAGATTCATCTTACACAAGAATTCCGAGACCAGAATCATCCGCTCAAGTCGCTGCTCAAGGCGGCTCGGGTGCATCAATGGGCCAAGAATCTGCTGATCTTTTTGCCCTTGTTACTGGCGCACGGCTTGGGGCTCAGCCGGCTGTTGGCCACGTTGTTGGCCTTCTTCTGTTTTAGTCTGACGGCTTCAGCGACTTACATTGTGAATGATCTGCTCGATATCGAGGCAGACCGACGTCACGCACGCAAGCGGACAAGGCCCTTTGCCGCCGGCGATATTTCAGCTTTTACAGGAATAGGCATCGTGGGGCTGTTTCTGTTGTTGGCGCTGGTTAGCGCCAGGCTGCTTCCCGTGACTTTTTATGGATGGTTGATTGCTTATCTGGCGACGACACTGGCCTACTCGCTGTATCTCAAGCGCGTGGCATTAGTCGATGTGTTGGTGTTGGCTGGATTGTATACGCTGCGCTTGCAGGCAGGAGGAGCAGCCACGACAACGCCCATCTCCCATTGGCTGGCTGGTTTTTCGATCTTTCTGTTTCTGTCATTGGCCTTTGTCAAACGTTTTGCGGAACTGGAAAATCTGCGCGCCAGCGGGGCACAGCCGCGCAATGGACGCGGCTACCTGGTGGCGGATATCGAGCAGTTGCGCAGTTTTGGCACGGCCAGCGCTTATGCGGCAGTGGTGGTGTTTGCCATCTATATCAGCGGGCGCGATGTGACGGCTCTGTACCACTATCCCGCGCGGCTGTGGCTGATCACGCCACTGATGATTTTGTGGCTAAGCAGAGTGTGGCTTCTGGCATCGCGCGGTCAACTCAATGAAGATCCCGTGGTGTTTGCGTTAACCGACGGCATGAGCCTGCTGATCGGCGTGGTCGTGGCATTGATAGCTTTTATGGCATTGTGAACGATTTCGATGAATCCAGAAGAGAGGAGGAACCATGCATTGCGAATTAGGAAATATCAAAAAGATAGAAGAATTTCAATCATGGGGTCGCTATCCTCGGCACCAAAGCCAATTGATTCCTCTGCGCTGGACAAGTGATTTCCCGTTGGCCATCAAGCCGCCAACCGCAATGCTTCCGGTTGGACTGGGGCGCAGTTACGGAGACTCTTGTCTGCTGGATCAGGGCACCCTGCTGCTTGCCAGCGGCATGAATCGCTTTTTGGCATTCAATGCGCAGACTGGGTTGTTGCGCGTAGAGGCCGGAGTCAGTCTGGAAGTGATTCTGAGGTTGGTTGTACCGCGTGGCTGGTTCCTGCCGGTTACGCCGGGCACCAAGTACGTCACCGTTGGCGGCGCCATTGCCAACGATGTGCATGGCAAGAACCATCATTTGGAGGGCACTTTTGGCGTCCACGTTCCGCGCTTTGAGTTGGTCCGCTCCGATGGTACCCGCATGGAGTGCTCGTCGACCGAAAACGCGGAGTGGTACAAGGCAACGATAGGGGGCCTGGGGCTGACCGGACTAATTACCTGGGCAGAGGTACAACTTAGACCGATTGTTTCGCGCAAGATCAACTATCATGGCATCAAATTCAATGGCATCGATGAGTTTCTGGCCATCTCCCACGCTTCCAGTCAGATCGAATACACCGTAGCCTGGATTGATTGCGTGGCTCAGGGCAAGGGGTTTGCACGAGGCATCTTCATGCAGGGCGGGCATTCGTCAGTTGCGGAGAAACTGGAAGCTTCATCGCAGCCGCATCTCTCCGTTCCCATGGAAATGCCGGATATGCTGCTCAATCGCGCTACAGTGGCTGCGTTCAATACGCTCTATTATCACAAGCAGTTTGGCAAGCAGAAGAGTGGCTTGCTGGATTACGAGCCATTTTTCTATCCGCTCGACGCGGTAGCGCACTGGAATCGCATCTATGGACGGAATGGACTTTTGCAGTTTCAGTGCGTGGTGCCGGATGGAGATGACACCAGCGGCATTACGGAGATCTTGCGAACCATTACGGCATCTGGACTGGCTTCGTTCTTGGCGGTTATTAAAGTCTTTGGCAAAGTGCCGTCACCTGGCATGCTGTCCTTTCCGCGACCGGGAATTACACTCGCATTGGACTTTCCAGTGCGTAGCGAAGTGAGCTTTGCTCTGCTTGACCGGTTGGCAGAGATTACGCTGGCCCATGGCGGAAGCATGTATCCGGCCAAGGATGCCAGGATGACTCCCCACCAATTTCAGAGCTTCTATCCGCAGTGGCAGGAGTTTTCCTCCTATATTGACCCAGCGTTCAGCTCTTCTTTCTGGCGAAGAGTGACTGGAAAAGTTTAACTGATGGCTGACGGTCAACGTGGTCAGACAGATGTGCGTGCATAACGGAGTGAATGGATGAAGGCATCCAAGAGTACCGATCAAGTTACTTTGCGTGTTCTGGTGCTTGGAGCTACTTCGGCCATCGCCATGGCGGTGGAACAGAAACTAGCCGAGCGAGGTGCCAGCTTTTATTTAGTAGCTCGCCATCCTGAGCGGCTTGAAGCATTGCGCTGCGACCTGCTCACGCGTGGCGCGGCAAGCGTTACCGTTTGCGCGATGGATTTGGACGATACTGTAATGCATCCCAGAATGCTTGAAGCCGCAGTAGCTGCACTGGGAGCGATTGATCTGGCTTTGATTGCTTATGGCGTTCTCGGGGATCAGGCTCAGGCAGAGACGGACTACGTTGCAGCTGAGGCGATAATACGTACCAACTTTCTCTCCGCAAGTTCGCTGATCACATGGCTGGCTAACTACTTTGTGGCGCAAGGGAGAGGCACGCTGGCGGCAATATCGTCGGTGGCTGGAGATCGGGGCCGTAAGAGTAATTACGTCTATGGTGCGTCGAAAGGGGCGCTTAATATCTTTCTAGACGGAGTGCGCAATCGTATCGATCGCACTGGCGTGCAGGTGCTGACGATTCGTCCAGGCTTCGTTTCTACGCCGATGACTGCTCATTTGCGGCAAGGACCGCTGTTTGCATCGACGGATCTGGTTGCTGATGGCATACTTCGAGCGATTGCCAAACGCAAGGATGTTGTTTACGTCCCCGGCTTCTGGGCGCTGATTATGCTGGTAATTCGCTGTATTCCGGGTTCGATCTTCAAGAAAATGAATTTATAAGTTGGTAAAAGACAAGACGGATATTTCTTCATCTGGATATTGAAAACTCGATTGGCCTCCCACCCTTTCCGCATTTTTTCTAACAAAAATCGCGGAAAGGATGGGGCACGGGAGCAATTTATGACGAGCGGATCAATGAAAAGTGTTTGATGGTCAAGTGATGGGGTACTTGCCGCTGGCGATATCTTCTTCGGCTTGCTGAATGCTTGCCGGACGGCCAAGATCGCGCCAATAACATTTGTCCATGCGAAAGGCTGCGATCTTTTCTCCTTGAGACGCCAGACGCATATAGGAAGTGATGATGGAAAAAGCGCCCTCTTCGTGCAGATTGGCAAAGATGCGCGGTGAGAGGATGTGGATGCCGGAAAAGGCCAGCGCATGTGATTGCAGGACTGGCCGTGCCCATTGAAGTTCACCGTCCTTATCTACGCGTCGGCCGCAGAGTTGGCTCTGTTGGTCGAAGAGCAGATACCGCGAAGTCTCACGGTCTTGAACGGCCAGTGTGGCGAGTGCATTCTGTTCGATATGAAAACGCATCATGCGTTCCAGGTCGATGGTACTGAGAACATCGACGTTGTGCAGGATGAACGGCTGCTGCGGGTCGCCGTTCGCGTTGAGAAAGAATGGTGCTGCATTCTTCAATCCGCCGCCGGTGTCGAGCAGATCTTCTTCGCGAGAAACTTCGACCTTCATGCCGAAGTTATCGTTTGCCTGCAGGTATTGGACCAGCATATCGGCATAATGGTGGGTGTTGACGATTACTTCATGCACGCCAAATGAGCGCAGACGTTCTAGCGCAATCTGCAGCAGCGTGCGTCCGGCGACGGTAACCAGCGCCTTGGGACGATCATCGGTGAGCGGCCGCAAGCGTGTGCCCATGCCGGCCGCCAGAATCATTGCTTTCATCGGCCTATCTTTTCCTGTTCGATGTGGCGAACAATCACTTCCACGCCACTCGCGCCGCGGAGGTGTTTGGCTAACTGCTCGGCCAGATAGACGGAGCGATGCTGGCCGCCGGTGCATCCGAATGAGACCATCAGGTTTTTGAAGCCGCGCCGCTGATAGGTGCTGATGCTTGCATCTACCAGCGAGAGGACGCTGGCCAGATACTGGTGAACACTCTCCTGCTGCTTCAGATACTCGATTACAGGCGCGTCTTTGCCGTTCAGGGAACGGTATTGTTCTTCGCGCCCAGGATTGGGAAGGCTGCGTGCATCAAAGACAAATCCGCCGCCGTTGCCGGAGTCATCTGTAGGCATCTGACGATGGTAGGAGAAGCTGAAGATGCGTACCTTCAGGCTCTCTGTCGAGGTTGCCAGAGATTGCAGTTTCTCCGACTCACATATGCTTTGCAATGCGCTCATCAGGGCTGGCAGGGCGATGGGCAGTTGGACGGATTGAGCCAGCCAGCGCAGGTTCTTCAGCGCATAGGGCACGCTCTGCAGGAAGTGCGCCTTGCGCTCATAGAAGCCGCGGAATCCGTAGGCTCCGAGCGCTTGAAGGATGCGGACATAGACATAGGCGTAATAGTGCTGCATGAACGCTTCGCGTTCAATTGGAAGGTATTTGCCAAGGCAGTCAAGATAGTGGTCAAGCAGTTGCTGGCGCAGAGAAGGCGGAAGATCCGCTTTGCCATCGAAGAGCAGGGAAGCGATGTCGTATTGCAGAGCGCCGCGGCGGCCGCCCTGGTAGTCCAGGAAGAAGGGCTGTCCATCGCGCAGCATGACATTGCGAGATTGGAAATCCCGGTAAAGGAAGTAGTCGCGGTCGGCGCTCAGCAGAAACTCAGTCAGTTTGTCGAAATCATCTTCAAGAGCCTGTTCGTTAAAGGCGATACCGGCGAGCCTCAGAAAGTAATACTTGAAGTAGTTCAGATCCCAGTTGATGGACTGGCGGTCGAAACTATCGCGCGGATAGCAGACTTTATAGTTCAAATCGCGTCCGGCTTCAAGTTGAAAGCGCGGCAAGGTGGCTACTACCTGGCGATAGGCCGAAACCACTTCAGGGGCGATCTCGTCGCCAACCCGGTGCTGGCCAAGAAACTCATAGAGGGTGGTGTCGCCCAGGTCTTCTTCAAGGTATGCGCCCTGACTCAAGTCCTCCGCGTAAATCTCGGGAACCGGCAGGCCATGATTGTGGAAATGACGCGAGAATTCAATAAACGCCAGGTTTTCTTCGCGCACGGGGTAGAGTATGCCGATAGCGCGGTGTCTGCCACCGGAAAGTCGGAAGATAGCCCGTCCCGAGCCGCCAAGTTGGCCTTGAAGCGGCTGCACTGTTTCAGCCGGCGACTGGAAATGCTGCTCGAAGAGGCTTTTGAGTACGTCCATGATTCTCTTTTCAGAAAGGAAAACGCTCTACAAGGATAATCAGCGTGGGTAAAGGGGTGCAAGGAGCGAGGGCTGGATCACTGGATGCAAGAGTGAAAAACTGTGTAAATGACAGAAATGGAGGTTAGCGTTGCTTCGCAGGATGGCGAGTTGCCAGGTTGGCAAAGTTTGCCAGATTGGCCAGATAACGTTTTTGTGGCGCTCAATGAGACGCTTGACGTTTGATTGGGCTGCGCATATAAATCAACTATCTGGTGTTTTTTGGGAAGGCGGTGCAAATCCGCCACTACCCCGTAACTGTATTCGCTGAGAACCGAACGTGGAGCACGGGCTCCGGCCACTGGGGAAACCTGGGAAGGCTGATTCGGTTTGTTGAAGCGTAAGTCAGGAGACCAGCCAGATGCCAACCTAGGCTGTGCCAGCTTCGATGGGAGAGCTGCAGAGCGTTCTTTGTCTGGTCGTCACTGACCGGCCATGAAAAGCCGCCTATTCATTTGGATCTCGCTGTTCTGGGTATGAAAATGCCCCGTGCCGTGAGGTTTGTCGTGCAGAAATCGGACCGCAAGGCGGTTACGCTGGTGCTGGGTGGCGTATGTAGTGGCAAAAGTAGTTGGGCGCAGGAGTATGCGGCACGCAATGAGCGTGTGGCTTTCATCGCCACGGCTCAGGCCTTCGATGCAGAGATGGCAGCCAAGATTTTGCGCCATCAACAGGAACGCCCCGCGCATTGGACGACCGTTGAAGAGCCTCTGCATCTGGCACTGCCATCGCTGACAATGAAGCCAATCACGATGTTCTGCTGATTGATTGCCTGACGGTCTAAATCTCCAATCTGCTTTTTGCAGCGGAGTTCAATGGAGAGAGTCCTTTGGACATGGACCAGTGTATTGATGACTTTCTGCGTGCCTTGTGCGAGACGCCGCCATCGGTCGTGCTGTTTCCAATGAGGTGGGCAGCGGTGTAGTGCCGCCGTATCCTGTGGGACGCCATTTCCGCGATGCGCTTGGGGAGTTGAACCAACGCGTGGCCGCACAGGCTGACAATGTTCTGCTGTTGGTTGCCGGACTGCCTCTGGCGCTGAAGTGTTCCAGCGGGGCGTCGTTATGGTTTTTTTTCTTCTCTTCCTGATCTCATTCTCAATCATCCCGACTTGTTGTGCGCGCTTTGTGACTGATGAGTTGGGTCGCGTGATCAACATAGCCGATCATCCTCATCATCTGGTTTGCTTGATGCCGAACGTGGTAGATGATGCTTATGCACTGGGCGCGGGCGGCGATGTGTTGGCGGTGACCGATTACACAGAATATCCGGCGGAAGCAAGCAGCAAGCGCAGTATCGGATTGCCTATGATCCCTTCGGTGGAAAAAATCGTTGCGCTGCATGCTGACCTGGTGTTGGGAGATGGCAATCTGAATCAGGCGGAGACCGTCGAGGAGTTGCAGCGGGTAGGCATCCCGGTCTTTCTAGTCGCTCCGCATGGCACTGAGGGAATCTATCATTCTCTGGCCAGCCTGGGCATGGCGCTGGATCAAGCAGACTCCGCGCGTGTGTTAATTGCCCAGCTGCGGGCGCGTGAAGCGGCGGTGCGTCGCCGAGTCAGCGGAAAGCCGGTAATCAGCGTTCTCGTGCCTATCTGGTTCAACCCCATCACAACGATCGGTAAACATGACTTCATTACCAGATTAATCGAGATTGCCGGCGGTCATTCCGTGACCAGCGAGTTACAGCAGGAGTGGCGCAAGTGAGTTTGGAGGCGGTAATGGCGTGGGCGCCGCAGGGGTTGCTTTTGGTGCAGGATTCAAAGATGTCGGCCGCACAGATTCGCGGCTTGCCAGGATGGTCCGCGTTGCTCGCAGTGCGCAATGGAAGATATTTCACCGTGGATGACCGCATTAAATCGCCAAGCCCGGCGGCCATTGATGCACTGGAGCAACTGGCACAACAGTTTCATCCGTGAGACGGATCGACCATCTCAGAACATAACCGCAACCTGGTGGATGTTCGGGAAGCGCGGTGTAAATCCTCCACTACCCCGTAACTGTAAGCGTTGAGGCGCGGCGACTACGGCAAGACCCGCAAGCAGCAGGTCATCGATGAGTCGGTTCAAATGCATTTTGGTTTCGTTGTCCAACCGCCCGCGCCTCTGGAGATTTTGCGCTGTGTCGGTGGGCTGGAGATCGCAGCCATGATCGGCTTTGTGCTGCGTGCTGCATCGCTGCGTATGACGGAGATTTGCGATGGTCTCATCTCTACTGCGGCCGCTGCTCTGGCCTATGCATTAGCGCCTGCGTTACGCGACTATCTCTTTGCTGGGCATCGTTACGAGGAGCCGTGGCACCAGTATTTACTGCGGTCCATGGGGCTGCGGCCAATTCTCGATCTGGGCATGAGGCTCGTGAAGGGACTTGGCGCAGTGTTGGCTATGCCTTTGATCGAATCCTCTGTGAAGCTCTTTACGGAGATGGCAACCTTCTCCTCAGCAGGAGTGAGCACGGCAAGCGAATGATGAGAACTTTGCGCGATCTCGCTACGGCATTTCAGTTTCTGACCAGAGTGCCACTGCCTCGTTTCGACTATGAAGCGGATGCGCTTTCGCGCGCGCCAAAAATCCTTCCCTTGGTGGGCGCAGCGGTGGGACTGGCGATGGTGGGGATCAATGTGCTGCTGTCACCCCATCTGCCTTCTCTGTTGGCTGTCTTGATCGTGCTGCTATTTTTGGTAGGCATCACTGGCGGACTGCACAAAGATGGTCTTGCCGATTCCGCCGATGCCTTTGGCGGTGGATGGAACCGCGAGCGAGTGCTGGAGATCATGAAGGTCAGCCGCATTGGCAGCTACGGCGCCTTGGCGCTTATCTTCTCTGTTGGATTACGCATCTTGTTGTTGGCTTCGCTGCCTGTGAACCGATTGTTTCCTTATGTAGTCGCTGCCGAAGTGCTTGCGCGATGGACGATTCTTCCTCTTGGCAAGGCCTTGCCGGGAGCAAGAGATCGATCTGGCCTTGGTGCCAGATAGCTAGACAGATCTCCACCTTGTTGTTGATTGTGGGTACGACGATTGCATTATTCATCGTTGCGTTTCTGCTGCGCTTCTCCATGATCATACCGGTGTCTGTCGCCACGCTTGTAATAATGGCCACGGGATTCTACTATAAGCGGCGCATCAGGGGCATCTCGGGAGATTGTTTTGGCGCAACTATCCAACTCACGGCAATTGCCGTATATCTATGCGGAGTGTGGCAACGATGAGCATGCTGGTCTTGATTCGTCATGGCGAAACGGAGATGGCGGGCAAATTCTGCGGTCATAGCGAGCTCGTACTCAATGGCAATGGAGAAGTGTAGGCGCGCAGCGCTGCTGAGGCGGTATCAGCCTTTGGAATCGAGCGCATCTATGCCAGTGATCTGCGCCGCGTTCCGCAGATCGCAGAGGATGTGTCGCAGCGCGTCGGCGTAGAGATCAAAACAATGCCTGCACTGCGCGAGATATACTTCGGGTTATGGGATAATCTTTGTTGGAAAGAAGTTGAAGAGCAGTTTCCGCTGGAGTCAAAGATGTGGCTTGATGAGTTTCCTCTGCGCAGCGTTCCCGGGGCGAGGCTTATGCGGACTTTATGGAGCGCGTGGAGACCGCTATCGCTTCGTTGGTAAGCGAATCAATGGTGAAGTCTGCGGCCATCGTTACGCATCGCGGTGTCTTGCAGATCGTGTTGCGAAGGTTCTTCAACGTCTCCGAAGTAGATAGTCGGTCACAGACCGCTGTTTCTGACGCCGTATTGCTTGGCGATCCAAACAGGTGCACCTGTGAGGTGGTCTCATGATTATTCACACATTATTCAACCGTGGCATCGCGAAAGGATCTTCTATGAGCATCGCAACCAAAAGTGGAGATGGTGGTCAGACCGGGCTTGCTGGCGGCCTGCGCGTATCGAAGGCAGACTTGCGCGTTGAAGCCTACGGAACGCTCGATGAGTTGAATTCGACCCTGGGTTTCGCCCGCAGCATCTGCAAGAATGCGGAGATCGCTGCGGCTGTACTTGAGATCCAGAAGACGCTGTTTCGCGTAGGCTCGGCGCTGGCTACTCCGCCCGAGAGCAAGAAGGGCGCACCTGCGCTTGACGCCAAGGATGTCGAGCAACTGACGCAGATGGTCTATGCGGTCGAAAAGCTGGAGGGTATCTTGTCCGATTGGTCTTTGCCTGGAGCACACACCGAATCAGCCGCATTTGAAGTGGCGCGCGCTGTATGCCGTCGTGCAGAGCGCTGCGTAGTTCGCCTGGTCGAGAGTGGCGCGGAGGTGCATGAACATGCGTTACCCTACATCAATCGGCTTTCTGACTTGATATGGCTCTTTGCCCGCCAGATTGAACTAGAAGCGGGCGTGGACTCACGATTGCGCGATGAGCAGAAGGCTGGTGCGCGTTGGTCGAGGGCCTGGTGAATACTCGATCCATCCTAGTGCTGGACGCCATATTGCTCGCCGGTATGCCGCTGATGATGGGCGCAGATTGAATCTCTGCGGGAGGCGTTCCCAGTCGATTGCGGCGTGAGGTCAGCTCTCGCTTTGCTGGGTACCCCGCTACTTGCGGCGAGGTCGTTCTTGTGCGGCGGTTTTGTTGATCTGGCAGGTGATCTTTAGAGAGATCTTCGAATTGTTTAAAAATGTCGGGAATTCTGACCAGGCCGCGTGTGCAACAACTATCTCTGCGTTATCTGTTTTGAGATTGAGAAAGATGGGAGCGTACTTGAGCAGTGTTGTGCTCCGGGAGCGGTGCGTCTCATCTTCGAGTTTTTGAGTTGTGCGGGCTTGGGGTCGACAAAGACCTGCCGATGTTGCTCGCATTCCAAAACACTTGACAGATTCGCGCCGAGGCGTCAATTTCATTTGGACGCTGAAGCATGGAGTCCCGATGCGCACACCAGAGAGAAGTCTCGAAATTACCCAAGTGAAGGAATGGAAAGACGGCGTAGTTCGTCTTTGCGAGGATATTCTTGCGGCAGAAGAGCCGCTTGAGATTCGCGTAGGCAAGCTTCCATTGACTGTCACCATGCGGACTCCTGGAAACGATCTTGAACTGGCGGCTGGCTTCCTTTTGACGGAAGGGATCATCGAGTCAGCGGATCAGATTGCAGAACTTCGTTTCAAGCCGCCTGAGACGGGTGCTAAGAGCAATGTGGTCGAGGTCGAGCTGAAGGATACTGACTTCAGTTGCCGGGATTTGCAGCGCAATTTCTTTGCCGCGTCCAGTTGCGGCATTTGTGGCAAGGCCTCCATTGAAGCCATACGGCAGCGCGGATTGCGCCAGTTGGATCGCGGTTTTCGCATCGATCCCGAAATATTGTGCCGGCTGCCGGATATATTGCTCTCCGAACAAGCGGTTTTCAGCCGTACCGGGGGACTACACGCGGCTGCGCTGTTTGACGGGGAGGGCCATTTGGTGGCTGTCCGCGAGGATATCGGCCGCCACAACGCGGTCGACAAGATCGTGGGTTGGGCGCTGCTGGAGGAAAAAATGCCGCTTGGCAGGCATCTGCTGTTGACCAGCGGCAGGGGCGGATTCGAGATAGCACAAAAGGCGCTGGCAGCGGGAATTCCAATTCTCGCTTCGATCTCAGCACCCTCCAGCCTGGCTGTCAAGTTGGCGCGGGAACTAGGGCTGACGCTTATCGGTTTTCTTCGCGGCAGGCGTTTTGTTGTTTATGCCGGGGAATTCCGTTGCCTGCCAGAGGCAAGTATGAATAAGGATTAAAAATCCTCGCCCTAGTAAAAAATGCTTTACCCTTTCGTGCTGTTGGACTAAGATGCCAAATCAGTCGGGAGGGGCGAAATCCATGATCGCTTCTATCAACGGCAAGCCGCAGGTCGTACAGCCTGGGGAACGCCTGATTGAGGTTCTCAATCGTTTGGGCGTGGCGATTCCGCAGGTCTGCTACCATCCCCAACTCGGACCGATCGAGAGTTGCGACTGTTGCGTGGTCGAAGTAGACGGCAAACTTGCCAGATCCTGCGCAACTGCTGTCGCCGACGGGATGAATGTGGTCACAACCACAGTTCAAGTCGATGCGGCACAGCGTCAGGCGATGGACCGCATTCTCGGCAATCACATGCTCTATTGCACAGTCTGCGATAACAATAATGGAAACTGCAAGATACATAACACCACCAAGCTGCTGGCGGTGGAACATCAAGAGATTCCCTTTACCCCCAAGCCTTATGCGGTGGATGCTTCGAATCCCTTCTATCGCTATGATCCCGACCAGTGCATTCTTTGCGGACGCTGCGTCGAAGCCTGCCAGAACCTGCAAGTAAACGAGACCCTGACCATCAACTGGGAAGACACTCACCCCCGCGTACTGTGGGATGGAGGCGCTCCAATCGGCGAGTCGAGCTGTGTCTCCTGCGGGCAATGCGTTACTGTTTGCCCTTGCAATGCGCTGATGGAGAAATCCATGTTGGGCGAGGCTGGGTTTATGACTTCGCTGCCCAAGTCGGCGCTGGAAGGCATGATCGATGTGGTCAAGGCGATTGAGCCGGAGATGGGGTATGGCGCCATTCTGCAACTCTCCGAGGTGGAATCGGCGATGCGCGAGGGCCATATCAAGCGCACCAAAACAGTCTGCACCTACTGCGGAGTTGGCTGCAGTTACGATATCTGGACCAAGGGCCGGCACATTCTCAAAGTTGAGCCGGCCGACGGACCGGCTAACGGAGTATCCACTTGCGTGAAGGGTAAATTCGGCTGGGATTTTGTAAATAGCCCAGACCGCCTTACCAAACCACTGATTCGTGAGGGAGGGAGCTTTCGCGAAGCATCCTGGGATGAGGCGCTCGACCTGGTAGCGAGCAGATTGTCCAGGATTAAGGCCGCAACCGGACCGGACTCGCTGGCCTTTATATCTTCGTCGAAATGCACCAACGAAGAAAGCTATTTGATGCAGAAACTGGCCCGAGCGGTGATCGGCACCAACAATATGGATAACTGTTCACGCTACTGCCAGGCCCCGGCAACTACTGGCCTGTTTCGCACGGTCGGCTACGGCGGCGATAGTGGGTCGATATCCGACATAGAGAAGGCAGGGCTGGTTTTGATCGTGGGTTCCAATACTGCGGAGAACCATCCGGTTTTGGCTACCAGGGTGAAACGGGCGCATAAACTGCATGGGCAAAAGCTGATTGTCTCCGACTTGCGCAGAAATGAGATGGCGGTGCGCGCCGATCTCTTTCTGCAACCGCAGCCGGGAACGGACATGGTCTGGATATCCGCGGTAACTCGATATATATTGATGAACGGATTGGCTAACCAGAGCTTTCTCGATCAATGGGTCAATGGTCTGGATGCTTACCAAGAGAGTCTGGAATCGTTCACGCTGGAGATGGCCAGCGAGAGATGCGGAATACCGGTTGAAACCTTGATCCAGGTTGCGCAGATGATAGTCGCCGCCAAAGGCGTGTGCATTCTGTGGGCCATGGGTGTTACGCAACACACGATGGGTTCAGATACCTCTACCGCTATCTCCAATCTGCTGCTGGTTACCGGCAATTACATGAAGTCGGGTACCGGCGCTTATCCACTGCGCGGGCATAACAACGTACAGGGGGCCAGCGATCATGGGGCGATGCCGGCATTTTTACCTGGCTACCAGAAAGTCGACGATGCCGTGATCAGGTCGAAGTTCGAGAAGGCCTGGAATGTTTCTCTGCCTACCAGTCCCGGACTCGATAACCATCAGATGATTGATGGCATTCAAGATGGGCGTATCAAGGGAATGTATATTTTTGGCGAGGAGATGAGTCTGGTCGATTCCAACGCGAATTATGTCTCTGATGCCTTGGAGAAACTTGACTTTTTTGTCATACAGGAGGTCTTCTTCACCGAAACCTGCCGCTTTGCTGATGTCATTCTTCCCGCTAGTCCCAGTTTGGAAAAGGAAGGCACTTTCACCAGCACGGAGAGGCGCATTCAACGGCTTTACCGGGTGATGGAACCGCTCGGCGAGAGCCGCCCCGACTGGGAAATTATTCAGCAGATCGCCAATCGGCTGGGTGCGAGGTGGAACTATCATGATCCATCTGAAATCTATGACGAGATAGCGCCTCTCACGCCCTTGATGGCGGGTGTTACTTATGAGCGGCTGAAAGGATACAAGTCCCTGCAGTGGCCGGTCGCCGTGGATGGAACTGACCAGCCGCTGCTGTATACCAAAAGGTTCAACACTGCCGACGGCAAGGCCAAGCTCTATCCCTTGCAATGGAGCGAGCCTAGCGGACAGCAGACTGCCGAGTACGACCTTCATCTCAACAATGGCCGCTTGCTGGAGCACTTTCACGAAGGAAATATGACCTATCGCAGCGAAGGTATCCGGGGTAAGACTCCCTGCACCTTTGTGGAGCTCTCGCCTGAGCTTGCCGCTGAGCGTGGTGTCGAAACCGGTCGATGGGTGCAGTTGATCTCTGCCTATGGCAAGGTTCGAGCGCAGGCTGTGGTTACGGATCGTGTGAGCGGCAAGCAGCTTTATATGCCGATGAACTCGACGGATGAGCCGGTTAACCGGATGACCAGCAGTTTTACTGACAAGATTACGCATACTCCGGCGTACAAGGAGACCTCGGTGCGAATGAATGTGTTGGAAGATGCTGGTGAAAACCCATTGCCGCCTACCAACTCCCGACACGGCCACCCGACACCGCAGAAGGGCGTTGAGATTGAGCGCAAGTGGCAGCGCGCGGATTATCACCAGCCCGGCAATTCACTGGTTCAGATTAAGACCAGCCAGCACCATGAGCGGGAGTTGCTGGCAAGGAGAATACAATGGCGCAACCTATATCTCTGAAGTTACCCGCGCGCGATCCGCGCGAAGAGCTGCGCAGCAAACTGGACAATGCTTCCATCGAACACGCAGAAGCCTTGCTCGATTCTTATGAGTTGCTGCAACAACTGCATGAACAGGGAGTTTTTCAACTGTTGCGCGGTGCGCTGGGGGCGAGCGACAAACTGGTGGAGAGCGCCGTTCAAGCTGCTCGCTCAGACGATTCGATTCAAGCGTTGCGCAATGCGATCATCATGAGCAAGATGCTCTCATCGATCAATCCCGACCTGCTTCAGGGCATTGCCGTGGCTGTGGGCGAGACATTGGGAAGCTACAAGAAGCCAGTCATTGAGCCGCCGGGCCTGTTCGCGCTGCTCAGTCAGTTTCGTCACAAAGAGTTGCGGAGAAGCATCGCATTAATCAATAGATTTCTTGAGACGCTGGGAGTTCAACTCAGCGCTCGTGGGAGTTCCGATACGCATTGACCGTTGTACTGAACAAATTCTTCCCTGGAGATGAACTATGTCACATCCAAATCGTTGGGGGATTGCCATTGCAGGGATCCTCATGCAGATGGCTTTGGGCGCCGTTTATGCGTGGAGCGTCTTTCGCGTTCCGCTGGCCAAACAGTTTCATTGGTCTATCTCGCAAGTTACATTGACATTTACTATCTCGATATTCACCTTGGGCATTGCCGCATTTCTGGGCGGGCTTTGGCTCAACAAGAAAGGCCCGCGCATCGTAGCGCTTACTGGAGGGTTCCTTTACAGTCTGGGCGTCTTCCTGGCCAGTTTCTCGGCTGACCGGCTTTGGTGGCTCTATTTAAGCTACGGGCTTATTGGCGGCGTGGGGCTCGGATTTGGTTATATTGTTCCGGTATCCGTTTTGGTCAAGTGGTTTCCTGATCGGAGAGGACTGATTACCGGTATCGCCGTGGGAGGATTTGGCGCGGGCGCTTTGATCACCGCCCCGGCAGCTACGCATCTTATGCAGCACGTGGGCGTCTTGCAGACCTTTGCTTATCTTGGCATCGCTTATCTGCTGATCACCCTGCCTGCCGGTTATTTCATGAAGAATCCGCCCGAGGGTTGGAAGCCCACGGGTTGGTCACCCAGCGCAACGCAAAGCCGACAGCGCGCGACCAAGGACTACACTTTGGTTGAAGCGCTTGCCACCTGGCAATGGTGGGCTTTGTGGGTCCTGCTGTTTCTGAATGTTTCAGCGGGCATCTCTCTGATCTCGCAAGAATCGCCGATGTTTCAAGAGATTGCTAAAGTCAGCGCCATTGTTGCCGCTGGAATGGTGGGCATTGCCAGCATCGGCAACGCTGTCGGTCGCATTATCTGGGCGTGGACATCGGATCTGCTGACGCGGCGATGGACCTTCGTGATCATGTTTCTTGTGCAAGTGGGACTGTTCTGGTTCTTGCCCTGGATCGTCTCGGCTACTTTTCTCACTGTAGTCGCGTTCATTATTCTGATGTGTTACGGCGGGGGGTTCGGCACAATGCCTGCCTTCGCGGCCGACTATTTTGGAGCAAGAAATGTGGGTCCAATCTATGGCCTGATGCTGACAGCCTGGGGGTGCGCCAGCGCCTTTGGACCGCTGCTTATTGCTCAGCTGCGGCAGTCGTCCGGATCGTACGTCAGTGGACTGCATGTCATTGCTGTCATCATGGCTGTGTCGATGCTGTTGCCGATTTTGGTTTCACCGCCCAAGGCGGAGTAGAGCAAACGGCTGTACAGAGAAATGTGTCTGTCCGTCGCGGTCATTCGCGTTCGGTCACTCGAAAGCTGGTCGATATGGCTTGGCCTTTGGGAAATACGGTGTTTTATGTAAATGACGGACATACACACCTGGAGCAGGCGAATATAAAGCGATTCAGCTTGAAACAACTCCTTTGTTGCTGGTTGTATATTTTGTTGATCGGCATACAAGGCTGCAGAGGATCCAGTTCGGGCGAACCGAATACCGTTAACCTGACTGCAAACAATGCTGTGCGCTTTGCCATCGAAGATGATCCGAGAAGCTTGGAGCCTGGGCTTTCTGTGCTGATGCAGGACAGCGTGCTCGCTCTGGATCTGCACGTGGGGCTCTTCAGGTATGATGCGGCTTCTGTGCTTAATCCGTATCTGGTTAACAGTTGGCAACTCTCCAACGATCACAGGACGTTCACATTTGTTCTGCACGACGATTGGAAGTGGCACAACGGGCGCATCATCACGGCTTACGACGTTAAGAAAGGCTGGGAGCGCTACCTGAATCCGCGAGTGGGCGCCTGGGGAGCAACCTACATCGGTACAATCTCTGGCGCGCAGGAGATGATTCATGGCGTCGCCACTTCACTCAGAGGTGTGGAAGTGGTTGACAGCCACACCTTGAAGGTTACCTTGGCGCATCCTGATCCGCTGTTTCTGTTGCGGCTGGGAGCTCCACCAGCTTGGACTGTTCCTCCAGAAGCCGTGGTTGACGGGGAGCCGGCCTGGAAAGGTGATCCGGTTGGCGCTGGACCATTCCAGTTTGTTTTGTGGCAGCCGCACTCGCGGATTGTCCTCAAGGCGAATCCGCATTTCGCCGGAGATGCTTCGTCGCTCAACCGTCTCGAGTTTATGATTGTCCCCGATCTTACGACGATGCTCAACATGTACCGTGACGGTGAACTCGACATCGCTCAGGTCGGTGTTCATGAACTGCGCGAAGTAAAGCAGGACGCACAGCTCAGCGAAGATATTCACTCATGGCCGACAGCTCAACTTCAGTTTGTGGGGTTGAATGAAAATAGGGTCGCTGCTTTCAGGGACGGGCGGGTCCGGCAGGCACTCGTACTAGCGGTAGATCGGCGCAGTATCTGCGAGCGGGTACTGGACGGCGCATGGACCCCGGCATCCGAGATTGTGCCAGAAGGCGTACCCGGTCACCTGGGAGAGAACATATTAGCATTCGATCCTGCACGCGCCAGAAAGCTGTTGGCCGACGCTGGGTTTCCCAATGCGCGTGGTTTTCCGGTCATTTCTCTTGTGGTTGCGGGAACGACCGAAAGCACTGCTGCCGAGGCGATGGCCGCGCAGTTGGCCGATAATCTGGGGATAAAGATGGAGGTACGCCGCGTTGAACCGGGCGAGTTTCTTGCCGGCTTGAAGCAGCAACGGTGGGATGCTTTTCTGACCGGCTGGACTGCGGACTATCTGTCTGCGGAGCAGTGGCTCTGTCGACTTCTCAGTTCCAACGGATCGACGAACTATGTTGGCTATCGCAATGCACGCTACGAAAAAATACTTGACGACGCCATGCGTGCGCCTACTGCAGAAGAGCAACTTCCTTTATGGCGTGAAGCAAACCGGATGGCGACGGCAGACGCTGCATTGATCCCGTTGGGATATGGAAGGTTTACATATCTGGTAAGACCAACCATCTCTGGGTTCGCGTGCAATCTTTTTGGACCAGTGGGCTTTGAAAAGGTTCGTAAGTCTGTCGTCCGGAAATAAGCGGAGACATCAAGATTGACGATGCATGCTTCGTTGACAGGCATTTAATCAGTAGAATTCGGTAAAAAGTAAGGATTTAAGCTGCCGAATTCAAGAATTATGTGGGGGGACCGATGTCTACCTTTGATGCGATAAATAGAGCCTATTGGGACAAGATAACGCCCATTCACAAAACCTCTTCTTATTATGAATACGAGTCCTTTCAAGCAGGGAATTCGACTTTGAAAGCAGTGGAAGAGGAAGAGCTTGGCGATGTAGCTGGAATGAGCATCCTGCACCTGCAGTGTCACTTCGGACTACACACATTGTCGCTGGAACGAAAGGGCGCACATGTTGTGGGAGTGGATTACTCGGAGGAAGCTATTCGTACCGCGACTCAGATCCGTGATAGCTCCGGTCTAAAAAGCGAATTTATCTGCGCGAACGTCTACGACCTTCCGGATTTGATAGATCGACGCTTCGACATAGTCTTCACGTCCTATGGCGTTCTCTACTGCCTGCCGGATCTCGATCGTTGGGCGAGGGTAATTGCCCATTGCCTGAAGGAGGACGGATTTTTCTATATCGTGGATATTCATCCTTTGATGTATATGCTTGACGAGGACGGCGAGCGCCTTGTTGAACCGTATTTCCACGATCCCAAGGGGCGCTTTGTCGCGGACAAGGATGCGCGCGTTGTGCCGGGTGCGGGATTCCATGCGGATTTTCAGGAGTGGAGTCACAGCCTGGGTGAGATAGTGACTGCGATTCTCAACGCTGGAATGAGTCTGGAGTTTCTGCACGAACACCCGTTCATTGTCTACAACGCAAGAAAGTACCTTGTGGAGGACGGACCGAGTAGATTTAAAATTGGCGGTGCTCCGCACCAGCCGCCGCTTATGTTTTCATTCAAGGCGCGTCTTGCTCCAACGTCCCATAATGTCAGCGTACGCGGATGAATCCTGTTCGAGGCACTGACCCTGTGCTTTTATTGGCGTTGACCTGCTCAATGGCCAGTTCAGATGCGATGTGCAGCCAAGACCAGCGGTTGATATAGCAAATTGGCTTTGTTCTTGAGATTTCGTTTTATGGGCCAGACTTCCATTGAATTCGGAGTTCCTTCGGGCCTCGATAGATGCGATCGATTTCGTAATTGATTTTGTGGCCAGACGCAAGCTGTAACTCGGGCAGGCGTCCCATTATTGCTTCAAGTGCGACTCGTGTCTCCAGACGGGCCAGATGCGCCCCCACGCAGCGATGTGCGCCTCTACCAAATGAGAGGTGGCCTTTGGCATCCTGACGGTGCAGGTCAAATTGCTCAGGACAAGCGAAGGCTGCTTCATCGTGGTTTGCAGAAGCGACAAAAGCTTCAACCCGTGCGCCTTCTGGAATGAGAACGCCAGCGATTTCTATGGGAGTTGATGTTATGCGGGGCAATGATTGAAGAGGAGTATCGAATCTCAGTGTTTCTTCAATCATTGCTGCGATACGAGATGGAGCTTCCAAGATCCGACGCGCTTGGTGCGTGTCGTCAAGAATCCGGCATAAACAGGTATTCAAGAGTATAGTTGTCGTCTCATGGCCAGTGAGAGCCATAACCGCGCATGCATTAATGTGACCCTCTCGGCTGGGTGGGTCTTTTTCCTGCCGGCAAGCAGATACCAGGTAGCTCAGCAGATTAAGCTTATTGGAGTCTGGACGCTCATCGATTGCATCGATCAATCGCCCTATGTACTGCCGGAAATCAAGGAGTCGTGCCGAAATCTTCTCCTGCTGTTCACTGGTGAGATTGGACGACATTGAAGTGATCCATTCATCTCCCCACTGCTGGAGTTTCGACGCATCTCGTTCGGATGCTCCGAGCAGGTTCAAAATGACCAGGAGTGGAAACTGCGAGCTAAAAACGCGGTTGAAGTCAGCAGAACCGTGGTCTACGAATTGATCAATCAACCGATGAGCGATGCCGCGTATACGTTCAGCCAAATCGTCCATATGAGCGGGTGCGAAAGCCCGGTTGAAGCCACGGCGCACCCAATCGTAGGAGAACCCAAGAGAGGCGCTTTGGTCGTCCGGGGAATGAAAGCGCTCCGAGTCGGCAAGAACTTTGACGACGTCATCGTATCTGGTGATGCACCACGCTTGCAGTGCAGAGCTGAAGAATACCGGCTCTTCACTCCGCGCACGGAGGTAGATCGGATACGGATCGGCAAGCTGCTGCCCAGAAAGCGGATTGAACTCGACGCCGATGCTGGAATCAGGGTGCGGCGTCTCCCCGGTCAAGCGGCACATGCGGATATCTTAGACGAGTTTTTGGCAGGATGGAGAAGGAAAATATCAATGGAACCGAAGCTAAGAGCGGTTCCAGAATAGCTATAGCCAGGTAGGTTATGTCGCAGGTTGTCACTCGCTTTTGCTCGCGTCGACTTGAAGAGATAGGCCCTGGGTAAATCAATTCTGGAACCGCTGTAGCCGAGGGTCGAGATGCAGGCGCAGTGCGTTGCCGAGCCGATTGATGCATAGAATCGTGAGCACTAGAGCGCAGGTTGGCACAAGCGCCACGTGGGGTGAGCCAAGCAGATAATCCCGGCCTTTGGCGATCATTCCACCCAGGGTGGGGTACGAAGTGGGGAGCCCCAGTCCCATGTAACTCAATGCTGATTCGCTGATGATTGTTGCAGCTGCGCCCTGCGTAAAGAGGACGATCATCGGGCCAATGGCGTTGGGCAGGACGTGGCGGAAGAGTATGCGAACGCGGCTGGCGCCAAGCGCCTGGGCAGCTACTACGTATTCTTCGTTGCGCAGAAGCATTACTTTGCTGCGCATCACTGAAGCGGGTAAAGCCCAACTGACGAAGGTCAGCGCCGCAATGAGCGAAGGAACTCCCGGCGGCAATACCGCAACCAGGACGATTACAATCACCAACGCGGGAAACCCGTACATCACGTCGACCAGCGACATCAATACCCCATCGATCATGCGGTTGGAATAGCCGGCGATCAGACCCACCAAGATGCCCAGGAGAGCAGCTGCTGACTGAACGGTAGCGGCGATGAGGAGTGACATCCGGGCGCCTCGCAGGATTCTGCTCGTCATGTCGCGTCCCAACTCGTCGGTGCCAAGCCAATGATTCAGACTTGGCGCTTGCAGTACATGAGCAAATTCCGACTGGTAGGGACTTTGGCGGACCAGAAAGGGACCGGCCAGCACAGTAAGCACCAGCAATCCCACAGCCAGAGCGGGCGCAAAGGTGTCGCAAAAGAAGGGACGTTTTATCTTCACGCGATCTTGCCTACCTTTCGGAACCGTGTATGCGAGGGTCAAGAAAGCCGGCGAGAAGGTCGACCAGTAGGCTGCTAGCTACAAAGGCCAAAGTCATGACCACAGTGACAGCAAGAACGACCGGGTAATCGCGCTGCAAGACCGCGGAGACAGCCAATCGGCCCACGCCGGGGATATTGAAGATGCTCTCGATGAGGAACGCTCCACCGATACAGCGGCCTATCTGATATGAGACAACCATGAGAAAGGGGAGCGCTGCGTTGGGCAGGGCGTGGGCCGTCAGAATTCTCAATGCGCTGAGGCCCTTGGCTCTGGCCGTTCGTGTGTAGTCTTTCTGAAATACCTCCGTAAGTTCGTTGCGGAGGACCTGGGACAAGGAAGCGCATAAGGGTAAGGCCATGCAGATCGAAGGGAGAACAAAGTGAATGGGCGTGGTGACGCCCGCTACCGGCAACATGTGAAGCTGGAGCGCAAAAATCGATACGAGAACCGTAGCTACAACAAATTCAGGAGTGGAGAATCCAATCAGCAGGAGCCAGTTGGTTGCGGAGTCGACCCAGCGGCTTCGCGTATTGGCGGTGGTCATGGCCAGCGCGATGGCGCCTGCAATGGCAAGGGCCAGCGCGGGGATCTGCCACAGAATCGTCATCCGCAAAGCAGGCTCGATCAACGCGACGACCGGCTTGCCGGCGTAATAGTAGGACAAGCCAAAGTCGCCCTGGAGCAGGTTGTGCATATAGATCAGGTACTGGACAAGGATGGGTTGGCCAAAGCCATAGCGAAGACGCCACGCAGCTTCAAGAGCGGGATCGAGTTGACGCCCGGCGGCAAGCATGGTGAGTGGGTCTGCCGGCGCGATACGCAAAGCCACAAATGCACCAAAGGTTGCGCACACCAGCGTGCTCACGGCCCGCACTGTGGACCACAAGCAATAGCCCAAGAAGGATTGCCGGCTGATAAGGGCGCGTGGAGCGACGAACATCCTGGATTTCATCATTGACGAGAACCGGTTGCATTATTTGGAAGTACTTTAAAGCTTCAAACGCAGACCACGAGGATCGTACCAGCAAAAACTATCGCAAAGACGAGCTTTGAGAGGCGGAGCGCCAGAGAGCGGTGAGACTTCGACTTCAGTGGACGACCCGATATTGGACTCGACACAGGCTCGGGCCAGAATCCGGTTCAACCGACGGCTGACAACAGCTATGGTGATTTTCCCGACGTTGCGGCCATCCAGTCGCACCGAATCACCGGCCGTCGGCAAGGGCGAATCCACGGACATTTCAAGTCCAACCAGTCGGGCCTTGATGCCTTCCTCACGCCGACGCAAAACTGCCTGCTTGCCGACGAAGTTCTCCTTTGCGAAATCCATTGCCCATTCCAGACCAACCTCGATGGGGGTGGATCCCGGAAAAAAGTCGTGCCCCATCAGATACCCTTTTTCAACGCCCATCAGAAGTGTGGCGCTCATCCCATAGGGGACAGCGTCGTAGGCTTTTCCCAGTTCGACGATGGTTTCCCAAAGAGCGGGTGCATCTTCGGGCCAAACCAGAAACTCGAATCCCAACTCGCCAGAGTAGCCGGTGCGCGAAACAATCACCGGAATATCGGCGAAGTGTGCTTCACGGACGGCGAAAAAGACGAGATCATCTAAGTTGATGGCCGGTCGCAGCAGATCGCGCGAGCGTGGTCCCTGTACGCCGATGTGAAATGCGCCGAGTTCCTGAATCGAGACCCTGGCCCCGGCTTCGGGATGAAGCCAGTCTTTTGGACGCTTCAAGTCAAGAAAGCCGGGTTGACCCACCTGAAGAGCCGGGTTTCTGCACGCGACGGAGACGATGAAGTAATCGTCGGCAAGTCGAAAGAGGAGCCCATCGTCCACTACCGCCCCGTCCTCGTTCAAGGCCAGCATGTACTTCGCCTTCCCCGGCGGGCACGCTTTCAGGTCTCGGGTGATGAGTCTTTGCAGGGTGGCGCAGGCGTCGGGTCCGCGAACAACCATATGGCTGAGAAAGGGCAGGTCAGTGTAGCCAACGGAGGAGCGAACCCGGTCCAGTTCATCCTCGGGCGATGAATAATGGCCAGACAGCAGCCAGCCGGACCAGTTGAAGAAATTGGCCCCGGCGCGCGCATGATGTTGGTGGAGCGGGCTGACTGGCATATCAGTAGGCGATCATCCGGCGGAGAATCCTCAGCGGTCCTTTGGTACGCATATGCTGCAAGGCGATGTTGTCGAAGATCAGCAGGTCCCGAGGCTGCCAACTGTGCTCGTAGACATTGCTTTCGGCGTAGAGATAAGCGAATACATCGTCGAGCAGGGCATCGCTTTCCGCATGACTAAGGCCATCGATGCGAATGCACAGGTATTGGTTGATGAATAGAATGGGTTCTCCGGTTCTGGGATGAGGGAGAATCGCGGGATGCAAGGTGCCGAGGAAATTTCGACTATCCAGGTTTTCTACGTCCAGTCTGCCAGTTGACTCAGCGGTTGCGGTGGTCACGTCAGACGCGTGAAGCACCGATTTTCCTTCCAGCCGCTTTCGGAGCGCATCGGGCATCTGCTTGCAGGCGCGAATGCCGTCCACGAATCGGGTTTTGGCGCACTCTGCCGGAATGTCCATTCCGAAAAGAGAAACGACCGCGACCGGCTTTGGCTTGAAGCTGTAGTCACAATGGTAGGCGCACTCGTCTCCCTCTTCACCGTTGGGCGAGATCCGATTGTCGACAAGGGAATAAAACAAACTGTTCTCTTTTTCATCAACGACATTACCGAATACATGCAGCAGACGCCGTTGGTCGGCTGCACTTACGTCTGTGCCGCGAATCAGAATCAAGCGGTGACGCGCAATTGTGTCTCGAAGCTCATCACATTCAACGGAACTTAACTCCGCATGGACATCGAAATCCTTCAGAACGATGCCGAGTTCTGGAGAGAGGGTCTCGGAAGTAGAAATCGCAACCATATAGAGTGCTTCCTCGATTTCAAATTCGCTGTGCGTTGTCAGAAATCCTGTGTACTGTCGGTTGATTCATCGCTTAGCGTTCTTCTGCGCTCTTTTGACCGGCTACCACGGCAAAGCCCGGCTGGAGTGACACGTGGACAGTTGTTGGGTGAAATCCGAATTCCTCCAATAAAGATTTGAACTCGTAAGGGTCGGTATGAAACTCCCTGGGGTGGGATCGATCGCGGTCATAAACCCACTGAAAGGATTCGCGGACTCGATCATTTTCTGTCGTGGCCTCCGGGGCTTGACGACGCAGCTCATGCATCTCCGAAAGGTACTGTTCGCAGGGTTCGAAGAGGTCGGCGTTGACGAATTTACCGCCGGGCTTCAGCATGGTCGCGAGGTTCTCGAGGACTCGACGCTTGTTTTTGATGTGGTGAAATGTGCCAAACGTAGTAAATACGTCAACCGATTCCGGAGAAAGTCGCAGTTCATCGATTCTTGAGAGCTGAAAATCAACGGAAGCTGGCAAATAATCCTTTTGTCGCGCCTGGCGAATCATCTCTTCAGAGAAATCCACTCCCAGGAAGCGAGCCTTTGGGTTGAAGCGAATCAGATTGAGGATCGTACGCCCGGTGCCAGCCCCCAGGTCGACGATAAAGAGCCCACTGGCGCATCCAACCTCACTGCGGATGATCTGCCATGCCCATTTCGCCCATGGAGCCGTGTCCTGATCCCAGGCAAGGTTGTCGTATTCCTTCGCAACTTGGTCGAAGTAGCTCGCTACTCGCATGGGTCAGGAGCTTTCAGTTGTCAGGCGGCTCGAGGAAGATCCCGGAGCCGCCTGGGGGTTATCACATCCTGCGGAGTGTTTCCTCGAACCTGGTCACGTCCTCAGGCCGGCAGGCTGCGGCGTTGCGCAAATTTGGGCCTCGCGCAAGGTCGGCGAATACGCCATCTGTGCTGAGAAGTTCTTCGGTTGTATACAGAGCATAGGTGCCGGTGCTTCGAGCCAGTATCGCGCCGCTTGAGTCCTTAAGGACGCCTTCGAGAACAGCTTCGACATTGCCGCGCTTTCCCACTAGTGTCGCCTCGGCGATCAGTTTCGTCGCCACGGGAACCTGGCTGAAATACTCCACGCACAACGTCTTCGCATTTGTTGCCACTTTTAGGAAATGGATGCCACCGAAAGCCATGACGGTCTCCAGCACCGTCGCTATGGCTCCCTTGTGGGCATAGGATTGAGTGGGGCCTCGCCAGCCCGTCATGCTCTCAGGAATCGTTACATCGGAAGATGCTATGTCCCCTGTGACATGAACATCGATTGCCAGCCCATTCACGTTTTCTGAACTGGTGAAGTCCAAGTACTTCTCCAGCCGCTGCACTAATACTTCGCTGCTCATAGATTTCCTCCCAGAGTTTTGTCAGTTAAAGAGCTTCATGACAGTCGTCCTGAGCCAAAATCATTGAAATTCGGAGTCGGCTCACCGGGACGATGTGCCTCTCAAATGCGATTTGACGGTAATTACGCAATTCAGAGCGTGACGAAGAGTAAAGATCTGAAGCAAATTTATGAAATTGGAGGTGGGCAACCAGGGCGGCCTCCAAGTAAGCATTTTGCAGCGTACATTAAGATGACAGAACCGCGAAAGCATGATACCATTGGCGCCGCTGATTGTCCAGCGTGTTTTGGGCTGTTTTGGTTTGATTTCGACGAGCGTTATGAGTTGCCCTATTTTGCAGCTCTTGTGCAGCGACTTCCAGGCGCTGATCGTGGCCGTAACAGGTTGATGACCCGACAAATCGCCCGGCATAAATGATGGAAATTGTGAGCACTGGCTGGAATTGAAACGAGATACTTTTTGAGCTAAATTGCTGCTCCGGTGTTGTCCCCTACATCCTTGTGCGTAAACGGAGGAGATCATGTGCCTGCCAAAGTTGGGCCACCTGTGCACCTATATTGCGTTTTACGGATTACGGAGTTCATCCCCTGTGAAATCCCTCCATCGCCGGCTGGCAATACTGCTCATTGGCGGATTGGCCTGGAGCCTGCAAATCGGAGTATCTCTGGCCCAGTCCGGAACGCTCTTGAGTGGAACGGTTGCAGACCAAAACGGAAGGGTGGTGCAGGGTGCATTGGTTGACCTTTGCGAACTGTCCTCCAATTCCCACCGAACTGCGGTCACGGGACGAGAAGGCGAATACCAGTTTGCCCTCATTTCTCCCGGAAGTTACAGCCTGAAGGTAACCGCTAAGGGATTCAAGAGATATTTGGATACAGGCCTGCAGCTCACCGTCAACAAACCATTGACGGCATTCGTTCGGCTGCAACTGGGATCGGTAACTGAATATGTCGATGTTCACAGCGACCCGGCTCTGGTGAACGTGGCCGATGCTTCCATTGGCAACTCCTTTGCTGAAGAGACCATCAAGGCACTGCCCCTGGAGGCCCGTAATGTTGCTGACCTGCTCAGCATTCAACCCGGCGTCATCTACACGGGCAATCGTCCCGACATCAACCAGAGTATCGACACCAGGAGCGGCGCGGTCAACGGCGCGCGCGGCGATCAAAGCAATATCACGCTCGATGGGGTTGACGTAAACGACCAATCCGCCGGCAGTGCATTTACCTCGGTGCTGCCAGTAACCCTGGATTCAGTTCAAGAGTTCCGGGTCACGACTTCCAACTACAACGCGGACCAGGGAAATGGCTCCGCGGCGCAAATGGCGCTTGTGACCAAAAGTGGTTCCAACACGATTCATGGGGCGATTTACGAATACCTAAGGAACACTGCGACCAGCGCCAACGATTGGTTCGTAAAGTCTTCCCAGATCGCAAGCGGGCTGCCCAACACCCCGGACAAACTAAATCGCAACATATTCGGAGGGTCAATCGGCGGACCGCTGCGCAAGAATCGGTTGTTCTACTTTGCCAACTATGAAGGGACTCGGGATTCAGAGGAGCAAAGCACAATCCGCATTGTTCCCACCGCAACTCTGCGTGAAGGCGTGCTCCAGTACCCCAATGCCTCCGGCGGTTTGACCAGTTTGACTCCGCAACAGATCCAAAGCCTGGACCCATTGCATCTTGGCGCAAATCCCGCCATGCTGGCGTATTTCAACACTTACCCGTTGCCGAATGAATTTAGCGTGGGAGATGGATTGAACTTTGCCGGATACCGCTTTCGAGCTCCGGTACAGCTTGACAACAATGCAGAGATTGCGCGCATAGACTACTCCATCGGCGCCAAAGGAGCGAATACGTTGTTTTGGCGCGGCGCAGTTCAAGATCTGAATAACCCGCAGGCGCCATTCCTTCCCGGAACGCGTCCGGAGCTGAACTTGATCGATCGCAGTAAAGGCTCGGTAGTCGGTCTGACTTCGGTTATTTCAGAAAAGTTCGTGAACACCTTTCATTGGGGATTCACGAGACAAAGCCTGAACTTCATTGGAGATTCCAACCAATCCTGGAACACATTTCCCGGTCTCGATCAAGGGATTTCATACGGCCACGGACTTGCTACCCCCATCAACAATGTGCTGGATGATGCCTCCTTGGTTTTTGGGCTGCACACGTTGCAAATCGGGGCCAATTTGGGTTTTTCGCGAAGCTCCAGGTCGAGCTTGCTGAATTCCTTTAGCAGTTCCACGGCAGCTTTGGGGGGAGCAAACCCAACCGGGTTCGCAAACTATCCTGCCAGCCCGCTGGATCCGACCAACGGCGGTTTCCCGGCAGTTAACCCGGCATATAACAATACCTATGATCAGCCAATGGCGGCCCTCCTGGGCATCCAGGTTACGGTGAGCGCCGTCTATAACTACGACAAGACGGGAACTTTACTGTCGCAAGGTGCGCCGGTGAAGCGGGACTTTGGCCTGAACTGGTATGAAATTTACGGACAGGACTCCTGGAGAGCTGCCCGTAACCTTACATTCACCTTTGGGATGCGGTGGTCGTTATTGCCTCCTCCCTGGGAGCTCAATGGGGAACAGGTAACACCGGATGTTGGCCTGGGCAGCCTCTTTAACAAGAACGTGGCCAACATGCAACGAGGTATTGGATACGAAGCCGACCCTCTGATCTCGTATCGCCTTGGGGGAAAAGCAAACAATGGGCAGGGTATCTATTCATTGCAACGAGCGGATCTCTCTCCGCGGCTCGCTGTCGCTTATTCACCATCATGGGAGCACGGCCTGCTGCGCGACCTGATCGGAGGACCCGGAAATGCCGTTATTCGTGCGGGATTTGGCCGCGTCTATGATCGCCCTGGATTTCAACTGATCAATAGTCAGGATCAGCAAGGTTCGCTGGGACTCACAACAACCATCATGAATCCATGCTGTATGGACGGCGCGGCACAACTGCCGAGAATCACCAGCCTGAATGTGCTACCGACCGTGGATCAGGTCGGAAACGTCTTCTACACTCCAGCGCCTACGGGAGGGTTTCCCTTTTCTATTCCTGCAGGCAGCGGTGCTTCCGGTTGGGGAGTAGATGACACATTGCGCACGCCATATGCCTACGCGTTCAATCTCTCCTTTGCGCGCAACCTCCCCGGCAAGACGACATTGCAGGTTGCATATGTTGGCCGCCTCGGCCGACGCCTATTGACGATGCGCGATCTGATGCCGCAGCTGAATATTGCCGATCCCCAGACCGGAATTGATTACTTCACTGCCGCAAGGCGTCTGGCCCAACTCTCCAGGGCAGGTACGCCAACTTCAAGCGTTACCGATAAGCTGGTTGGGTCAACCTCGGCGTATTGGAAGGACCGGATGCAGCCTTTGAATGCCGGTGGCGCTTATAACCTTTATTGCACGGGAGGGTCGACGTCGAGCGTGGTGCAGGCTGTTTATGATCTTTACGCCTGTGAGCCCAACGTTGAGGTGCTTGGCCTGGCTCTCTTTGATTACTATGGATCGCTTACCAGTGCCGCCAATCCGAGCCAGTCGTATTTCTCTAATGGGGGACAATATTCCTACCAGAACAGCCAGTTTGCCAATATGTTTGCCTGGAGCTCGATTGGAAAGTCCACCTATAACGGGATGCAGGCTACTTTGACTACCCAGGCCAATAAGGGTTATCAGTTTGCGCTCAACTACACATACTCGCGTTCGATTGACCTCACCTCCTCCGCTTCGCGTGTGGGATTCGGAGGCTCTACCTATTTTGATGGGGGCCTGATCGGGGACGCATTGGTCAACCAATTCAAACCTGATCAGATGCGCAGTGTGTCGGATTTCGATCTAACCCATCAATTCAATGCCGAGTGGATCACACAAGTCCCTGTTGGGCGCGGAAAGTTATTTGCATCGAATAGTTCGAAGGCTGTTGACGCAATTGTCGGCGGTTGGCAGTTTTCGGGGCAGGGACGATGGACCAGCGGGTTTCCTGTCAGTGTGGATAATGGATATTCCTGGGCCACTGAGTGGGCAAACGAAGGGCCTGCGCAAATGTTGGCTCGACCCGCTACTGGAGCTTTTAAGCAAGCTGGAGGCGGTGTGAATCTGTTCCGCGATCCTCAAGGGGCATTTAGTGATTTTGCGCATCCACTACCGGGAGACAGCGGTTCACGCAATGTGTTGCGAGGTGATGGATATGCTGGTCTCGATTTAGGGCTTAGCAAACGTTGGGCGCTTCGGTCCGAAAAGCGGGATCTGCAAGCCCGATGGGAGGTGTTTAATGTTCCCAACCTGGTTCGATTCAACGTACAAGCTACCCCACCATCGCTTATTGGCACGGGAAACTTTGGGAACTATTCGGGTTTGTTGACCCAGCCCCGGGTTATGCAGTTCGCTTTGCGCTATGAGTTCTAAATCTCATGCAGAGGCACAGTTTGAGGCTCTGCAGCGATGAAGTGCGATATCTCTTGAAAGTGCTTCATCCATGACTGCATTCAAGAAATATGCTGTTTTGCGCATAGGTTTGGATCGAGTAGTCACCGCAAAAGACAAAGGCCCCGAGGATTTTAGCCTCGGGGCCTAAACGTTTGGGGAGCGGGTTACTTTGCTGCGGGAACGGCCAATGCGGCTTTGGCCGCTTTAGCTGCCTTGTTCTTTTCCCGCTTCACTTTGGCCCAACGCTTTTGCTGAGCCGCAGCGATTCTGGCTCTGCCTTCATCGCTCATGCCGCTTTTTGCGGCCTTTTTAGCTGGCGCCTTTGTGGCCGTGGCTGTTTTGGTTATGGTTGTCTTACTTTTCGATGCAACAGCCTCACCTTTTAAACACAACGCACGTGCCTTCTGCAAGGCGTTGATGCCGCGATCGATTTCAGCCAATAGTTGTTTCACACTCATTCAGAATCCTCCCATATAAGTTTACACGGATCAAGGCTTGCTTTGCCGGTTCAGGTCAATCCGAATCAATACCTGCAAATTATAGCTGATTCCAAAACGGATCGAGGATACTCTCACAGATCCTTTCGGCTACATCGGGAATGAGCCGATTATTTAGGTTTTGAGCTTCCTCATTGATTCTGCACCTCTGCTCCGTGAGCGATCAAGCGTTCTCATGTCGGCGTAGCTGCTGTGGGTCACGGATGCAGTTGAGAAACATGTGTTTTCCAGAAGGTATTTGCTTCATCTGTGTGGCTTGGTTTCGAAACTGTATTTCAGACCTAACAGGATTCGATTATCGCTTGTGAGTTCCTCAAAGATCGAGGGGGCAGTTCCACCAAAAAAATCGCCTGCCAACTTGATTTCCAAATTATGGACCATCCCGTAGGATAAGCTTGGCTCGACCCACAATCCGTTTCGGGTTAGGTCTCCGGCAACAAACCACCGCACTTTGAATCGGTCTTGAGAAAAGGATCGAGTGCCGAGAAACGTCACAAACTCCTGCGCCTTACCTGCGACTGGATCAGTACTTTCACCCGAGGAGAACGTTTGAAAGAACTGTCCGCTCAAGAACCATTCGTGAACTGTTCTGTCGGCTCCGCTGACGAAGGAAGTCTGCCGGTATTTCAAGTAGTTGACTGAAGCGGTCGCCGCGGAATGGTAGACGACGGGAAGGTAGGTGATCTCTCCGCGCACCACCCACTGGCGCACTTGTAAATCGATGCTCGATCCCACTAAAAGCCGCCGGTAGTCTTTGGTGAGAACGAGACCGGTCGCAGTGTCCAATTTAAAATATGGTTGTGTCGCCCAGGTATCCAACGCGTTTGCGGTCCACCCCAGTCGGGTTCCGTTGTGTTCCCACTTGAAACCGCCTTGAGGGAAGCTGAAACTTGACCGATTGGATGGGGTTCTAGAGATAGCTGCACTGGCGACAGCCAACTCTGCGGTCCAGGGTTCCGCAAACCTGTCTCCAAGATGCGGCAGGATATCGGCACGCTTCTCTGGAATGTAGATCCCTTGGAGGAAGTCATTAGCACTCACAGGCTTCTCAATGCGCAACATCGCTAGGGAGCGCCGGGAAGATTGTCGGTCGTCGAGAAGAAACTCGCGATAATCGAAGGGGTGCACAGCATCCAGTACAGGAAACCCATCGGCTTTGCCCCACACCACTGTTTGCCTGCCGGCACTGAATAGCCAATCCGTTTTTCTGCATGTCAGCCATGCTGTCCGCAAATCGTAGTCATATTCCATCTCCTTGCTGAGGTGCTGGTCACCTCGCACGCGAAAGGCTGCATTCGCCTCACAAGCACTCCCCAGATTGCGCGATACACCCAGATTGACTTCGAAACGGGAAAGCGCAGGAGTAGCCGGAGATGTCCCGTAGGCCTGCTCCGTCCCCAGATCCCCGCGCAATGCAAGGCGCGGGGCCTGCGAGACCGCAGGAATGCAAGTCAAGCAGCAGCAAAGGCAGGTCACAATACTGAATTTCATCGCCCAGCGGTATGCCGAGCGAAGAGCGGAAGTCAGGTTTGTGCCAGCGGAATTCCTTTCTCCTGCTTCAGAGGCAGATCCCAGAATTGTATAAGGAATTCTCTTACGCTCAAGGGCTGCAATGGGAGCAGCAGCCGGAACTTGTCCGGCAGCGACGATCACTGTACGCGCTTCCAGGCGTTCCTCCCGCGTTTTGGTACGGTTGACAATGATCACGCCTTCGTTGGTAATGGCCCGGATCTCCAGATTGTTGCGCATCTTGACTCCGGCTTCCTCTAGTGTTTGCATGAGAATCCATCGCGTCGTACGTCCCACCCGGTGAGCAAACTTGCGCCCCGAACGCTGCAATAGCGTGACGTCCGCGACGGTTGAATGGTCGTCATCGAGGTAATCGTGAATATTTTGCGAGGCGCTGTGAGTTAGAAGATACTGATGCGCCGCGCGCCGAACCCGGTCGGATGATTGCACAAGGTATTTGGCGATATCGCAGGCTACGCCCCCACCGCCAATCACCACAACTGGAAAAGTCACAGGGCAATGCCCTTCCAGCACCGCGGTGTAGTCGATCACTTGGGGCAGGTCAATGCCCGGCAGATCGACGGGCCATCGTGGAGTGCTCCCTTGCGCAAGCACCACATGATCCCAATTACCTGTCTCTGCTTCCACCTCATCAAAGGTGCGGCCCAGCAGGACCCGAACCCCGGCATGGAGCAAGGCAACCGAGTAGTACCGAATGGTCTCCTTGAACTCCTCCTTGCCTGGAACGCGGGCCGCCATCTTGAGTTGGCCGCCCAGCGCATAGCTGACCTCGTACAGCACCACCTGAGCGCCGCGCTTTGCCATAAAAAGGGCAGCGCCAAGACCGGCGATGCCACCGCCGACAACCGCGACTCTGACGGTCGCTTGCAGCGGTGGATATTGTCCTTCTTCTGCCAATCCGCAATCCGGGTTAACGCTACAACCCACCGGCTGGCCAGAGAAGACATAGTCAAGGCAACTTTGATTGCAGGCAATGCAGGTATTGATCTGGTCGAAGTGGTTGGCCCGAGCTTTGGTCATCAGCGCCGGGTCGGCAAGAAATGGCCTACCCATGGCAATGATGTCCGCGCAGCCGTCGATGAGCAGTTGTTCGCCTAAACGCGGATCGTTGATGCGGTTACTGACAGCAATTCTAAGAACTGGAAAATGCTTACGCACGCTGTGCGCCGCACTTGCGAATGCCGCGCGTGGCACTGTCATGGCAATGGTGGGCACCGAGGACTCATGCCAACCGACACTTACATTGAGAAGGTCGACGCCGTAGGGAACCAACCGTTCGATCAGTGCAAGTGACTCCTCGGCCGTCAGACCTCCTTCGAGCAGGTCCATGCAGGGGATTCGAAAGATCAACGGGTAATCATGACCCACGGCAGCTCTAGCTGCCGCCGCAATCTCGACCGCCAACCGCGACCGGTTTTCAAAGCTTCCACCCCAATCATCGGATCTCTTATTGCAGGCAGGCGCCAGAAACTGATGAACCAAGAACCCTTGAGAGAAGATCAATTCGATGGCATCGTATTCGGCTTGTTGCGCGCGCGCGGCACTGGAGGCAAAGGCCAATATTGTCTGCTGAATGTCCTTTTCTGTCAGTGCTCTCGGTGTGAAGAGATTCGACGCCAACCGCTCTGCAGAAGCAGATACAATGCCACCGTGAAAACCTTCACGGCCAAAATGCAATATCTGCAAGGCGATCCTACCACCTTCGTGATGGACGCTGGAGGTGATCTTCAGGTGATCGCCGATTCGTTCGTCACTGTCGAGTGCGAATCCCCCCAGAGAGGCTCTTCCCGCAGCGTTGGGAGAGCAACCGGCAGTAACCATCAGCCCAATATTCTCGCGTGCGCGCAGGCAGTAAAACCTGGCCATCCGTTCGTAGGCATCGGCAAACTCGTCCAGGTTCAAATGCATGGAACTCATCAGAACTCGATTGGGAAGCTTGAGTGAATTGATCGCGATAGAAGTGAAGAGATTGCGCAGCAAAGGGGTTGGACGGTCCGTCCAAGAGGACTCAAACATGTAGCCCCCCATCGACTATCAGCACATGTCCAGTGATATAGCTTGACGCCTTGGAACAGAGAAAGCCAATAGTTTGCGCGACCTCCTCCGGTTTTCCAAAACGTGCCAGTGGAATCATCTGGGTCAAAGCCATCTCCAGAGCAGCATTGGTTCGTGGATTTTGCCGCAGTTCATTGAGCATGTCAGTCTCAATGAACCCCGGAGCCACGGCATTGACTCGGATCCCATATCGCCCTACCTCTCGCGCCAGAGTTCGCGTCAAGGCTATCAATCCAGCCTTGGCGGCAGAGTAATTCGATTGGCCGCTCTGAGCACGAATTCCGCTCACCGAGGCCATATTGACAATCTGTCCCGAACGTCGGCTCATCATCGAGGCCAATGCGGCTCGAATGCAATAAAAACTGCCATCAAGATTGGTGCCCAACACATCCCGCCAGTCGCTGCTCGACATTGCGGCAGTGAGGTTGTCCTTCACAATTCCCGCATTGTTAATCAATGTCTGAACCCACAAGCCTCGCTCTCGAATTCTCATGAACATTCCCGTGACAGCTTCGCGGTCGGCCACGTCGGCTGCCTCCGCATAAACCTCAGCGCCCACTTCCCGTACCAAATCGCATGTTTCTTCCGCGGCATTCTGGTTGCCGCGGAAATTTATGACAATGGGAATCCCGCCTCGTGCAAGTTCGATGGCGATCGCACGTCCAATGCCTCGACTGCCTCCAGTAATGAGGATCGCCTTGCGCGGTGGTGCGAGAGTAGCAGATGGAGTTGAAGACACGACGTTCCCCCTCTCAAAAGCGGGACATATAAAGAGATCCGTAAGCGCCGCACGGGTCCGAGCCGCAGATCAACGCTCCCGGCCCGGAAATAACTCCACCCTTGGAACGGGCCGCAATCTCCTCCGGTGCGTCGGCTGCAACATTCCAGGTGGGTAAGGCACGTTGCTCGTTTATTTGATACGCGGTCAATGCAACTTGCAGAGCCGATGCCCAGGATTCTCCCTCGCCAACAAGAGATCGAGGAGCAGAGATACATGCGTGGACCGGGTGCTCGCGCAGGAAGGTCGATAGCGCATCGCGCTCCGCCAACTCATGCTTCCTGTTGCTGCCCCCTGAACTGACACAGAACAGGCCAAGATCTTCCGGCTTTCGTCCTACCGAGTCAAGCAGGATGCTCCAACTCTCCTGGATGGCTCTGGAAGCATCTCCCTGGCCGAATCTTCCCGATCTCCATCCCTCTATGCGCGCATAGACACGCGCTCCGCGGGCTCTTGCATGCTCGGCTGATTCAAGCACCATCATGCAAGCGCCCTCCGATGGAGTCAGATATCCGGGACGAAGCCCAAAGAACTGCGGGCTCTCTTCAGTCAGTGCCTGCCCATAATAATGCCGTGCGCAATAGAGGGAGAACTTCAAAAGCACCTCGAATCCTTCCGCTACCGCCACTTCTGCACGCCCATGGCGTAGAAAGTCGAAGGCGCGCCCGATGGCTTCCAAAGATGCTATCGGACCCGAGGCTAGCACAGAGCTGGGGCCTTGCAAGCCGAAGCGAATCGCCATCTGACCACAGGAGATATTGCGCGCAATCATGGGGAAGTCCGCGCCCTTCAACCGCCCGGGGTTGCCCGCAAGCAGCGGCGAGATGAAGTTATACCCGGCTGGCTGTTCGGCACGTCAGGTGCCTAGGAAGGTTGCAGTGTCGGTTGGCACAGCGCCGTCGATAAAGCCAGCGTCCTCCAGAGCCAGACCGGCTGCGGTTGAAGAGATGGTCATGGCGCGATCCATCAGCCTCAGTTGTCTCTCTGTAAAGAACTGCGTTTTTGGGAACGCTAAAATATTTGCGATTTTGGCTGCTGGATGCGGTGGTTCCTGGGCCTCCGGCCATGGATAGAAGGACGGCGCATGATGAGCGACAGATTCAATCAACGGCTGAACACCGACCCCGTGTGGGCCGATGACTCCGATACCGCTCAATACAACCTCGTGCATGGCTAATCTCCTATCCTGGCAAAGACAGCGCAAGAGCATGCGCCACCGAATCCGAAAGATTCAGAGATGGCATACCGCATCGCCGCGTGCCTTGCCTCGCCGGTCACCAGATCGAAGGGGATTCCTTCTTCGTTAGCTTCGGTATTGAGAGTGGGTGGAACGGTTTGTCTGTACAGCGCCAGGATCGTGGCCAGCGCCTCCATGATGCCCGCCGCGCCCATGCAATGACCGATAGCAGCCTTGTTGGCTGTGGCCAGGATGCGTCGATCTGATCCAAAGACTGCTTTGATAGCGCGAATTTCCGAAGCATCATTGTGGTGGGTCGCCGTGCCGTGGGTGTTGATGTGATCGATTGCTTCGGGCGCGAGTCCTGCACTCTCCAGTGCCCGCCGTTTCGCCAGCGCTTCGCCAGTCCCATCCTCAGAGGTTGCGGTCAGGTGAAAGGCGGAGTTGCTCAACCCATAACCCAAAACCTCCGCATAGATGGGAGCCTGTCGTGAACGTGCAGATTCCAGCGTTTCCAGATACAACACGCCCGCGCCCTCGCCGAGAATGAAGCCATCGCGGTCTTTGTCAAACGGACGCGGAGACTGCGTGGTCACGGAAAACAACGAGTTGAAGCCGCCATGAATGCCTTCGGCCAAAATGTCGGCCCCACCTGCAATAGCCCGATCACACTCCCGATTGCGGATAAGATCGAAGGCATGGCCTATTGCATCCGTAGTCGAAGCGCAGGCCGTGGATACCACTGTGGATGGACCGGTAAGATTGTGGAGCTTGGCGAAAAACTCGATCTGATAAGAAACCAACGCGCTTTCCACCGGGAGTCCTGGATCCAAAGGCCGGTTAGCAGCATAAGATCGCGCAATGGAAAGCATCGATCGCGCTCCGGCGCACAACGTTCCCAGAACGCATCCCACACGATCGGAATCCGCAAATACTGGCCCAACGCCTGCATCGCAAAGCGCCTCGGATGCGGCCAGTTCGAGCAGATAAGCAGCGTCCTCAGCAGGGTTGCCACAGGCCGCGCGGGTTTCCCGATCCTGGTAAACTTTGGTCGGCACTTCTGCGCCATAAACGCTGCGGAAGACTGTTGCATCGAATCCCTCAATGGGCCGCATTGCTGACTTGCCCTGAACGAGGCTGTCCCAGAAAGTATCTACACCGATCCCAAAGGGCGAAACGGCCCCCAGACCGGTTACAACAACCCGCGGTTCTTCCATGGTTGGCATCATCTCTCTATGGCCTCCCGCATCACGATTGCTACTGTAAGTTCTACCGTCAGCACCTTGTCGCTCACTTCATTGTGAGCTGTACCTACAGCAGAGCAGAAATTCGTGTCTCCAATCTGCTTGACATCAAGTTCAAAGCAGATCCGCTCCCCTGGCCTCACCGGGCGATGAATAAGAGACTTGCGGACGCCCGAAAGTAACCCGAGACGCGCTGCCCCATCGCCCAGACTGGCCAGTAGAACTCCCGCCGACTGCGCCGCAGCTTCGATCAAGAAGACCCCTGGGACTATCGGTAAACCTGGAAAGTGTCCTGCCAGATGCGGATGACTATCTGTCCACGTGGCGTGAGTGGAGACGTGTGATCCCTCCACCACGGCATCATCGAGAAACAACGCTTCGCCACGATGGGGAAGCAGGTCCTCAATCGCCTTCTTGCCATAACTCGGCATCATCAAAGGTCCTCTTGGTCACCGCCGAGGGTTACCTTGTCGAGGTCCAGATCCAGAAAGCGCTCTGCGGCATCCGGGCCGAATCGGTCCATTAGATAGTTGCTCAGATTATGAATTGAGTTTGCTGTTCGTGGATTGAAATCATCAGGAATGGGCAAATTCAAGAGTTCGTGAAAGGATGCTACAGCATCGAATGCCTCAATGGAATCGAGGCCAATCTGTTGGACCAAATCAGCTTCTGCGTCTAATGGAACATCGTCACCAAGCTTGAGAAGTTTACGCAGAAATGCGCCGATCTTGCTTTCAAGCGCGGAAGTCATGGTTTCGGTAGTTTCATTCATGGAAGCCTCCTGCTGGTGAATATATCTCCTCAATACATCTTCTTTCGTCGGTTAAGCAGTTATACGGAACCATGCCGGAATTGCGACGATTGCCAAACGAATCATGATCTTCGAGTGGCAAGAAAAACCTGGATACACATCATTGACGAGCCCAAAGCCAGTTTCTGCGTACCACTGCCGGACTTCATCGCGGCCATGGCGAAACTGGAAAGTCGGCATAAGGTTATCGAAAGAAAGAAAGACAGAACTGCGATAGAGTTGCATTAAGCTAGGATGGTCCGGATAGATAGGGAATCGATCTCTGTTGATTCTATATTGAGCGCGGAGAAAACGCAGGATGGGGAAAAAGAACAGCGCAACGTAAATTCGCACAAGCATCAATACCATCCAGTTCGGAAGTAGGTGAGCTATGCCGAGAAAGTGCCGGTCGCGCTGCTTATAGAGTCCCGCCCAGAAAGAATCCTCGTCAGGGAGGGGATAGATCCAGGTTGCGAAGTCGCCTTCGGGGGCTATCAGTGCGGCGATCGAATGAAATGCGTGCTTTGTTGATGGCGTATGGTGTAGCACGCCTATACTCATGGCGAATCGCATGCAATGTTGGGCAAAGGGCGGCTTCCAAACATTCGCTTGAACGAAGTGCAGATTTGTCCTTTCACGGTGTGCAGATGCAGCGGTAATGATCGAGTATGACTGATCGATTGCAACGACCTGATGCTTTGGATAGTGCTCTGCCAACGCGACAGCTTTTTCCCCACTGCCACAGCCCGCGTCGAGAATCCAATAGGTATTGGAATGGCGGCGCAGACACGGGGTGAACTCTCTGATGAACCATGCCATGAACTTGGGAAGGCTGTATCCGTACACCACCTGACTGCCCTCCGCGCGTCCCCGGTGGCGTTTGTTCCATTGATAAGTGAAGCCGTTTCGAGTCTTCTTGTCCAGCCCATCCGACAGGATAAGGCGCGGCACTCCTTGGGTTATTGGATGGTTTCGATTGCAATGCATGCAGCGCAGCCATCCAGCGTCAATCTCTTCGCCGCCCGTCATTACATCTACCGTCAGTATTAACTCCGAGCGGCAGTCCGGGCAGCGCAGAATCTCAAGTAGTATTCGCTTCATCGCACCCTCCCTTGTCCGATAGGCAATGATGGAAGCGCTTCCAACGGTTCTGATTCCGCCGCGTAATCGCCAAATCCCTGCCTGATCGCGTAACGAATCGAGTCTCGAAGAACATCCTCTATAGGCGGCAAGAAGACTCCGCTGAGCGCCAGCAGGAATTTGGTTGCGCGTACATCAAAATCCCGTTCATACGAAAGGTAGGGAAGGTAGACGCCCATAAGCAACTTTGCCGCGCTCGATTGATAAATCCGCAATTCCGATCTGTTAATCCTGCTTTGGTAAATATCCGATTTGAAGATAGGGGGCCGCGGGATTGCTTTGTCCGGCAAGGCAGATTCGAATATCTCGGCCGTGATTTCAACGACCTTTGATATCGGTAAACTCGCATCGAGTCCAGCTGTGAGATGATAAGTTCCGCCCACAGTATCGTCGCGTCCGGCAAGAGCGACCATCGCATCACAGACATAATCGCAGGGAACCATATCGCCACGCGTATCGGGGTCGGCAATCAGAAACTTCGGAGCCTTGGCCAGATTGCCATACTTGATCAACCTGTGGGCTAGCCGGATAAAGCCATAGATGCCGAAAAACCTTCGTATCTTCCCTGTTTTAACGTTGCCGATGATGTGGCTGGGGCGATAGATTGTTGCTGGCGCATCGCCCATCGCTTGCATCACCAGCCTCTCCGATTCCATCTTGCTATGTTCGTACGAATTCCAGAATCCTTGTCCGCAGTCCAACTCCGACTCGCGCAACAAGCCCCGCCGATCACCTACGACGTATGCGGTAGAAACGTAGTGAAGACGGAAATCACCATGAATCTGCGCCGCGCGCCGGGCAAAGCCGAGGATCTCTCGTGTGCCGACAACATTGGTCGCGCGCATCTCTGCTAAAGAACGATCAAATGCTACGCTGGCAGCGGTATGAAAAACGGCCGAGGTTCGGGCAGCCATCACTTTAAGATCTTTTGCGGAAAGTCCTAAGTTGGGTAAGGTTGTATCTCCAGGGATCGCGCCGACTCGAAGGCGGTCTTGTATCGAAAGTCCAGCAAATCTCATTACTTCATCAAGCCGATCAGTCGCGTCACCATTCCTGCTTCGAATAAGCGCCAAGATTCCGTGGTTCGGAAAGCGACGGAGCAATCGCGGAAGCAGTTCGCTGCCCAGGCTTCCCGTGACGCCCGTCAGTAGAACCACCCGATCATGAGGAATAGCTAGATTGCTCATGAGGTCTCCTAGAATGCTTCTATCCCCAGTCCGCGTTCCTCTCCTATTCAGAGCGCAGATATTGCTGGCTGATAAAGTACTTGTCAAATGGCTGATTCAGCTTGCGCTCCTCTTCAAGTAAAACTGTCGCCCGCCCGTTCAATAGGTTGGTCATGGTTTCGCGTTTGGGCCGCCAATATCCCGAGATCAGGCGCATGCCCGACATCTCGCATACCTTTTCCAGCACGCCGGATTTGTTGTATAGATCAATCTTCACAATCACGTTGTTGTCGCGGTTGATCCAGAAGATCTTCTTGCTGTAGCTGCTGGTGTTCCGTTCGTCCGCGTTGTTCGCCTGTCCTTCGATGACATAACACATGCCTGACTGTGGGCAAGCATCACTGCGCAGAATCCGATATTCGTATAGATCGCGTTTGAGTCCTTCGAAGTCTTCAAATACCATCTCTGTTCCCATGAAACGATTTTGCCGGTGTTCACCGGCGATGCGTCGTACACTGCGTGTTGCCGATAAATAATTCCATACTGCGTTTGGTTGGTGATTATCTTCGATAATCAGCACTCCATCGCCTTGGATGCTGGGTGGCGCGGTGAACTTAAGTAAAGAAGATCGGATATTTCCTTCATTTACGAAATACCAGACCAGTTCACGCGACGCGCGTACGTTTCCCTCCTCCAACAACTGCATCGTCAACTGGAGTTTTTCAAAATGCGCGCGATTCATATCGTCGGCCCTGGCCATGATATCGTCGGCCTGGTTGTCAACACTCGCGTTCAGGCCAACCGCGAGCAAAAGCAGAGCAAGAACCAAGGCAATCCTGTACAACAGCGCCAACGCACCGTTCCTGGTTCCGGATATCAGGTCTGTCTTCCTCATGTGATCTCTCCGGAGCGCAATTCCTTGGCAATCGGAACGCGTAGAATCAGATTTGCAATCGGCAGTGCCACCAAAGGCATCAAGACAAAGCCTGGAAGAAAGGTTTTCAAATAGTCGGCCAAGCTAATGATTGTATCCACCTCGAACCATGCATCCGAAAGCTTCCTATTGAGGTACTCGGCAATCAAAGCCCCGAGTGGCGTAGCCAAGCAGAGCGAAGCCAACCCTAGAAATCCGATCTCCACCACGATCAGCAGGAGGATCAGGCCATTCCGATAACCAAGCACACGCAGTGTCTGATATTCGCCTGAGCGCAGCAGAACTGTGTAACCGACACAAGCGAAGATGAACAGGCCAGCGATGGAGATGCTGATGAGAGCTCCGAGTCGTATGATTTCGGTAACCTGGCCACTTGCCGCCAGAATCTCGGCTGCCACCTGCGCCTTGGTCATGACCTGCTGGACATCCGGGTCCTTCAACAGTTTGAGCGATAAATCCTGAAGATCTCCGTTGGTTCTAAGCAGCAAACCAGTGGACTGTTCTTTCATGTCCGCCAGTTCGCGATGAAAAGAGATTGCGAATCGCGCCTCACCAGGCATGGCTCCCGAAAAGATTCCACGCACTGTTGCCGTGCGTTGTCGTCCTTGCACCTCAACCACAATACGGCTTCCAATGGACAAGCCAAGCTGCCTAGCCGTGCTTTGTTCCAAAAGAATGCCCGTTGGATCGGAATTGCTCAGGTTCTGACCTGCCACAATTTGCGCAAAATGCCATTGGTTATCGGGATCGAATCCGCCAATATACAAATTTATGCGGTTTCCCATGCTGACAATCTGTGCTACTCCCTTTGTGTACGGTGAGAATTGCGTGATTCCATTGGCAGTTGTCAGGTGCGCCACATCCTCATTCCATAACGGTGAAACAAAGTCGACCGCAGCATCCCATGTGTTTTGACTCACTCGGTTCACAGAGGTCCCTACAAAAGACGAGTAGGAGATGAAAAAGGCCGCAGTGATGCCGAAGCCGAGTGCCACAGAAAGGATCGCGACACCAGACATGATGCGGTGGCGGAAGAGGCTGCGCAGTGGCATCCTCAGCCAGACTCTTGGCATCATGCGTCCCAGGGCTCCGCCCAGGCTGTCCGTTGCGTAACGAAGTGCGATACTGTGACGCATAGCATCCCGCGGAGTCATCACGAATACCCGGGTAATAGCCGTGGCTCCGGCCAGACCGAAGAGGGCAATCACGCCAACAACGCCCCATGCCAAGCAAGAAGGTGTGAAGGCAAAATGCGGCAGAGGAAGTCCTATGGAACCTGAAAAACTGCGCAGAAACGCGCCGCCAATGATGGGGGCGAAAGTCAAACCACCGATCAGGACTCCGCATGTCATCCAGGTGAACATCGCCGCAAAGGCCACGGCGAGTTGTTCCGGAGCATATCCCAGGACCAAAAACACACCCAGCGGTTGGGGTTCTGCCGCGACCCACTGCAAGAAGAGAAAGACTGTCACCACTGAGGCGGAGAGGGCGCTGACAACGGCGATTACCGGAACCATGATGCGGAAGACACTGAGATCCTTCTCCAGGAACCGATAGCTGAACTGCTCCGTGTGCCGGATCGTCCAATCGACGTTCAGTCTGGTACGAGCGCGCTCGGTCACACGTTGCAAAACATCGTCGATGCTTGCCCCCGCCTGCAAGCGGAAAAGGATACTGTTCACCGGCAAAAAGCCTAGCCTGTCACTCAAGACCGCTGGGTTTGCATACATGACTCCAAGTGAACCTTTGCTCGGTACAAACAGCGCTGGATTGACAGGCGCCAGCAGAAACTCGGCATCAGAGGCAATGCCACGCACATGCAGGGTTGCCTGATCTTTGCCCAGCTTCACTGATAGCGTGTCTCCCACCTTGACTCCGTGGAAGTGGGCAAGACTGCGTTCGATTATGATGCCATCCGGATCGTTGGGGTCCAACCCGGTGCCCGCCATCATCTTCAGCGTGTTGATGGGTAGGTTGGAGCGTGAAGCATCCACGATCATCAGCAAAGGTAAAGTCTCGTTTGTTCGCAGGCTTACAGAGCTGGGATAAGTCATGCGAAACCTGTAAGCTGCTACTTCGGGAATCGAAGAGAACTCGGGGAAGTTATCCATTTCATCGGCGGCGACGTGCATCTCGATATCCGCAAGATGTCCCTCGGCGTACCAGTTGTCGCGCGCCGTAAAGATGCTGTCAATGGCTGACAAACCTCCAACATAGACCGCGAGGCCGAAGGCGGCGATCATCCCCACCGCAAGCAGACGTCCAAACATCAGCCACGCCGACCGCGACAGGTGCAGCAGCGGAGCGGGAAGCGGCAAACGGCGAAGCCAATTAGGTGGCAAGGTTGGCCTCCTCTGCTAACTCAGGCACCAGCACTCCCTGCTCAAGCCGCACCACGCGGTCCACATAGTGCGATACAACCGGATCGTGTGTGGCTATCACCACGGCGCAGTGCACCTCTTTGCGAATTGTGTCGAGTAACTCCAGAATACGTGCAGCGGTCATTGCATCAAGCGCTCCTGTTGGCTCGTCGGCCAGCAATATCGCCGGCCTCTTCGCCACAGCACGGGCAATTGCGATCCGTTGCTGCTGACCGCCCGAGAGTTGAGAAGGGTATTTATCCAGAAGGTGATCGAGTCCCGTCAACTGCAACGCGGCGGCAGCCGACTGTTGCCGGCTTGCTCGTGTCCCGCCTAGAGGTTCGAGGGCAGCGATCACATTCTCCAGTGCCGTCAAGGTCGGAATCAGATTGAAGAACTGGAAGACAAAGCCCAATCGCCGCGCACGAAAATCGGTCTGTTCGCGTAGGTTCAACGATCCCAAATCCACGCCGCACACTCGCACAGTGCCGCGATCCGCCTTGTCAATTGCACCAGCGATATGCAGTAACGTAGATTTACCGCTTCCCGATACGCCTTTAAGTGCGACAGCCTCCGCGGCATCGACTTGCAAATCGACATCCAGCAAAACGGGCACTGGGCCAGCGTCGGAGTCATAGTGCTTCGATACCCCGCGCAATTCAATCAGTCGGCCTGGGAGGTTGTCCTTTGCGTCTGCTATCAACATTATTCTCCTCGCTATTTACCTGGAGCGCCGGATCACATAGTCAACGAAATCCGCAAGAACGTCGCGACTCTGATTGCTTAGGAACGTCATATCAGAGCACAGTTCCTTGCAATGGGATACATGAGTCAATGCCGCTTCGCGCGCCACGTCGAAGGCTCCGCTCTCCGCCAATAGCTGAATGGCTTCTCTCAATACAACGGTGTCCGTCGTGCGGATCTTCAGAATCTCTGTCAATCTCTGGCTTCGCCCCGAATTCAGTCGTTCCAGGGCGATGAGCACCTGCAGGTTGATCTTTCCCTGTGTGATGTCTTCGGCGATGGCCTTACCCCATTTATCGTCACCAGGCTTGACATTGAGAATGTCGTCGACAATCTGAAAGGCCAATCCAAGCTCTTCACCGAAGGCGGCCAATTGCGTGGTTTGTCTCGTGTTCGCGCCCCCCGCAATAGCGCCAATCTTGAGGGGGAGACGGCAGGTGTACGAGGTCGAGCGATGAATAACCGATTGCAAATACTGCTCTGCTGTACCATCGAATCGTTCCATCCATGGCCAGGTTGTATCGACTGTGGTGCCGATTCCGGTCACCCAGTGCTCCCACGCAATCTCCTCCACCAGTCGCGTCGTTGCCACCGATCCAAGACCTGAATCGAGGACGGAATCATGCCTAGCCAGCAATTCGAAGCAGACATTAAGCCACGCCGAAGCCGTTGCCCCGGCCACTCGCAGTCCGACCGTGCGGTGCGCGGTTGATCCTCCTCTGCGCAATAGCGAGTCATCGGCGATATCGTCGAGAATCAGCGACGCTGCATGAATCAGTTCCGCTATTGCGATTGGAATCGGCAGCTTCGTCGGGTCGCCTCCCAGAGCCTCAATGACAAAGCAGACTAAAAACGGACGCAGCATCTTGCCGCTGCGCGTGTGATAGGACCGATAGGGTTCTAACCATGCGTCGCGCAGCACTTCCACAGCTTGGCTCGGAAGTTCAACCCCTAAAGCACACTCAAGAAACTCAGGACTTCCCACTCGATTGATCGTCTCCATCACCGTCTCCCGGCAAAAGGGATACCAGTGGCGATAAGATTCGGCCAGTATCGGCGCCATGTCAATCACAAAATCATCGCAATATAAGGTGGCATCGATCATGCAACGCCCTCCTTGCAAGCCGGCGCATGGATAAATGTCGCAAACTCAGAGAATAATTGTCCGACTTGATCGTTGATCTCGTATGCGTGCTTGAGAGCCAACGGCAAAACCCGCTCCGCAGCTTTTTTTAGGTCTTTCAGCATTACTCCGCGACGCCAGTGGATGGGCTGTTCATGCACCATGCACTCCACTACTGGGAAATCATCCTCGCCACGTGACAGCGTAAGCAGCCGTAACGCCAGTCCGAGTTCATTGGCCACCGATGCCAGCATGGTCTCATCATCGATATTGAGATCGCAGGCCGCGCTCGCTACATGAGCAGCTAGTCCATAGCTGCGAATCCCGGAGCAAAGCGAAAGATAGGTAAGGAACTCCTCAACCGTGCAATGAGCTTTTGCATTCTCAGATCCAGCAAGATCCAGCACGCTGCCGACTCCTTGCTGGAAAAGGAACCTGGCAAATTGGTGCGTCAAACGACGGCGGGCCTCTGCCTTTAGACTCTGTGTCCGACGCGCAATCAACACCACGGACAATTGCCGGGTGTTGTATGCCACTGTCACCCAAACCGGCAGCGGTATGCTGTTCTGCTTCCCCGTACTCGATGCCACATCGCGTCCGTTACGCATATCATCCAGCATGATCGCGGAGAGGAAGTGCAGTTCAAGTGCAGCCAGAACGTCGCCATGGCGTTGGCTGTCCCCGCCCAATGCATCGATCAAAAGGCCCGCAAAGACAGGACCCAGGCGAGCATTGTGCACGGCAGCCCAGGCGCTCAATGGGTCGAAATAGCCCTGCATAAGCGCCTCCCAATCCCATCCGAAGCGGGGGGTGTCGACCATTTCCTTAATCCATGAATCGTTCCGCGCCGCAGGCAGAATCTGCCAGAGTGACTGCGAAACAAAAAACCTCATGGCATTGAATCGATCTATCATCTATTTTCTCCTCCTGCCGAACTGGCGGTAATGTATATCCGATCTCCGCCACGGGTCTCACGGCAAGATAGCCACCAGGGTGTAACTACCTGCAATGCAGAAAGAAGATGCGCACTGTTGCGAGGATGCTCCAGGTTCCAGATTGCACCACTCGATAGAAGTACCCCAGCGTACAAGATGTAAAAATGCGATGCCCACTCCTTATCCGGAAGGAGCCGATACCACTGAATAAACAGAAGCCCCACCGGTAAGTGGATGACCGCTACCAAGAACCCAGGCGGGAGTCCGCCCGCCTCGACCTTCCAGATGGCCAAACAGCAGGTCAATACATGAACCGTTCTTAGAATCCAGAAAGTCATCGTCTCTCCAACCACAAGTGGAACAGTGCGGAAACCGGCTTGCCAATCGCCGCGCGTGTCCCGCAGATCCCATAACAATTCAACGACGTAGTTCAGGCCGAAGCAGATCAGAATCACGACAAATGCCGCACCGTCTACACTTCTCGACAGATACACATACGGTGTAAAGATCAGTGCTACTGACCAGCACAGTGCACAGTATATGTTCTTAAGAAAGGGGATCTCTTTGACGCGCAACCGGCGTCCATTCCAGCGCAACGGAAGCGGTCGGCTGTAGAAACTTAGCAGCAAGTTCACAAGAAACCCATACACAATAAATATCCAGCCAGCCCGCGCAGCAAGTACCATAGCGATAAAAAAGGACAAGTAGACTGCCAGGATGGTCGCAATTCGGTGACGGCCAAAGACTCTGTAACCACGGTAATTGACCGAGTCTTCGTCTGCATCGGTCTGCATGTTGTAGACGTATCCCCATGCGGTAGTCAAACAGATCATCAGGTAGTATTCGAAGGGCAAAGGCAGGCCAAGAGCCTGGTTGGCAAAGTAAGTGGCCACGGCAGGCATGACAAAGATATGCACTCGATTCGCAAAGAGTGATTCTGCGGTACTGGCAATAAATGCGCCTGGATTCATTGCCCCTCCTGAAATAACTCCAGCAGTTGATCGATTGCTGTAAACACGCGATCCGGTTGCCATGGCGATGCAGTCGGTAGATTTGACTCGTCGCTTTGCAGTAATACTGATTTGGTTCCCGCGTTTCTGCTCAGGGCAATATCCTGCCAGAGAGAATCCCCAATTATTACTGTTTGCACTAACTCCTCATTGGATAGGCCCATTACTTCGGTAAGAACATAGGTATTCGGTTTTCCGATCACCCTGGCAGTGAGGTTCAATGCGCCTTCCACGCGGCTAACTGTTGATCCTGGGCCTGGTTCGCGACCGATGTCACTGGGGAAGTCAGAATCGCGGCAAGTTGCAATCAACCTAAGCAATGAGCGGTTAAAACGAAGCAAGAGTTCATCGTCGAGCGATGGATCGCGGCTCACAACCACTGTGTCGGCTTCTTCCGGCGTTGCCCACCGGACGCAATCTGCGCATCTAGTCGAGATCTCGTTGCGCAGCACCTGCGAGCCGATGACATACACCCGACTGCTTGTCGAACTGGATCTCAAATAGTGCGCCACAACCATCGCTCCCGTATAGATCTCATCCACTCTCACCTCGACTTGTGAATCAGCCAACTGCATTGCCAGAGAAGCTGGCGACTTGCTGCTCGAATTGGTGAGAAAGAGCATGGGGTACTCCATATCTCTCAATGCCGCAATAACCTCGCCAGCCTGGCGATGTCCCGGCGGTTCCCGCCTACCCATCAACACACCGTGGATGCCAAAGACCAGCAGCGGGATGGAGTTGCTGGCTGATATCCTGGTCCTCATACAAGCAGCGCAAATGCTCGGCGCTCATCAATCGCGATTGGCCTTCGCCAATAACCGGGCGATACAAAGTACTCCGAATACTCGTGCATCTCATCTACGGTCTCGACTCGTAACGTAGGCTCAGCTTTCTGTAACGCATCGGTAGCCCGATCTATGCACCTTCTGATTTCGATGTGGCAAGCTTCGACAGCTCCAGAATGATAGAGGATTGCGATAATGTCGCTTTCCTCAATACCTGTTCTCTCGCCCGATTGCCAGCAGTCCAGTGTTTCGCGGTCATGCTTACTCGCCATCTCGCGCGCTTTTGCATACAGATATGTGGGTTTGCAGTAGAGCAAGTCAGTGGCCACGCCCCGACCTCTACCCTTTTCACTATCTGCTTCTAGATCCTCAAGATCGTCTTTTAACTGATAAGCAAGCGACGACTGTCCGGCCCATGCTTCGACCGCTCGTCGCTGTGAGTCGCTTGCCCAAGCCAGGCGTGCTCCGGCGAATGCGCAGACTTCGAATAATCGTCCAGTCTTGAGCCAGGCATTCTGAAGACACGTTTGCGGATTGGGCATCGCTGTTCCCTCGAAATCAACATCTTTCAACTGGGCGGCATTGTCATAAAGATCGTGCCAGTCCAGCGCTTTTGCAACGGCAAGCCGTGCCTCTGCCGGGAAGGTCGAAGTGAGGATCATATGGCTCGCCAGCGCGCGGCATATCTTCCCGTAGGCGAAAGCAGTGATTGTCCCGTGACGTAGCGCTCCACTCACAAAAAGACGACTGTTTGCAGACGATGCAGGATCGAACAATCCAGCAAATGCTTCATGCGTTGAGGGCCAGCCGCGCCGCGATCGGTCCTCATCGTAGATATCGTCGTGCACCAATGTGTGATGGTGATAAATCTGCATCGCCGCGGCAATCTCCATCGCCGAGTCTTCCGACTCGCCCCCGCAGGCTCGGTAGGCCAGCGCTACAGTCATGCCATGCATGCGCCTTCCACCGGAGTCCAGATAGTGGCGCATCCAGCGGTAGATGCGGTTCATCAAAGGGTGCTCGCACTCCGGCCCATCCTGCTGCAAACTGGCGATTGTCTCTTCAATCTTATGGTCTACTGAGCTGGTCCCGGAAAATCGGACAGAGGGATAAGTGGGAGTTCCGTTCTCTTACCGCCATGTAAGATGGCAGAAACGAGGAGAACGATGAGCCGCCGTCCACGCCGGAATCACACAGCAGCCTTTA